>Ga0105241_10002722_pt1 | contig 13241 bp, 12 predicted proteins | sample KBSC64metaG_FD_80422 | JGI IMG/M metagenome (GOLD analysis project Ga0105241, IMG submission 80422) | Corn rhizosphere microbial communities from Kellogg Biological Station, Michigan, USA - KBS C6-4 metaG | ecosystem: Host-associated > Plants > Roots > Rhizosphere > Soil | place: Michigan, USA... | reverse complement strand
GGTTGCTCATGGCCGCAGCCTACTCCAGTCTCAGACGAATGTCTCGTACGAAGGTCTGAAACAGAAGTCTTGCACAATCGTCCAAGACGGTTGTACGGTCCTTCCATGACCTCGACGCCGAGCGCCCCGAGTACTCAGGGCACCGCAAGCACCCCGGCCCCGCGGGCCGGCCGCAAGGAGTGGATCGGGCTGGCCGTACTGGTCCTGCCGTGTCTGCTCACCTCGATGGACATGTCGGTCCTGCTGTTCGGGCTGCCGTTCATCAGCGCCTCGCTCAAGCCGAGTGCCACCCAGCAGCTGTGGATCATGGACGCCTACGGCTTCGCGCTGGCCGGGCTGCTGATCACCATGGGCGCGATCGGCGACCGGATAGGACGGCGCCGGCTGCTGCTGATCGGCGCGACCGCGTTCGGCGCGGCCTCGATCGTGGCCGCCTACTCCGGCAGCGCCGAGGTGCTGATCGGCACCCGGGCCCTGCTCGGCGTGGCCGGCGCGACCCTGATGCCCTCGACCATGGCCCTGATCCGCAACATGTTCCACGACCCCAAGCAGCGGCAGACCGCCATCTCGCTGTGGACCGGCGGCCTGATCGGCGGCGTGACACTGGGTCCGATCGTGGGCGGGGTGCTGCTGAACCACTTCTGGTGGGGCTCGGTGTTCCTGATCAACCTGCCCGCGATGGCCCTGCTGCTGGTTCTCGGCCCGATGCTGCTGCCGGAGTACAGGGCTCCCGCGTCCGGGCGCCGGTTCGACGTCCTCGGATCGCTGCTGTCGATGGCCGCGATCTTCCCGGCGGTCTACGGCATCAAGCAGCTGGCCGTGGACGGGTTCAGTGCCTCGGCCGCCGGCGCGCTGGCCTTCGGCGCCGCCCTGGCGATCGCCTTCGTCATCCGGCAGCACACCGCGAAGAACCCGCTGGTCGACATGGAGCTGTTCCGCAAGCCCGGCTTCCGGGCGCCGATGCTGGTGAACCTGTCCGGCAACTTCGTCCTGATGGGCTTCAGCCTCTTCAACACCCAGTACCTGCAGTCGGTGGCCGGGATGCGGCCGTTCACCGCGGCGCTGTGGTCGATGGGCGCGATGCCGTTCATCAGCGTGGGGATGGGCGTCACCGGCGCGCTGACCGCGAAGGTCCGGCCCGCCCGGATCATCGGCGTCGCGTTCCTGGTCTCGGCGGCCGGCGCGCTGGTGCTGATGCTGGCGCACCCCGGCAACCCGGTGGTGGTCCTGATGGTCGGCGCCGGTGTCGCGGCCGGCGGTGTGGTGGCGGCGCAGAGCATCGTCGGGAACATGGTCATGGCCGCCGCCCCGGCTGAACGCGCGGGTTCGGCCTCGGCGCTGAACGAGACCGGCGCCGAGCTCGGCAGCTCGCTGGGCATGGCGCTGCTGGGCAGCATCGGCGCCGCGATCTACCACCACAAGATGGCGGCCGTCGGCGCCGCGGGCGTCCCGGACGCGGCGGTGCGGGCGGGCCACGAGACCGTCGGCGGTGCGGACGCCGTGGCCGCCCAGTTCCCCGGCGCGGCGTCCCACGCCCTGCTGACGACCGCCCGCGACGCCTACGCGTCGGGCCTGCACACCGCGGCGGCGGTCGGGGCGGTCTTGCTGGCGCTCACCGCGCTGTTCGCCTTCCGGGCGCTGCGCGACGAGCCGGTTCTGCCCGCGGCTCCGAAGAAGGAGAAGACGAAGACGGGCCAGAAGGCTGCGCCGGCCGAGCCGTCGCCCGGCTATGCCGCCTCGGTCGTGTGAGCGTGGTGTGGGCGCACGAGTGAGGACAGACAAGATGTCCGCCGGTCTGGCGAGGGGGGAGACCGGCGGATCTTGCGTCGCGGCGGGTTTTCAGGCCGCCGGCACCGGATCAGGCCTTCAGCGCGTCCGTCACGGCCTCGGCGACCGTGGTGGTCGGACGGCCGATCAGGGTGCTGAGGGTGTCGGTGACCTCGGCCAGCGCGCCCTCGGCGATCTTCGCGTCGGCCTCGGCCAGGCCCTTGGACAGGAACTCCGGCAGGCCGAAGCCGGCCAGCGCCTTGCGGTACTCCTCCGGGTCCAGGTTCACGGCCGCGACCTCCTTGCCGGCCTGGCGCGAGACCTCGGCCGCGATCTCGGCGTAGCCGTAGGCCTTGTCGCCGGTGAGTTCGTAGACCCCGCCCTCGTGGCCCTCGGTGGTGGCGACGACGGCGGCCGCCGCGGCGTAGTCGGCGCGCGAGGCGAAGGCGGTCAGGCCGCTGCCGACGGAGCCGATGATCGCGCCGTGCTCGATGGCGTTCGGCAGGCTGGCGGTCAGGTTCTCCCAGTACCAGTTGTTCCGCAGGAACGTGTACGGCAGGCCGGACTCCTTGATCGCGGCCTCGGTGTTCTTGTGGACCGACGCGAAGGGGATCGGGTTGGTGTCGGCCTTCGGGATCGAGGTGTAGATCACGTGCCCGACCCCGGCCGCCCGGCCGGCCTGGAGCGCGGTCAGGTGATTGCTCAGCCGGTCCTCGTCGGGGCCGCTGGAGGAGATGAACACCCACTTGTCGGCCCCGCGCAGCGCCTCGGTCAGGCCCGCGGCGTCGGCGTAGTCGCCGCGCACCACCTGCACGCCGCGGTCGGCGAAGTCCTGGACCTTCTCCGGAGAGCGCACGATCGCGCGGATCTGGCCGGCCGGCACCCCGCGCTCCAGCAGGTCTTCGATGACGAGACGGCCGAGGTGGCCGCCGGCGGCGGTGATGGCGATGGTCATGGGAGCTCCTCAACGGGGACGGGGGTGGCGGCCCCGGGGTGGGGGCGCTTTCTCTCGGTTAGTGCGGCACCCACGATGGCACTAACTTTTGGAAAGCGCAACCTGATGCACAGCGCTACCGGATGGAAAGCGCATGGGGTACCGTGGAGCGCATGAGTACGCGCACGGTGGCTGAGGATGTGCAAGAGCGCGCCATCGAGCAGGCCTACGACGTCCTGCAGGCGAGCTGCCCGACGCGCCGGACGCTGGAGAACGTCACCGGCCGCTGGGGCACCCTGATCATGATGGTCCTGCGCGAGGGGCCGGTCCGCTTCAACGAGCTGCGCCGCCGGGTCGACGGGGTCAGCGAGAAGATGCTGTCGCAAGGGCTCCAGGCCTTGGAGCGGGACGGTTTCGTGGCCCGCGAGGTGCAGTCCACCATGCCGCCGCGGGTCGAGTACCAGCTCACGCCGCTCGGTGTGCAGACCTCGGACCGGCTGAAGGAGCTGGTGAGGTTCCTGGAGAACCGGATGCCGGAGGTCGAGGCCGCGCAGGCGCGCTACGACGAGGCCGGCGCCGCATAGCCCCGAGCGGTGATCCACACTGGGGCCCATGACCAGACACGTGGAATTCCAGCGCCTGCACAACTTCCGTGACCTCGGCGGCTATGCGACCGCCGACGGGAGCGCGACGAAGTGGGGCGTGTTGTTCCGGTCGGACAACCTCCGCAAGCTCAGTGAGTCCGCGGACGTTGAGCGGTTCCGCGCGCTGGACGTCCGTACGGTCATCGATTTGCGGTACCCGTGGGAGATCGAGCAGTCCGGTCGGGTGCCGGAGTTCCCGGGGCTGCGCTATGTGAATCTGAGCATTGAGCATCAGCCGTACGACCAGGGCGCGCTGGGAGACGACTTCGATCCGTGGCGGTTCCTCGCGGATCGCTATATGGAGGTCGCGCAGGACGGTGTCAAGGAGATCCGCGGAGTCTTGGAGGCCATCGCCGATCCCGAGTCCGGGAACACTGTTTTCCACTGCGCTTCCGGCAAGGATCGGACCGGCATCATCGCGATGCTCGTGCTCAGTCTGGTCGGCGTCTCCGAGGAGAACGTAGCGGACGACTTCGCTCTGACGGAGTTGGCGACCAGACTGAGCACGAGCATCGCGGACTGGAAGGCGTTCTATCCAGATCGCGAACTGTCGTGGTCCGCATATGCCCGTGCGCCCAAGGAACCGATGGAACTGTTCATCGCGGATCTGAACTCCCGCTACGGCTCTGTAGAGGGGTACGCAGAACAGGAACTCGGTGTCGACGGTGCTCTGATCGCCGCGTTGAAGGCGAAGCTAGTCGACGTCGAGGGCTAACTCGATCGACTGCGGTACGAAGCCGAAACGCTGATAGAAGCGGATCGCGGCGCTGTTCGACGTATAGGCGGAAACGTGGAGGCGTGCCGCTCCGCGTTCCCGTCCCCAGGCGATGAAGTCCTCGACCATGCGGCCGCCGATGCCTTGTCCTCTATAGGAAGGCGTCACATGGGTGCTGACGAGTTCGGCGCGCGCCGCGGTCCACAGAGAGGACGTCGGACTGAAGGTGCCGATCAGATGCCCTATCACTGTGCCGTCTTCTATAGCGACCAGTACCAGGGCGTCCGGAGCGGCGATCAGTCCGGCGCAGCGGGTGCGGTTGTTGTCGCGCGGCCAGTCCGGGTCGCGCAAACGGTCGCGCGTGACACCGTCCTCCGCGAACAAGGCGGCGCTGTCGTGGGTGAGGCCGTCCAGATCGTCCAGGGTCGCCGGGCGGATCTCGATGTCGGTCATGTCCGGGTCATACCCGTCAGCTGTTCTCCACGACCATCCGGACGGCCAGCCCGAGCATGACGGTGCCGGAGATCTGCTCCATGCGTCGGCGGACCTTGCGGCGGCTGAAGAACGTGCGCAGCCGCTGCACGCTCCAGACGTAGAGCGAGTAGTAGAAGACCTCGTAGATCGCCCAGGCGGCGGCCAGCAGCACCATCGCCGGCAGCTTCGGGGCGTGGGCCGGGACGAACTGCGGCAGGAACGACATCGCGAAGATCGCGGCCTTCGGGTTGGCGAGGTTCGTGAGCAGTCCGGCTCGGTAGGACCACAGCGGGCTCCTGGTGCGCGCGTCGCTGTCGAGCTCGTCGGGCTCCTGCGCGATGTCCTCCTGCTTCATCTTGCGGGCGGAGCGGAAGGACTGGACGCCGAACCACACCAGGACGCAGGCGCCGACCACGCGCATCCCGTCGTAGGCGAGCTGCGAGGCCGCGAGCAGCGCGGTGAAGCCGAAGGCCGCGGCGCAGCCCCAGACGAACACCCCGCTCTCGTTGCCGAGGACGGTCGCGACCCCGGCGCGCTTCCCGCCGCGGATCGACTGCCGGATGATCAGCGCCGTGCTTTGTCCGGGGACCGCGGCGACCGCCGTACAGGCGATGAGGAAGGGCAGCAGGGTTGCCAGCATGGGTTCATCGTCGGTACGCGAGGCGGGCGTGGCAATCCGATTTCCCTTAGGACAGTGCCGCTAGGCGCCGCTACCGCTCGGCATCGCTATCGAAGACGCGACCCGCTGATGCAACCTGTTCTGGGGAGTCCGTGGTTTGTGCTGCGGAAGGGGGTACCGGATGCGGTCCGAGGACGAAGACGAGTTCCGGCGCTTCACGGCCGCGCGGTGGGCGGGGCTGGTGCGGACGGCGTACCTGCTGACCGGGGACCTCGGCCACGCCGAGGATCTGGCGCAGACGGCGCTGATCAAGGCGTACCGGTCGTGGCACCGCGTCCGGAAGGTCGAAGACGTCGATGCCTACGTGCGCAAGATCCTGATCAACTGCAACAGGAGCCGGTTCCGGGCCAAGCGCCCGATGGAGTACAGCGTCGCCGCGGTGCCGGAGCACCCGGTGTGGACGGACGCCGACCGCGGCATCGAGGAGCGGGACGTGCTGTTCGCGGCGCTCGCCGCGCTGCCGCCCAGACAGCGCGCGATCGTGGTGCTGCGATATTGGGAGGACTTGGCGGAAGGGGAGGTCGCCGAGTTGCTCGGCTGCTCCGTCGGAAACGTCAAGAGTCAGGCCTCACGGGCGCTGGCCAAGCTGCGCAGCGACGCGGGCCTGGCCGGGCTCGCCCCGTTCCGGGATCCGGCGGCGGCGATGAGGGGAGCACGGGCATGACGGACGAGCGGTGGGAGAACGGCCTGCGCGAGGTCATGACGGGCACCGCGGGCGCGGCCCGGGTCGCGGCCCCGCCGACCGACGTGATCCTGCGGCGCGGGCGGTCCGCGGTGCGGAAGCGCAACGGGCTGGCCGGATCGGGCGTGCTCGGGATCGTGGCCGCCGCGGTGATCGCGGGGACGGCGCTCGGCCCCGGGGCGTCCGGCGGGACGAGCCCTGCCCGGCGGCCTGTCGCGGCGGAGGCCGTGGTGACTATGGGATCGGCGGCGGCGAAGACGAAGATCGTGATCTACGACGACTACCGCTGCCCGCCGTGCAAGCAGATCGATGCCGGAATCAGCTCGACGATTCAGAAGGAGGCCGCTTCCGGACTGGTTCAGGTCGAGTACCGCCCAGTGAACCTGGTCGACCGGAACAGCGCTACGGGCGGGACCGGATCCGTGGTCGCGGGGAACGCTGTGCAGTGCGCGGCAGAGCGCGGCGACTTCTACGCCTACCGTGCCGCGGTGTTCGCCCACCAACCGCAGACAGCAGCTGATGACGTCTTCAAGTCGCCGGCACAACTCGTCTCCATCGCGAAAACAATCCCCGGCTTGGTCACCGCGGAGTTCGTGAAGTGTGTGGACGACCTGCCGTACGCGGCGGCGATCAAGCGCAACTATGACGCCGCCGTCGACATCGCGCGGTGCGCCGGCGTGCCCTGTATCAGCGTGGACGGCCGGCAGTGGACGAATCAGAATCAGGGACAGAGCTTCGATAGCTGGTTGATGCAGAAGATTGCCGCGAGCTAGCTTTACGCCCCGTGACGAACGATCCGAAGGCGATCATCGAGTCCGGATACGACGCCATGGCCGAGCAGTATCTGGCCGTGTTCGGGGAGAACGTCCCCGACGACCCGCGGGTCCGTTTCGTCAGCGAATTGGCGGGCCGGCTGTCCGACGGTGCCCGTGTCCTGGAACTGGGATGCGGCGCCGGCGTCCCGGCCACGGCCTTGCTGGCTCAGCGCTTTGACGTGCTCGGCGTGGACATCTCCGCCGGGCAGCTGGCGCTGGCCGCGCAGCGTGTGCCGAGCGCCGCCTTCCTCAAGGCGGACATGACGAGTCTCGAGTTGCCCGACGCGTCCTTCGACGCCGTCACAGCCTTCTACAGTTTCAACCACATCCCCCGGGCGGAGCAGCAGCCGCTGCTGGCCAAGATCGCGCGCTGGCTCCGTCCCGGCGGCTTCCTGCTGGCCTCTTTCGGCCGTAGTGGATCGGCCGACGACGTCGAGCCCTGGCTCGGCGTCCCGATGTTCTTCGCCAGCCACGACTCCGTGACGAACACCCGCCATCTCAGCGAGGCCGGGTTCACCGCGATCGTCGACGAGATCGTGGAGACGGAGACGCCGCTGGGGCGCGAGATCTGGCAGTGGGTGCTGAGCTCGGCAGCGGGTGCTCGGTCTTAAGTGCTAACCCTGGGCAGGCATTCCACCAGACGGGTGAACAGGGGCCGGGCCGGTTCGGAGGCCAACCGGTGCGGGAACATAGAAGAGGCCCGGTTCCTCGGTGATCTTCACCGGAACCGAGCCTTGCTCCCGACTGACAAGTGCGCGAGGGGGGAGTTGAACCCCCACGCCCTTTCGGGCACACGGACCTGAACCGTGCGCGTCTGCCTATTCCGCCACTCGCGCTCGCTCTTGCTGCACAAACATTAGCACGCGCCGGAGGTCGCTCCCGCCAATAAGGTCGCCGGCCCGGAAGTAGCGCTCATCACACCCCGGTACGTCCGATGATCGATCGATTTCGCCGCGCCGAAATCCGTGGGAACCGGCCGGGGGTGTCGCACGTCCTTGTGACGAGAGGGTGTTCACCTCCCTGCCGGCGTCGGCCATTCGGTGTGGGCTTCGGGGCGGGCCGCTGAGCTGCGTGGGCGCGGCCGTGCGGCTGATCTCGCGGCGATGTGGGTACGCAGCGGGGGATGGGGTGGTTACGATCTCATCCGTAACAGGCACGCGAGCCGGTATGCCGCAGGCGGCGGACGGCGCGCGCGACCGTGGGTCCGACGAAGACGGCGCCCCGCCCGGGTGCGCTGGACGACAGAATGGTCTGCGAGGCCGGTCAACGCTAGGCTGGCGCGCCGGAAGGGGGTGTCCGTGGGAGTCCTACAGCGGTTCGAGCGACGCATCGAAGGGTTGGTCAACGGCGCCTTCGCCAAGGCATTCAAGTCCGAGGTCCAGCCGGTGGAGATCGCGTCCGCGCTGCAGCGCGAGTGCGACGATCGGGCGGCCATAGTCAGCCAGGGACGGACCATGGTGCCCAACGACTTCACAGTCGAGTTGGGCGGCGTGGACTACGAGCGGCTGGCGACCTACGCCGGCCCCCTGGGCGCCGAACTCGCCGAACTCGTTCGTGAGTACGGTGCGGAACAGCGCTATATGTTCGTCGGACCTGTCGAGGTGAAGTTCGCGCGCGCGGCCGATCTCGACACGGGGATGTTCCGGATCCAAAGTCAGGCGTTGGCAGGAGTGGTGCCCGTGTCTCAGATGCAAGGCGAGCCCCAGGGCTACGACCCCTACGGCCAGCCTCCCCCATACCAGGGCGGTCCCCAGGGTCCGCAGGGCCCGGGCGGCCCCCAGGGCCCCGGCGGCCTGCAGCCCGTGCCGCCGCCGAACCCGGTGCCGCAGCCCGCGCCGTGGGGTTCCCCGCCGCCCCCGCAGGGGCAGGGCGGACCCCAGCCCGGCTGGGGCGCGCCGCCGCCCGGACAGGGCGGATACGACCAGGGCGGGTACGACCCCTACGGCCAGCCGCCTCCGCAGCAGGCCGGCTGGGGCCCGCCCGGCGGCCAGCAGCAACAGCAGCAGTACGCGCCGCCGCCGCAGTCGCAGACCCAGTGCTGGGTGGAGATCAACGGTGCGCGGCACATGCTGACCAAGCCGGTCACCACCATGGGCCGCGGGACCGACGTCGACCTGCGGGTGGACGACCCGTCGGTGTCGCGCCGGCACGCCGAGATCCGGATCGGGACCCCGTCGTACGTGTCGGACCTGGGCTCCACCAACGGCATCGTGGTGGACAACCAGCACGTCACGCAGGCTCCCCTGCGCGACGGCTCGGTGATCCACCTGGGTACCACCACGATCATCTTCCGACAGCAGGGCTAGGGCCGAGGCGGATCCACGACAGATGTCCCAGCTGACCCTCACGGTGATCCGGCTCGCCTTCCTGGTGCTGCTGTGGCTGTTCGTGTTCTCCGCGGTCGGGGTCATGCGCTCCGACCTCTACGGATCACGGAACAGCAAGCGCCAGCAGGCCAAGGCCGCCAAGGCCGCCGCCGCCTCGACCCAGCAGGTCGCCGTCCGCGGCGGCGGCGCCCGCCAGCCCTACAACCCCGGCGCCCGCCGCAGCGGCCCGCCGACGCCCACCCGTCTGGTGGTGGTCGGCGGCTCGCTGGCCGGCACCACGGTGAACATCACCAGCGGCCAGCAGGTGACGATGGGCCGCGCGCACGACTCGACCATCGTGCTGGACGACGACTACGCCTCCAGCCGGCACGCCCGGCTCTATCCGGACGCCTCCGGCCAGTGGATAGTCGAAGATCTCGGCTCCACCAACGGCACCTTCCTCGGGCAGACGAAGCTGAACGCGCCGACCGTGGCACAGATCGGTGTCCCGATCCGCATCGGCAAGACCGTGCTCGAGTTGCGCGCATAGGGATAAGGAGAGGTGCCAGATGGCTCTTGTGCTCAGGTACGCGATCCGCTCCCATGTCGGGCTGATCCGGGAGGGCAACGAGGACTCCGGTTACGCCGGCCCGCGCCTGCTGGCGATCGCCGACGGCATGGGCGGTGCCGCCGCCGGTGAGCTGGCCAGCGCCGTCGTGATGACGACGGTCTCGCGGCTGGACTCGCCGGGCGGCGAGGACCTGCTGTCCGGGACCGGCGAGATGCCGGCCATGGTCCCCGGCGGCCAGCCGGGCGGCCCCGGCCAGGGCGGACCCGCGGGCCCCGGCGCTCCGGTGTCGGACAACGAGCAGACTCTGCACATCTCCCAGCACGACATGGCGGCCCGGGAGTCCGGCAACCCGCACTCGGCGCCGGACCCGGCGCTCGGCGAGCCCGACCTGGCGCTGCTGGGCGGCGCCGTGGTGGCGGCCAACGAGCGGCTGCGGGCCATCGTGGCCGAGCGTCCCGAGCTCGAGGGCATGGGCACCACGCTGACCGCGATGCTGTGGTCCGGCGGCCGCTTCGGCATGGTGCACGTCGGCGACTCCCGCGCCTACCGCCTGCGCGAGGGCCTGCTGGAGCAGATGACCGCCGACCACACCTGGGTGCAGCGCCTGATCGACGAGGGCCGGATCACCGAGGAGGAGGCCGGGCACCACCCGCAGCGCTCCCTGCTGATGCGCGTCCTGGACGGGCGCACGCAGGTCGAGGCGGACATCGGCACCTTCGACGCCTACCCGGGCGACCGCTACCTGCTGTGCTCCGACGGCCTGTCGGGCTTCGTCTCCCAGGAGACCCTGGCCGAGACCCTGGCCGCCTACGCGGACCCGCAGCAGGCCGTGGACGCCCTGATCGAGCTGGCCCTGCGGGCCGGCGGCCCGGACAACATCACCTGCATCGTCGCCGACACCCTCGACGACGGCGTGCTCCCCGGCGCCAGCCCGAACGAGGCCACGCAGATGCTGGGGTCGCTGACCCCGGTGGTGGTCGGCGCGGCCAGCGAGGGCGTGGAGCAGCTGCCCCGGTTCAGCTCCCCCGCCTCCGGCGGGCCCGGTCCCGGGGGACCTCCGCAGGACGAGTTCCCGCAGAACCACCCGGCCGGCCGAGCGGCCCGCCTGCGGTCCCGGCGCGGCCAGCAGAACCAGCAGCAGAACCAGCAGAACCAGCAGATGACCGCCGAGCACCCCGGCGCCCCGGTGGCCACCGCGCCGCAGCAGTTCGACCCCTCCGCGCAGACCACGGAGATGGAGTCGGTGCCCGGACAGCGCGGGCTCCTGCCGGACAGCCAGCATCCCGGGTCCCGGCGCAACGGCGAGGGCGGCTTCGGCGGGCCCGAGGGCATGGCCGGCGGTCCCGGCGGTCCCGGCAGACCGGCTCCGGCCAAGCGGAGCAAGAAGGGGCTGCTGATCACCGGTGCGGTGGTCGTGGTCCTGGCCGCCGCCGCGGGCGGGACGTACGTGTACAGCCAGGGGCAGTACTACGTGGCGCCGTCCTCGGACAACAAGCAGGTCCTGCTCTACCAGGGCCTGTCGCAGCTGTCTTTCGCGTCGTCGCAGCAGTCGATGTCCGAGGGCCCGCTGTGGATCGACTCGGTCCCGCAGAGCAAGCGCGCGGACCTGTTCAAAACGCAATCGTTCGGCTCCAAGGACGCGGCGCTGGCATACCTGGCCCAGTACCGCACGGCCGCGAAGTCCTGCGCGGACTACCGGCACAGCCAGCCGGCCATCCAGCAGGCGCAGCAGCAGGCCGCCGGCAAGCCGGCGAGCAACCCGCTGCCGGGGCAGAACCTGGCCCCCACCGCGCCGGCGACGTCGTCCAAGGACGGCGCCCCGCTGGCCAACGGCCCGGCCTCCGAGTCGAACCCGAGCGCGCCGACCAGCGCCCCGACCGGCTCGACCGCCCCGACCGGCGGCCAGCAGGGGACGCCGGAGCCGCAGAACCCCACCTCGTCGCCCTCGACGCCCGCGTCGCAGCAAGGTGACGACCCGCAGATGAAGGCGTACTGCGCCGGAACAACGGACGGTCCTCAGTAGTGTCGATGTCAGCCGCCCCGCCCCGGCCCGAAGAACCGCTGATCCCCAAGCGCCGCAACACCGAGCTCCTGCTCAGTCTGTTCGCGGTGGCCGTCGCCATGTTCGCCTACGCCAACGTGGGCCTGGCCGACAACGGCAAACTGCCGGCCGGCATGTGGGGCGTCGGTGCCGGCCTGGCCGCCGTGGTGCTCGTCGCCAACGGGCTGACCCGCTACGCGGCGCCCTACGCCGACCCGCTGTTCCTGCCGCTGGCGATCTTCCTCAACGGCATCGGCCTGGTGCTGATCCACCGCCTGGACATCTACGACACCGAGCACTACCAGGCGCTGCACAAGGTCAACCCGGTGAGGTACCACCTCGCGCCGACCGGGTCGACGACGAACCAGCTGATGTACACCGCGCTGGGCATCATCGGCATGGCCGTCTTCCTGCTGTTCATCAGGGATCACAAGATCCTGCAGCGCTACGCCTACATCTCGATGGTCAGCGGCCTGTTCCTGGTCGCGCTCCCGGCCATGCTGCCGGCCTCGATCTCCTCCCGGAACGGCGCGAAGAGCTGGGTGTTCCTGCCGGGCGGGGTCTCGATCCAGCCGGCCGAGTTCGGCAAACTCCTGCTGGTCTCGTTCTTCGCCGCGTTCCTGATGGCCAAGCGGGACGCGCTCCGGGTGGCCTCGCGGCGAGTGCTCGGACTGAACATCCCGCGCGGCCGGGACATGGGGCCGATCGCGGTCTGCTGGGTCCTGGCGATGCTCGTTCTGGTCTTCGAGACCGACCTCGGCGTCTCGCTGATGTTCTTCGGCGCGTTCGTGGTGCTGCTGTACATCGCGACCGAGCGGACCTCGTGGCTGGTGTTCGGTGTCACCGCCTTCGTCGGCGGCGCCGTGTTCATCGCCACGACGGTGCCGCACGTCCAGGCCCGCGTGAACAACTGGCTGCACCCGTTCAACGGCGAGATCTGCGCGGCCACCAAGGCGCCCGGGACGAACTGCCCCTCGGACCAGATCTCGCAGTCCATCTACGGCTTCGCCACCGGCGGCATCTTCGGCAAGGGCCTGGACCAGGGTCGGCCCTGGCTGGTCGGGTTCGCCAAGAACGCGGACTTCATCCTGGTCACGGTCGGCGAGGAGCTCGGTATGGTCGGGCTGTTCGCGCTGATGATGGTCTACACGCTGTTCGTGATGCGCGGCTTCAAGACCGCGCTGCTGATCCGCGACAACTACGGCAAGCTGCTCTCGGCCGGTCTGGCCGTCACGTTCGCCCTGCAGGTGTTCATCACCGCCGGCGGCGTCATGCGCGTCATCCCGCTGACCGGTCTGCCGATGCCGTTCCTGGCCGCCGGTGGTTCGGCGCTCGTGGCGAACTGGGTCGTGGTCGCGCTGTTGATCAGGCTGTCGGACTCCGCGCGGCGCCCGCTGCCGCCGGCCATCCCGCTGACCGACGACGAGCTGCGGCAGATGCGCCTGGCCGCCGCGCAGCGGATGCCCTCGAACGCGTCCCCGGCGCGGCACGGGCAGCCGGCCGTGCCTGCCGGACCTGGTGGTCCCGGCGGCCCTGGTGGCCCGAGCGGCCCCAACGGTCCGCAGCGGCCGCATCCGCTGGCGCAGCCCGGACTCGGGCAGACCGCGCTCGGC
>Ga0105241_10002720_pt1 | contig 13245 bp, 10 predicted proteins | sample KBSC64metaG_FD_80422 | JGI IMG/M metagenome (GOLD analysis project Ga0105241, IMG submission 80422) | Corn rhizosphere microbial communities from Kellogg Biological Station, Michigan, USA - KBS C6-4 metaG | ecosystem: Host-associated > Plants > Roots > Rhizosphere > Soil | place: Michigan, USA... | reverse complement strand
GGCAGAGACGTAGCCGCCGCCGGAGGGTCCAGGCCCTCGCCCGGGTCGGCTCAGCGGATCGTGAGAGGCGGCATCGCGAGCGGGCCGATCGGGCTCAGGCCGAGGCGGGCGGCGGTGCCGGCCAGCGGACCCCAGCCGGACCACCAGTCGACCGCGTGGGCCGCCGCCGGGTCCTCGCTGGAGTGCGGCGGCGAGAGCCGGTCCAGCGGGCTGGTCTGCGGCCAGCGCCGCAGCGGCGCGTCGTCCGGCAGGCCGGCGCGCTCCCGGGCCAACTCGGCCGCCCGGTGCAGCCCGCCGAGCTCGTCGACCAACCCGCGCTCGTGCGCGTCGGCTCCGGTCCAGACCCGGCCGCGGGCCAGCTCGTGCACCCGCTCGTACGTCATCCCGCGCGCCTGCGCCACCTTCGACACGAAGTCGGCGTAGACCCGGTCAAGCCACTCCTCCAGGCGCTGCCACTGGTCGGCGTCGAAGCCGACCCGCGGCGAGAACATCCGCGCGTTGCGGCCCTCGGCGATCGCACCCGTGCCGACGCCGATCCGCTCCAGCAGCCCCGTCGCCACCACCTTGCCGCTGAACACGCCGATCGAGCCGGTCAGCGTGCCGGGCTGGGCGACGATCGCGTCCGCGCCCATCGCGACGAAGTAGCCGCCGGAGCCGGCGACGTCGCCCATCGACGCGACCACCGGCTTGCCGTGCGCGCGCAGCTGGCCGACCTCCCGCCAGATCACGTCCGAGGCCACGTACGAGCCGCCGGGGCTGTCGACCCGCAGCACCACGGCCTTGACGTCGTCGGCCCGACCGGCGGCGCGCAGTGCGGCCGCGACCGTGTCCGAGCCGGCGCCGACCTCGGGGCTGAGCGGGCTGCGCCGGCTGCGGCCCTGCTGGATGGCGCCGGCGACGGTGACCACCGCGACCGCGTCCCGCTTGCGCAACCGGCCGGCGAGCTTCCGCGGCGCGCCGGTCCGCGCGTACCGGGACAGGTAGAGCAGCTCGGCGTCACCGCGGTCGAGGGCCGTGTAGACCTCGTCCCGGTAGCCGACGTGGTCGACCAGGCCGGCCTCGCGGGCCCGGTCGGCGGACAGCGGGGCGGCGTCGACCAGCTCGCGCACCCGCGACGCCGCCAACCCGCGGGCGGCCGCGATCCCCGCGACCACCTGCTCGTACGCGGACTGCACCAGCCGGGTGGACGCCTCCCGGAACGCGTCGGTGTAGTCGTAGCGGGCGATCCGGTCGACCGCGTTCTTGTACTCGTGCCGCTGGGCGAGCTGCGGTTCCAGCCCGAGCTTGTCGAGCACGCCGCGCAGGAACGTGGTCTCGGCGGCGATCCCGGTCAGGCCGAGGTCCCCGGACGGCTGCAGCCAGATCTGCCCGAACGCGGTGGCGAGGTAGTAGGCGACCGTGCCGGGGTCGCCCTCGCCGAACGTCTCCGCATACGCCACCGTGGGCTTCACCCGGGCGAACTCGACCACCGCGGCGCGCAGCTCCTGCGCGCGGGCGAGCGGCATGCCGGCGCCGACCTTGGCGACCAGCCCGACCACGTGCGGGTCGGCCGCGGCGTCCTGCAGCGCCTCCACCACCGACCGCAGGCTCGGCCGTCGCCGCCCGCGCAGCAGCGCCAGCGGATCGGTCGGCACCACCTCCGGCGGAGCCTCGGTCAGATCCAGCTCCAGCCACACCCGCTTCCGCACCCCCCAACCCTAGGCGCGTCTCCGGACTCGCGGGGGATGCGGTCGTCCGCCGGGGTCTCGTCAGCCCGCGGGCGTACCGGTCGTGGCGTCAGCGGGGGTCGGTGACCTGGGCGAGGAAGTGCAGGGTGCCGGTGGGGCGGTGGCGGATGAGCAGGTAGAAGGGGCGGTCGACGCGGACCGGGACGGGCCGGGGCGGCGTAGTGACCGCGGCCAGCCGGGTCATCGTCATCGCGGTGGCGGCGGCGCCCTCGAGGCCGGCCTCGTCCAGGGTGAGCACCGCCTTGTGGATGGCGGCGTCGACCTTGAGCCCCTCCCGCCCGCCGGTGACCCCGGTCAGGTCGGCCGCGTCGGAGAACAGCCGGCGGATCCCGAGCGTCACCAGCGGGTCGGCCAGCGACGCCTGACCGCGGACCTTCACCCGCGGCAGCTCGAGCGCCACCTCCCGCGGTCGGGCCCCGTCGAGCAGCTCCGTCAGCGTGCCGGGGTCGAGCTCCGGCAGCCGGTCGCCGTCCGGCAGCAGCACGTCCGCCACCACGCCGGCCCCGGCCGGCACCGACACGACCGTCCACCCGCTCCGCGCCGCGTACGGCAGCGACCGGGTCGCCCGCATCGTCGGGACGTCCACCGTCGCACCGGGGGTCCGGAACGGCTGCGGCCGCGTCGCGCCCTTGTCGAACGGCTTGACCCACGCCGCGCGCAGGTAGAGCGCGTTGACGACGACCGCTCTGGTGTCCGGGTCGACCACGCCGGGTGGGATGAGGTCGCTGATCAGCCCGCGGGTGCTGTGCTCGACGTCGGCGTTGATCTCCTGCCGGGACCCGTCCGGGTTGCCGCGGAAGTCGGCGCCGCGGGCGGCACCCCCCGGCCACGCCTTGACCGCGGCCAGGTACTCGTCCGCGACCGGCAGGGTCAGGTCCGCCCAGAGCGTGTTGGCGACGCCGACGGTGACCGCGGACTCGGGCGGGAAGGCGGCCCCGGCGGTCAGCGCCGGGCCGAGCGCGTCGAGGTCGCCGAGGACCGCGGCCAGCTCGTCCCGGGTCGGGCCGCGGGCGCCGGCACCGACGACACCCAGCGCGGAGGCCACCGAGTAGGGCGACCAGGCGAAGCTGCGGTCCCGGTCGGCAGCCACCAGCCGGTGCAGGCCGAGCGCGAACCGGGCGTCAGGAGCGGTCACCCACCCCATGCTGCCAGGGCCGTCGATCTGGTGGGATGACCCGCGTGCGCCAGCTGCTGCCGGAACCGGCCGAGGACCTCACCGACGACGACCTGGTCCGCATCTACGCCGTGCCGCCCGGCGAGCACCTGCGGGTCAACTTCGTCTCCAGCGCCGACGGCGCGGTCACCCTCGACGGCGCGTCCGGCGGCCTCGGCGGCCCGGGCGACCAGCGGGTGTTCCAGCTGCTGCGCGACCTGGCCGACGTGATCCTGGTGGCGGCCGGCACCGTCCGGAACGAGGGCTACGGCTATCCCCGGTTCTCGGCCGAGCGCCGGGCCCGCCGGCAGGCCACCGGACGGGGCGAGTGGCCCACGTTCGCGATCGTGACCCGCAGCCTGGAGCTCGCCCTCGGCTCCAGCCTGTTCGTCGACCCTCCGGTCCGTCCGGTCGTGGTCACCGGGCCGGACTCCCCCGCCGACCGGCGCGCGGAACTGGAGCGGTGCGCCGAGGTGATGGTCGTCGACGACCTGGCGAGCGGGGTGGGCCGGCTGCACCGGCGCGGCCCGATCCTCTGCGAGGGTGGCCCGAACCTGTTCGCCTCGCTGATCGGCGCCGGCCTGGTCGACGAGCTGTGCCTGACCCTGTCGCCGATCCTGGCCGGTCCCGGCCCCGGTCGGATCGAGTCCGGACCGCTGCACCCGGCGGTCTCCCTCGCCCTGGCCGGCCTGCTCGAGGAGGACGGCGCGCTGTTCACCCGGTACGCGGTCGCCCGACAGGCAGAATGACCCGATGGACCTGCCCGTGATGCCGCCGGTGGCCCCGATGCTGGCCAAGTCGGTGAAGGACGTGCCCGACGGTCCCGGCTTCCTCTACGAGCCGAAGTGGGACGGCTTCCGCTGCATCGTGTTCCGCGACGGCGACGAGGTCGAGCTCGGCAGCCGCAACGAGCGCCCGATGACCCGGTACTTCCCCGAGGTCGTGGCCGCGGTGCGGGAGCAGTTGCCGGAGCGCTGCGTGGTGGACGCCGAGATCGTCATCGCCGCCGGCGACAAGCTCGACTTCGAGGCGCTGCTGCAGCGCATCCACCCCGCCAAGTCCAGGGTCGACCTGCTGGCCGAGCAGACCCCGGCGAGCCTGGTGATCTTCGACCTGCTCGCCCTCGGCGACGAGTCCTACATGGACACTCCGCTGGGCGAGCGGCGCAGGAAGCTCGACGAGGTGCTCGCGCACGTGACCAGCCCGGTGCACCGCACGAGCGTGACCGACGACCCGGCGCTGGCCCGGGAGTGGTTCGCCACCTTCGAGGGCGCCGGCCTGGACGGCATCGTCGCCAAGCCGGTCGACGGCCCGTACGAGCCGGACAAGCGGACGATGTTCAAGATCAAGCACGAGCGGACCGCGGACTGCGTGGTGGCCGGCTTCCGCTGGCACAAGACGAGCACGCCCGAGCAGCCGCTGCTCGGCTCGCTGCTGCTCGGCCTGTACGCCGACGACGGCCGGCTGCAGCATGTCGGCGTCGTCGCCAGCTTCCCGGCCAAGCGCCGGGCCGAGCTGGTCGAGGAGCTGGCCCCGTGGCGGGAGAACGCCCTGGACGGCCACCCGTGGCGGGACTGGGCCGAGGCGCAGGCCCAGTTCGAGGGCCGGATGCCGGGCGCGCAGTCGCGCTGGAACGCCAAGAAGGACCTGTCCTGGGAGCCGCTGCGGCCGGAGCGGGTGGTCGAGGTCCGGTACGACCACATGGAGGGGACCCGGTTCCGGCACACCACCCAGTTCGTCCGGTGGCGGGACGACCGCGATCCGGCCTCCTGCACGTACGAGCAGCTCGAGGTGCCGGTCTCGTACGACCTGTCCAGCCTGCTCTCCTAGCAGGGGCCGGCTGTCCCCGAGTGGCCTAGGGTGTGCCGGTGCGCCGGACCTCGCGTGCCCTGCTGCTGACCCTCGCCGCCGCCCTCGTGCTGGCGGGCTGCTCCTCGGTGGACGGCAACGGGCGGTACGCCGGCGACCCGGTCCCGACCAGGCCGGGCGCACCGGCACCGACGACCAGGGCGCCGGCCCAGCCGACGATCTCGCCGGTGACGTTCCAGGACTGCAGCGCGGTGATCCGGGCGCAGATCCGCGAGTCCCCCGGCGGCGACCGGCCGCTCTCGTTCGGCTGCGGCCGGCTGCGGGTGCCGTTGGACTACCGCGACCCGTCCCGCAAGGCGATCGACCTGCTGCTGATCCGGGTCCGGCTGGCCGGTCAGCAGAAGCGGATCGGCTCGCTGGTGGTCAACCCCGGCGGCCCCGGCGCGTCCGGGGCGGACGCCGCGGTCTCGCTCGGGCTGAGCCTGCCGACCGGCCTGCTCAAGCGGTTCGACGTGGTCGGCTTCGACCCGCGCGGAGTCGGGCTGTCGGCGCCGGTCGAGTGCATCTCCGACCAGCTCAAGGACCGGTCGCTGCAGCTCGACCCGGACGGGCGGGACGCGCTCGCGGCGCAGGCGAAGCTGGCCGGCCAGGTCTCCTCCGACTGCGTCGCCAAGTACGGCGACGACCTGCAGCATTACAACACCGAGGAGACCGCGCGTGACCTCGACCTGGTCAGGCAGGCCGTCGGCGACGGCCGGCTGACCTACCTCGGCTACTCGTACGGGACCAGGCTCGGCTCGGTCTACGCGCAGCTGTTCCCGAAGCGGGTGCGGGCGCTGGTGCTGGACGGGGCGGTCGACCCGAAGGCCGGCGAGCTCGCCTCCGCACAGACCCAGGCGGCCGGCTTCGAGCGGGCGTTCGACCAGTTCGCGGCCGACTGCAAGACCCGCAACGCGGCCTGCCTGATCGGGCCGGACCCGCGGGCCACGGTGACGCGGATCCTGGCCGAGGCGAGGCGGTCACCGATCCCGGGCGGCAGCGGCGGCCGGAAAGCGACCGCCGGGCCGGTGCTGCTGGCGATCGTCTCCGCCCTGTACGACCGGGGCGACTGGGCCGCGCTGGAGTCGGCGCTGGCGGACGCCGACAACGGAAACTCCAGCGGCCTGTTCGCGCTGGCCGACCGCTACAACCAGCGCGACGACAAGGGCCACTACACCAACCTCATCGACGCCAACACGGCGATCAACTGCGCCGACTCGGCGGAGAAGGTGCCGGACGCGACCGTGCAGCGGGCGCTCACGTCCTGGCGCAAGCAGTATCCGCTGTTCGGCAGCTCGCTCGCGCTCGGCCTGCTCACCTGCCAGCAGTGGCGGGCACCGCGCGAGCCGCTGCCGACGGTGCGGGCCGCCGGGGCGCCGCCGGTGCTGGTGATCGGCACCGTCAACGACCCGGCCACGCCGTACGCGTCGGCGAAGGTGCTGGCCCGCACGCTCGCCTCCGGGCGGCTGCTCACCTGGCGCGGCGAGGGGCACACCGCGTACCCGAAGACGACGTGCGTGACCGCGGCGGTGGACGCCTACCTCGTCAGCCTCAAGGTCCCGGCCGCGAACGCGACCTGCGCCGCCTCCTAGGCCGGGGTGCCGACCCGGGAGTGGCCGGAGTGGCTGGCGATGAAGTCGAGGATGCGGCGCCAGGAGTCGGCGCCGGCGTCCTTCCACTCGGCGAACGAGCGGTCGAAGAACGAGTGCGGCGCGCCCTCGTACACCTTCATGTCGTGCTCGACGCCCTGCGCGGTGAGCTTGCGCTCGAACTCGGCGAACTCCTCCTGAGGGGTCGCCGCGTCGGCGCCGGCGATCTGCAGCAGCAGCGGGACGTGCATCGCGTCGATCACGTCGTTGACCATCACCGGCCGGCCGTAGAAGCCGATCACACCGGCCAGGTCGAGGTCGGTGGCCGACAGCCGCCAGGAGTGGCTGCCGCCGAAGCAGAACCCGACGGTGAAGATGGGTCCGGCGCCGGCGCCGGAGCGCAGCCGCTCGATCGCGGCGGCCACGTCCGCGCGCACGTTGGCCGGGTCGACCTGCTGCACGTGCGGCATGTACTCGAACTCGTCGTCGCGCGCCGTGGTGCCGGCGGTCCGGCCGAAGTAGTCGATCGCGACCGCCGGGATGCCGGCCTCGGCGAAGCGCTGGGCCAGATCCATGTAGTACGGGTGCAGGCCACGGACGTCGGGCAGGACGACCATGCCGGCGCCGCCGGCCTGGAAGCCGGCCGGGATGGCCTCGTACGCGGAGAAGACCGTGCCGTCGGCGGAGGTGAGCGTCAGCCCGCCGTGCGCGGCCACCTCACCCCGAACCGGCGGCGCCGGCGCCCTGCTGTCGTCGTCGTGGCACATGATCGACTCCCTTCGTCCGGCTCCGGTCGACACCCTGTCACCCGGTGCTGATGACGGTCCGACCGGCCGGGGCGGTTCAGCCGGCCGCCGCGACCGTGAAGCTGTGGACCTCCTGCCGGCCCGGCGGCCGGGTCGAGCTGCCCGCAGGGACGGTCTCCGGCACCGCTGGCCCGGCACCCGCTGGGTCGACCCTGACGCGACCGCCCGCCAGGTGATCTGGCGCTTCCTCACCAGCCGGCCGGCTTAGGCCTAGTCCCGCCGGCGCGGCCTAGTCCCGCCGGCGCGCGCGGCTCGGTTGGACGCGCATCGGCTCGCCTTCCATTTTCGGGAAGTTGGGCGGGTAGGGCGCGTCGCCGAGGCCGCGGTCACGCTCGTCCCGGTCGGCCCACTCCAGCAGCGGCTCGATCGACCAGGGGTGGTCGTCGATGCCCGCGTGCACGTCGCCGAGCTCGGCGAACCGCTCCGGCACGGTGTCGATGGTGAACTCGCGCGGGTCCGCGTACGGCACCTCGTCCCAGGTGAGCGGCGTGGAGACGTGGGCGCCCGGCTCGCCGCGCAGCGAGTACGCGGAGCGGATCGTGCGGTCGCGGGCGTTCTGGTTGTAGTCGACGAAGACCTGCTCGCCGCGCTCCTCCTTCCACCAGGCGGTGGTGACGAGCGTCGGGATCCGCCGCTCGACCTCGCGGGCGAACGCCAGCGCGGCCCGGCGGACCACGGTGAACCCGTGCTCGGGCCGGATCCGCACGTACACGTGCATGCCGCGGTTGCCGGAGGTCTTCGGCCAGCCGACCGCGCCGAGCTCGTCGAGCACCTCCTTGACCGTGGCCGCGACGACCTTGGCCTCCGCGTAGCCGGTGCCTGGCTGCGGGTCGAGGTCGATGCGCAGCTCGTCCGGCCGCTCGGTGTCGCCCCGCCGGGAGTGCCACGGGTGGAACTCCACGGTGGACATTTGCACCGCCCAGACGACGCTGGCCAGCTCGGTCACGCACAGCTCGTCGGCGGTCCGCCCGGACGGGAACGCGACCTGCACGGTCTGCACCCACTCCGGCGCGCCCTTCGGCAGCCGCTTCTGGTAGACCTTGTCGCCGTCGATGCCCTCCGGGAACCGGTGCAGCATGCACGGCCGCTCGTACAGGGCCCGGACGATGCCCTCGCCGACCGCGATGTAGTAGTTGGCGACGTCGAGCTTGGTCTTGCCGAGGGCGGAGAAGTAGACCCGGTCGGGGTTGGTGATCCGGACGACCCGGTCCCCCACGTGCAGGTCCACGTGCGGCGAGGCCATGCGAAGACGCTACCCGCGGCGACCGGCCAGGTGGAGCCCGGCACCTCCTTTTCACCGCCGGTTCGTGACGCCGGCGCCCCGTCCCTGCTAGTAATGGCCGGTGCGTCCAGTCACGCCGCGCATGGTCGCGGTCACCGCATCTGTCCTGCTCGCGACCGGCGTCCTCGCCGTCGCCGGGCCACCCGCCTCGGCCGCGTCGGCGGACGTCGCGATCAGCCAGGTGTACGGGGGCGGCGGCAACGCCGGCGCCACGCTCACCAACGACTTCATCGAGCTGCGGAACACGTCCGCGGCGGCAGTCGACCTCGCCGGCTGGTCGGTGCAGTACGCGTCGGCCGCGGGCACCTCCTACCAGGTGACCGCGCTGTCCGGAAGCATCCCGGCCGGCGGGCATTACCTGGTGCAGGAGGCCGCCGGCGCCGCCGGGACCGCTGCGCTGCCGACGCCGGACGCGACCGGCTCGACCGCCATGGCCGCCGCCAGTGGCAAGGTCGCGCTGGTCACCGCCACGACGGCGCTGACCTGCGGGGCCGACTGCGACGCCACCGCCGGCGTCCGCGACTTCGTCGGCTACGGCACGGCCAACGACTTCGAGACCGCGGCCGCCCCCGGCCTCGGCAACACGACCGCCGACCTGCGCGGCGACGGTCCGGACACGGACAACAACGCAGCCGACTTCGCCGCCGGCGACCCGAACCCGCGCAACACCGGCGGGAGCGGCACGCCGCCGGACCCGGGCGTGCCCGGCCTGCGCATCCACGACATCCAGGGCGCCGCCCAGGTCTCGCCGGAGGCCGGCGTCAAGGTGGCCGAGGTGCCGGGCGTGGTGACCACGCTGTCGACCAACGGCTTCTGGTTCCAGGACCCGACCCCGGACGCCGACGCGGCGACCAGCGAGGGCCTGTTCGTGTTCACCCGCACCGCGCCGGCCGTCGCGGTCGGGGACGCGGTCACGGTGACCGGCACGGTCTCCGAGTTCCGCCCGGGCGGCGCCGCGACCAACCTCAGCACCACCGAGCTGACCAGCCCGGCCGTCACGGTCACCGCCTCCGGCCAGGCGCTGCCGGCGCCGACCGTGGTGGGTCCGGGCGGCCGGGCGGTGCCGAAGACGGTGATCGAGAACGACGCGAACGGCGACGTGGAGAAGACCGAGACCGCCTTCGACCCGGCCGGCGACGGGTTGGACTTCTGGGAGTCGCTGGAGGGCATGCGGATCTCGATCACCGACGCGCAGGTGGTCGGCCCGACGAACCGGTTCGGCGAGACCTCGGTCGTCCCGCCGGGCTCGACCGTACGGACCCGGCGCGGCGGCATCGTGCTGCAGGCGAACGACCCGAACCCGGAGCGGATCGTGCTCGCCCCGACCCTGGTCGACGTCCCGCGGGCCAACGTCGGCGATTCGTACGCCGGAGCGACGGTCGGCGTCGTCGACTACAACTTCGGCAACTTCGAGCTGCTGCCGAGCGTGGCGCCGACGCTGGTCAGCGGCGGCCTGCAGCGTGAGGTCACCGCGAAGCCGAACGCGCTGCAACTGTCGGTGGCCACGTTCAACGTGGAGAACCTCGCCCCGAGCGACCCGCAGACCAAGTTCGACACGCTGGCCCAGTACGCGGTGCACAACCTGCAGGCGCCGGACGTGCTGGCGCTGGAGGAGATCCAGGACAACACCGGCGCCGTCGACGACGGCGTGGTCGCGGCCGACCAGACGATCGGCAAGCTGATCGGGGCGATCACCGCGGCCGGCGGGCCGGCGTACCAGTTCCGCGAGATCGACCCGGTCGACGACGCCGACGGCGGCCAGCCGGGCGGCAACATCCGGGTGGTGTTCCTGTTCCGGACCGACCGCGGGCTGTCGTTCGTCGACCGGCCGGGCGGCACCCCGACCGCGGCCACCACGGTCACCCGCGACCCGGCCGGTCGACCGCACCTGTCGTTCTCGCCGGGCCGGATCGACCCGACGAGCGCGGCCTGGACCGACAGCCGCAAGCCGCTGGCGGGCGAGTTCCGCTGGCGCGGCCGGACGATCTTCGTGATCGCGAACCACTTCGTCTCCAAGGGCGGCGACGACCCGCTGTACGGGCGGTTCCAGCCGATCCAGCAGCCCTCGCAGGTGCAGCGGGTGCAGCAGGCGACCGAGGTGCGGGACTTCGTCGACCAGATCGTGGCGGCCGACCGGAACGCGAACGTCGTGGTCCTCGGTGACCTCAACGACTTCGACTTCTCCGCCCCGATCGACACGCTGACCTCGACCGGGCACTTGGTCGACCTGCCGAGGACGCTGCCGATCCAGGAGCGCTACACGTACGTCTTCGAGGGCAACTCGGAGGTGCTCGACCACATCCTGCTCTCGAGGTCGATGGCGTACGCGGTCCCGGCCTGCAGCTGCGTGCCGCTGTTCGACTACGACCCGGTGCACCTCAACGCCGAGTTCAACGACCAGGTCAGCGACCACGACCCACAGGTGGTCCGGCTGCTCGTGCGGCCCTGATCTCCTGACCGCGGACGTACCCGGCACCCGTGTGGTGTCGGGTACGTCTGCCTGTGCTGGGTTGCTTTCGAGTGCCCGAGTCCGGTGGTACTACGACCATTCGGCCTCGTTCGGTCCCTTCAGCGGGGATGTGTCGCTGCCCTAGGGTTGTTGCATTGGGGGCCCCGCAAGCACGCGGAAGGGACTTCCATGCTCGCAGCCTCCCACCTCGCCTACCGGTACGGCCCGAGGCGGTGGGGACTCCTCGACGGTCACTTCTCGGTCGGCGGACCGGTGGTCGGCGTGCTCGGTCCGACCGGTGCCGGCAAGTCCACCCTGCTCGCCCTGCTGACCGCGGCCAGGACCGCCACCAGCGGGACGCTGCTGGTCAGCGGGCTCGACCCGGGCGAGCGGCGGCAGCGGCGGCAGCTGCGGTCGCGGCTCGGCTTCGTGCCCCAGTCGCTGTCGATCCACCCGCGGCAGACGGTCGGCGAGTTCCTGGCGTACGTCGGCTGGCTGCGCCGGGTGCCGGCGGCCGCGCTCGGCCAGGCGATCGCCGACAGCCTGCTCGCCACCGACCTGACCGAGCTGCGGGACCGGCCGGTGCGCAGCCTGCCCGCGGGCACCCGGCACCGGCTGGTGCTGGCCCAGGTGCTGGTCAACCGCCCGTCGCTGGTGGTGCTGGACGAGCCGCTGGTCGGGCTCGGTCCCGAGCAGCGGGCGCAGTTCCTGGCCCGGGTGGCCGCCATGCGGGACGACGGCACCACCGTGGTACTGGCCACCCCGCTCGCCGCGGACGTCGCCGCGGTCTGCACCGAAGTGGTCGTGCTCGCCGGCGGTCGCACGCTGTTCAGCGGCACCACCGCGGCGCTGGCCGGCGTCGGCGGCCCGGCCGCCCACCCGGCCGGACCCGCGCCGGTGCTGGCCGGCTACCACCGGCTGCTCGCCGGCGCCGGGGCGGTGGCCGGGTGAGCCCAGGCCTGCGGGCGCTGCGAGCCGAGCTGACCTCCCGGGCCGGGCTGCTCGTCGGGCTGCTGTCGGTCACGGTCGCGCTGACCACCGGGCTGATGCGGATGCCGCCGCCGACCGGGCCGAGCTGGTCGGCGACGTTCAACGAGGCGCTGCTCGGGCTGGTCGGGCTGGCCCCGGTGTGCGCCGGCGCGGTCGCCTGGCTGGTGCAGGACTACCAGCGGCGCGGCATCGCCGCGCTGGCCGGCAGCTCGCCGCGCGGTGCCGTCGGCGGCGCGCTGCCCCGGGTCGGCGCCGCGCTGCTCTGGGCGCTGGCCGGCTACCTCGTGCTGCTGCTGATCTCCGCCGTCCGCACCACCCACCGCGGGTTGCCGGACTGGCCGCCGCTGCTGCTGGTGCTGCTGGCGACGGCGTTCCTGGCCGTGGGCGCGGCGCTGGGCTGGGCGGTCGGCGCGGTGGCCACCGTCCGGGCGGCGCCACCGCTGCTCGGCGTCGCCCTGTTCGTCGGCGTCTACGCCGGCTCGTACGGGGACGACTGGGTCGGGCGGCTGACGCCGGTCGACCGGATGGCGGTCTACCGGTCGTTCCTGCAGCCGCACGTGCGGCTCGTGCTGGCGCAGGTCGCCGTGCTCGCCGCGGTGGCCGCGCTGGCCCTGTGCGTGCCGCTGGCCGGCGGCCTGGCCCGTCGGTGGACCGGCCTGTCGGCCGCGGTGGTGCTCACCGGCGCCGTGCTGGTGCTGTCCAAGACCGACCCGGACCCGACCGAGATCCGCGCCGCGCCGCGCCAGCCGGCCTGCGCCGGCAGCGGAGTCGTGGTGTGCCTGCGACCGGAGAACGCCGACCTGCTCGCGCCGTCGAGCACGGCGCTGTCCGCGGCCGCCGCCGCACTCGCCCCGTACCTCCCGGTGCCGATGCGGTTCAGCGAGCCCGGCATCGACCGGCGGGTGGACCACGGGCCCGGGGTGTACGTGCCGCCGCCCGAGCCGGGCGACCCGCTGGCGTTCGAGGCCGCGGCGCTGGCCGCGATCCTGCCGCCGCCGTGCCCGCGGCGGGCCGCCGAGGCGTCCGCGACGATGGCGTACGGGGACCTGCTGATCTGGGCCGACGCCACGGTGAACGGGCCGGCCGGCATCCCGGCGTACGAACGGCAGCGGTTCGCGAGGATCCTCGCCCAGAACGTGCCCGGCCAGCGGGAGTGGGTGCAGCGGCACCTCACCGCGGCCTGCTCGTGAGCTCGTCCCGGCCGGTCCCGTCCCGGCCCGGTCCCGGTGCCGAGCAGTCCGTGCCGGCCGGTCCGCTGCCGCGTACCGTGGCGGGCGTGACGAAGCCTCAGATCCCGGCCCCGGCGGTGGAGAAGACCGACGAGCAGTGGCGCGCCGAGCTGTCCCCGGCCGAATACGAGGTGCTGCGGCGGGCCGGCACCGAACGGCCGTGGACCGGCCG
>Ga0105241_10002718_pt1 | contig 13247 bp, 17 predicted proteins | sample KBSC64metaG_FD_80422 | JGI IMG/M metagenome (GOLD analysis project Ga0105241, IMG submission 80422) | Corn rhizosphere microbial communities from Kellogg Biological Station, Michigan, USA - KBS C6-4 metaG | ecosystem: Host-associated > Plants > Roots > Rhizosphere > Soil | place: Michigan, USA... | reverse complement strand
TGACACCCCGCTGTGGCCCGTTGAGCGTCTCGATAGGCAGCCGACCCGGCTTGGGCCTTTTCTGTCCGGACAATCCGCCGGACCGGCCTGCTGAGTCCGCCTTCCGAGAAAGATGGACGGGGACCGCGTCACCGGGTGACGATGCCGTCACTCCGATTGGTTGGGAACCGGCAATCTGAAGAGGGCACTTGTGGTCGGAAGCTTCCGGAGTTTGACCTGGCGAAAAGCCATGCCAAAATCTTGGGTGCGAAGCCGAAGCTGGCACAATCATCCAGCAAGCTTTTGCGTTGCGGCAAGGCGCCATTTTGCGCTGCCCTTGTCGACAGGCCTAATTTTGCCTGGTCGTCGGCTGTCCAGTTGCATTGACCAGCGCGATTTAGATTCCGCTGTGACCGATCGGTGGCGCTTTCAGCCGTCATGGCGAAAGATACAGGAGCCTTGGTGGCGAAATCCGCTCGGTGTTCATACCGCGTCGACGCCAAGCGGCGCCGGTATCGTCGGCCGCAAAGTGCGGTTGCCATTAGGTCATCGGGGCAGGTTTAGGATTGATGCTCCGTCCGAGCCCGGCTTGGGCATGTGCCGCCAGTCGTCTCGGTTTGTCGCGGTTGCCCCCTCAGTATGTGTAAGCGTTGGCGCCGAATGATCGCTTCTCACGCGTCCCCTGGTAGGAGTTCGGCCCATCCCAATTTCGCGACACCCCCCGTTACTTGCCCAGAACAAAAACGGATTTTTGAGTAATTAAAACGTTTCTTGGAAGCACGATCGGGCGCGATTTTAGAAGGGAAAAGCGACGTAAAAGAATCGTTTATTTTCTTCAAAGAATTGTATCGAACGGTAACTCGCGGCGTGCTACCGTGCGATGGCGCAGACACTGCCAAATCGCGCTCGAAGATCGGAAAGACACGGCAAAAGGCACAGCTCGGGACAAGTCCGCGTCCACGCTGCCGTTACCCGGGTGCGACCAACATACCGCGTCCAGCTTGGCCGCGATGCGATGGGCAAAGCCGGGGTTGCCGGCAGCTTTGAACAATTGTCCCAATTCTAGAGCCTCTATCCCAATTCTAGAGCCTCTACGGCGGCACCATGTGCTCCGCCTCGACGGTTACGGCTCCGGCGCAAGAGAGAGGTCGGAATGCGCGCCGAAAGATGCTGTGGTTCAATACGACTGCGGCAGGCATGAAAACGTTGGAGCCAACCCAACTGTTGTCCGGGTCCGGAGGGCGCCAGCATCGCCTTCCTGCATCCCTCGTCGACCGATAACGGTGCAGAGGATCTGGATCGAGGCTCTGCGGGGTCGGCGCACCGTTACCGCCAAGTGATCTCCGACGTGCCCGACAGTCAATCGCCGACACCGGTTCGATGAGTGGAGGCGCCTCACGATCGATTGAGCTGAACGACGGTTTGCACGAGCAGTGGGCGCTGATCATTGATGTGATGGGCAAGATCAAGAGCAACGCCGCCGGGGTGATAAGGTCAGGACGAACCAAACCTCAATCCAGGCGTTTGCCGACCTTTCACTGCTGCTTGTATGATGCTCGTTTCACGATGGTGCTCGCCTCGCAAGATCGCCGCCTTAGATTTTCACTCAGCCAACTGCTCGTTTAGCCGTTCCAGCACGGCGCGTTTGTAGGCCGCCCTATCGGCAATCAACGTCTGCTTTTTGTCGTACATCTCCAGTCGCTTTTGCATTCGCGCAACCAACGGCTGCGATGGCAACGGGACTTCACTGACTTCCTTCCATGCCGCGCGTCGCTTAGTATAGTGCTTCCTCTCGTCGTTCACGCACAGATAGCCTGCAAGAGCTGCTACCCCGGCATTGCCATATGTGCTTCGCATGTTTTCAATGAATTGCTGGCGCACGCTGTGCAGGTCATATTGCAGCTTGAATCCGCATTCCTTTGAAGTCTCGCGCAGCAGGCGCGCGATTTGACCTTGACGCTGGGCGAATTTTCCCTCGATCGCCCATTCGCGTGCGTTATGGATCATGTGCCGGATCGTTGTCACAGCGGCATCGCTGAACTCCGAAATCTCCAGGGTGCGGTGGGTGAGCCACCTGCTCTCCACGTGGCCCATGATCACGTGAAGCCAAACCCGCCTGCCGTGGGGCGCGCTGGCGTCGTCGCGTGTTTCCAGTGTGGCCAAAGGCCATTCGGCCGGATGCAGACCGGTACTAATGCCGGCATCGAGCCAGATCTCGAGCCAGCGTGCCGATCTGCTGCTACGCTCCCTGAGCACATCCTTGAGCTTTTCGATCTGGTGCTGCTCGATTTGGCTCGCGCGGTCGCGCTCGCGCCAGCCTGATCCAGGCGAAAGATCCGAATACAACCAAGCGAGTGCTTCCGTTATATGTGAAGAGGGAATGGTGTAGATGACAGCGATGGCACCTGCACGATTCATTCTCCACGTATTGTCGTCCCAGAAGGGCTTCCGAGACAGAATCCAATTTACGAAGTCACGCGGATCCACGTCCCCGAAGTCCATCTCGGGCGCTTGAGTACGGATGTACTTGGCCAGCAACCTGTCCCCACACGTCTTGTAAAGCCGTTGCGTCTCCTGGCTCGCGACGGCCAGGGGGGCGTCCGGATCCTTCTCGTGCTTTTGGCGCCATTGAGTGCGATAGCGTTCCGCTTGGTTGACGAGCCCGGACAAGACCGGGTCAAGGGAGGCGTAGTCCGGTCCCGTTGGCCCATCGAGCGGAGCTGCGATCTCCGCGGTCCAAGATTGGCCATCGTCGAACTGCTCTCCCGTACGGCCAACCTGCGGATCGCCATCAGGCAATTGAATGCCCAACGGAGCTTCCGGGTCTAATCTCTGAGGGCCCTGCGGAGGCGCATCGTCAGCCTTTGCCGCAGTCGGGCTGCTGGCTCCGATGTCTGGGTCTCCGGCAGTCGATGATCGACTATCAAGGGTCTTGATTTCGTTGCGGGGCTCCGCCTTGCGAAATTTAAGCTCCTTTCGAAGCCGCTCGGGGTCCCTGGGCCGCTTGTCGTCCTGATTTGTCATTGTCGTCGCTCCGCATATGCCGGCGTAGCAGCCGCGGCAGATGGTTTTTCCAGTTCGGGCGCAGGGGTTTGGAAAAAACGTTAATCAGCCGCAATATAACACCTCTTTTAAGAAACTAGGAAGGAGAATTATTTCTAAGAGTTGTTTATTTTCTCAACTGAATCGTATCACACGGTAAGTCGCCGCGAGATACCGTGTGATCTTTAAAGTCGCACGATTGCCGGGCTCCTTGTGGAGGGGCGCGGCTCGCTAAACCGCTTGAGCTGATTGCGTAGCGCCGCTTTGGTGCATGCCAGAGACCGAGCCGACGTCCAACGCATCGATGTGGCGCCGTCGCCGGCTGCGCGAACCGTCTGACGGCAGCGATCGACGATGCCGCCGGCAAGAATTCAGGTCAAAAGCGCAAACAAGACGCCGGCAGCACCGACGGACGGAGCGACGATGGCCCTCCACGAGGCGTGCCGGCGCGATCATCGCGCGGCAAAAGCTGGCGATGAGCCGAATGATGCGCCGCCGCGTGCGCCAAGCTGGCCGACGCCATTGTCGCGGGGGGCAACCCGGCCGGTTCGCATTGAGAATGAGCGGGCCGCGGTCTGACCTCTGACGACAGGCGCAGGTCTCAAGGCTCCTGCTGCCGCTGGATTCGCGGTGGTCAAAGCCAGCGCAATAGTGAGAGGCCGTCGCGACCAAGACCGTCGATTTCTCTCCGAGCCAGACCCAAGGACGTGAGAACACCTGAATGGGGGCCTGTCCGGGAGAGCCCAAACGCCATTGCGTGCGGCATCTGCTGCACGGGCACCCTGGTGAAGAGCCCGCCAGAGCGCCGCCCAATGCCACCTGGGGAGATGTTGAACGGCGTGGGCGCCGGCTGATCGTCGACGCAGTCTTGTCGGTCAGTATGCCCATGGCTTTCGCGGACGAGGTCCATCTCTCGGGGGCGAGGCGGGCGAAAGGCGCCCGAAGTGGCCGTTCGTCAAAGGCCCCATGATATATTAGGCAACAAATGGTAACTACTGTTGTTAAAGACAAAATATCGTTATATATGTCAGGAGGTCAAATAACCCGGACTGACTGTCGATGGCCGGCAGCAGGAGGACGATCGACAGAGAGTGTCATGATGAGGTTCTTCACGTCGGTTTTCGCAGCCTTGCGGGCGGTCTTTGCGGTGCTTTTGGCCCTCGTGCTGCTGCCTGGCCGCTTTCTACGCGCGCTCTTCGGCGTGGCGCAGGACCACGACGAGATTCCCCTGATCGCTCCGGCCGAAGATCTGGAGAAGGTCGCTGAAGCAGAGGTTAGTGCTTCGGGCCCCGATCATTTGGCGGCGGCTGTTGTACTCGGATGGTGCGCGCAGAGCATCATCGATGGCCGGCCGGCCTTACTGCCGCTCGACGCGCCGATGGGAATTTCTCGATGGTTGCGTGGCCTGACCCGCCAGGAATGCGAGGTTATCGTCAATTCCGAACCGGCCGATATCGAAAGTCATTTGCGGGGACGTCACCCGCTTCCTGGCGTTAGGGGCGTCAGGCCCTTGATGCCGCAGCCTTGGACGGCGGGGTCCAACACGGGCCCCGCCGCCGATCTCAGCGCCGACGAAGAATCTCCCGAGCCCGCAATGCCTTCAACTCGGCCGTGAGGGCGATCATTTCCGACTGCAGTTCCAGGATCCGGCGGTTCGAGACCTGCACCTCTCTGTAGAGGCGGGCCCGCATCTGCTCGCTGAACTCGATGCCGTCGACCAGGGCCTGTCGGTCCCAGCGCGCAAAGTTTGCCGCGCGGGCGTTTTGGATCGCGGCGGCGAACGCGGCCGCGATGGTCGCCGCGCCGCCGACCGCGCCCACGGTGAATGCGCGGGCGTCGAAGCCGGTAAGTGGGTCGCGAGTGCTCATCATCTGTCCTCCTCTTGATGACAAATTAGATGTTGCATCATTATATCCCAAGTGTTACAATTGTGTTTCGCTGTCGACTTTTTTAGCAATCGATCCAAAGGACGAAGCATGCGTATCCGCCTCGGCTCCGACTTTCACGATGATATCGCAGGTAACGGCATGGATCGCCTCGCGGTCGTCGACGCGGATGTCACGGTGATCGCCGGCGACGTCATGGCCCCTGGGCATCTTGCAATCCGCCGGCTGCGCGAATTGCTGCCCGACGCGCGAAATCTGGTCTACGTCCCCGGCAATCATGATTTTTACTCGCACGCGGATCGGCACCACCCCGAACTGCTGACGACCTACGAAGCCCAGCGCCACGAGCTTATGCCGCGCGCCGCTGAAGAGAACGACGTCATCTTGCTCGATGACGCGGCTGTCGAGATCGAGGGCGTCCGGTACATCGGCGGCACGGGTTGGACCGACTTTTGCGCGCGGCCGGGCTACGTCTCCTTCGACGAGGCCGTTCGCGCGGCGTCGAAGGCAATGAACGACTATCGAATGATCAAGAGGTTGCCCGGCCGTTCGCGTGACAGGTTGCGAGTGCGCGACACGATCGACGCTCACAAGGCCACTCGGAAATTCCTGCAGGAAACTTTGGCCCAGCCTTTCGATGGAGAGACCGTGGTGGTGACGCATCATGCCCCCTCCTGCCGTTCGTTGCTGGGCTGGGAGCCCGATCGTCCGCTCCTGTTCAATGATCTCGATTGGTGCTACGCGTCGGACATGGAAGCCCTGATGCAGGGCGATGGCGCGCCGGCACTCTGGTTGCACGGCCATGTTCACGCCAATCGCGACTATCAGGTCGGCGCCACGCGTTTGGTCGCTAATCCGCGTGGCTATCCTTTGCGCCCTGGCGTCCGCGAGAATCCCGACTTCAATCCCGACCTCGTCCTCGAGCTCGAGCCGCGCTTGGCCGCAACGATGAAGATCTGATCCAGCGTCGGAGCCGGGATCGCCGCGGATGGATCTTGTCAGGACAAGGGTGCGGACCGACTTCTTCCGCGAATGGGCGCTGGGTTCTGGCTGGACGTGGTGGAGGCCAGTCGGAAGGCGCGGTTCGGGCCATCCGCGCCGATCAGAGCCTGCGCGATCCAATTTGCGGCGCCGCTCGATCCCGCAGCCATGCTGGACGACGCTGCGGGATTTACGGTTGCTTCGACACTCGGTGTCGAATCGCTGGAACTAGCGTAGTGTCCGGCAATCGTCTCGTTTAATGTTATAGCATTAAATGGCGGGCAGAAGAGGATGAGCCGAAACGTGAAGGACGCTGCAAAAAAGAGAGCGCGGGGGCGTCCTTTCGGCGATCCCGACGCGAGACGCTCCTATCGCTTTGTCATGCGCATGAACCCGGATTTGGCTGATGTGCTGGATCTGCTCGCTGACGAAAGTGGTCTGTCCAGATCACTTTTTGTCGAGCGGGTCCTCATTTCGTTTGTGAATCAGGATCCCAGGATTCAACTCAACCACATTGGCCGCAAGGTCGATACCGCGCCGACGGGGCCAGCACCGCCGGGGTCGCTTGCGAGTTTCGGTGCGCAGTGGCGTCGCTGGCAAGCCATGAAGCATGATGTACTTGGAGAGGACGTGCCGACCGCCTACGGTGCCGCGGATCCGTCTTTTGACGACTATGGGCGTGACCCGCGCGGTCGTGGCCACCGGCAGGAGCAGCGTCCGCCCGTGCCGGACCATTTCACGCACAAGGTGGCCGACAAGATACTTCCTCACAAAGGTGGACGGCGAAAGGCCCCGAAGTGAGACCTGGATGGCCAGTCGAGAAGCCGCGCTCGCTCGGTCATTCGAGGGCGCCTCGATAAGACGTTCTTGCTTCCGCTTTGTGATCCGAAATGCTCCGATCGCGGACTTCGAACGCGCTGTCTTGGCGGATGGAGCCCGTTGGGAGGTATCGGCTTTGAGCATTCATGGAGGGAGCGTCTTACGCGTTCGGGCACGCCAGCACACGCGAAAGCGGCTGCCATCATCCCGGCAAATGATCGGGCCCTTCGGGTTTCTGGCGCTCAGTCCCGCTTCGGATTCTTCGATTTGAGCGAAAGACCCAGGCGCAAGGCCATGCGCTTGATTGCGTCGGGTGTACGGCCCAACTGTTTCGCGGCTTCTTCCAAAGAGGCTGAAGACTTGGCCAGTTCCATCAACTTGCGGTCTTCCTTGAACGACCAGGGCTTGCGCGCCATACTCAAAGAATCCTCATTCACAAACTAAGACGACAAAGCCGCCAAGCGACCCATGTTCGCTCGACGGCTTTGCTTGGGTGGGGCCAGGCCTTGGGGAAGCCCGGTGTGAGAATGAATATGTGATTGGCGAAAACGCGCAACAAACACCGCGCATTAAGCTAACCGCTCAACCTTACCTGCAGCGTGAGAAGCCGCGTTTGTCCGTGGATATACGGATGTGCATCCGAAAGCGATTGACGACGAAAGTCGAAGTTGGTCGAGCGTCCTGCATCTGCGTTGCAGAAGGAAACAAACGGCTGGCGGCGTTGATGCCGCGGGCCTCGTGCAATCTCGATGGAAACGGTGCGTGGTGCGGAGCCACGTGCGCCGATGATCATGTCGAGTACGATGGACCTGTCGCGCAACGGTCAGGCCAAAGAGGGACGTCACAACGAGACTTATAAGCGTCGAGAGCTGATGCTGAGACATCTGCATTGCGGATGCGGACGCCGCGCTGAGAGAAATACTGGCGGAAAGGCTGCAGGTTGCGTCTCGGCGCAGTTGCATGGTCCGCGACAACCGGCACTGGCAGCGCGAGGAAGCGGCGCTAGTGTTTCCCGTAACGGCAGTCATCGGCCGCCGCATGGTTGCGGCTCCAGGGCAAACGCCGGCGTTCAATCCGCATCATCGCCCCGCCCAATCGCGTGGAATGAAAGCGCGATCGAAGGAAACGCGATAGGCCGAATTGCGAGGCGCGTCGATGCGATCGTGCATGAACGAGCCCTGACGTTACCGCCGCATGGCAGGACCGGCCCGTGCCCCGCGTTGTGGCCGCCGGGCCCCTTCAACTCTTTCTGTTTACGCCTGGTTCAGCCGGTGCGGTTCCCACGGTTACCTTATGTGACGAACACGCTTGCAGCAGCTTCGCCGGACGCCCTATAATATTCCATATTTTTTGAATTTTGTACGTCTTCGATCATTTGAAGCGCTGGTCATCTTGGGTCGCGTGGTTCGTCAAGGCGAATTCCGGGCCCAAGTTTTTTAAAGCCGGAGCCTTGAGGGGTCTAAATGCTTGTTCATTGGAACGCCGGACCGCGACGATATTTTGTCAATGCCGAAGGAGATCGCGTCCTCATCGGCCTTTCGCGCGAGGAAACCGCAGAATTCGAATTGCTCGACGATCCTCCGTCCCGGGCGGAGGAAGGGAGCGCGATCGGTGGCAGCGGTTCGACCCATGTCAACGTCGATCGATGGTCGGAACTCTATACCAAGCATGAAGATGCCTGGCGCGTCTGGATCGCGAAAAGCCGCACTGAGGCGGTTTCCAGTTTAGCCCTTTTTTAACCATGGCCGGTCGATCCTTGGGCCCAAGGGCACAAACAGGATATGCCAGATGTTTCAGCTTCTTCTGAAAGCCCGAACGAGCAATCCACTCGCGCAGAAAAAGCGCTTCCGAGCGCGTTCGGCCGAACGCGATGCGGAGACCGATCGCGCGCGTGTTGCTTCGATCATGACGGCGATTGACGGAGCTCTGCAGGCTGCCGAAATCGAGCAAGCGGGGCTGAACAGTCGCGTGGAAGATGCGCTCGCACGCGCGGCCGTGACCTTCGGAAACGGCGACGATGAATATCTGGAGCGGGAAGCGCTGGACAATCATCATCAGGACCTTTTTGCCGCCGAAATCTCCAATGGTCAGAGGCGGCTCAAGGAACTTGATGCGTCCGTCTCGCATCTGAAATTTGTCAAATCCGCAATGCTGACGCGCTTTCCTGGCTATTTCAGCCAGGCGGGCAGTTGACCGCTCGTCGTCCTGATCGAGGCGTCGTTGTCATTGCTCGCTTTCGGGCAGCATAGTAAATTGTGGTCCTCCAGCTCCTGCGATTGCTGGTCCTAGGCGCCCGTCCGGCTGGTGGCTGAAACCTGTGATGATCGCCCCCTGCGCGCGGAGCCAAGCTCGGGCCGAGGACATGTCTTTTCGCCACTGGGTGCAGGTTGGGACGACAACTCTGTCGTTGGCGGTGAGCCCAGCGGCGTGTCTTGCAGAACAACCGGCCGGGTCGGCGACGGAGGAGCCAGTGGGCGAGACGTCGACTGAAATGTCACGTGACGAATGGAAGATGCGGATCGAGGAAGCGCGTCGACGGATTGCCGCCGAACGTCGCGAACGTCGCCTCGGCTTACGGGCTCCCGCCGAACAGGATCTGGCGAAAATAGCCGCAGAGCGCGCCCTGGAGCGAGCCTTGAACGACACGACGCTCGAGCCGGGCGACATCGTGTCGACCAGCAAGGGATTTCTCGTCTTCAAACGGCGAACGGGTCCTGAGGGAGAGCGGAACGAGTTCGTTCCACTCATTCCGCGCTGACGCGCGCGCGTGTCAATCGAGATGACGCCAGCCAGACCGGATCGCTCGAGGAGCCATGAAGAGAGCAAGGCTGTCCGGGAGCGCGGCTGTCACGTGTCTGGTGCACTGAGCTTCGCAGCTGGAAGACCGGCTGCGCGCGGCCTCGGTCGACCAAGCGCGTGGAGCAAGGGCGGCGGCACCATCAACCGGTGATGCCGTGCAATCGCAAGTCATCCACTCTCAAGCTCTCTCAAGGGCGGCTGTGCCTTTCGCGCGTGGAGCCGCGGCATCGATCGTGCGGATGCTGACGACATCGTTCCGAAGGTTATCTCGGCAAGCTTGGGAGCGCCTTGCACCGGCCGGGACTGTGCGATTGGGTTCCTCTCACCGCGCATATGGCGAATGCCGTGTCATCCTGGATCAGTCTCCGAAGAGATCGTGCCTTCTCGTGCGGGCGATTTTCCGCCGTTGCATCGAAATAAGCGCACGAATGGCGTAGCCGACAAACACACCAGCGACAAAGACGGACCACAGCAGGGCGATCGGATAAGTGGCGAGTGGATTAGTCATGGCCCCGAGCCGAAAATGCACACGGCGAGAATGAGCACGCCAATCCTAACCATGACTTAATCGGCCCGCAGGAACTGAAGCTCAGACCGGGACCTATCGTCGCAAATGTCCCTTGGAGGATGTCTGGGCTTGCGATCTTTCCGATCGTGAGAAAGTTGCATTGGCTGGCCGACCAAGCGGCTTATGTCGGCGGGCGTCGCAATCGTATTGAAAAACCTAGTGGGGCCAACGACGACGTGCCGTAATGCGGGATCGTTCTTTTGCGACGAGATCGAAGCATCAAAATCAATTATTCCTGGCGGAGTCCGGTTCCGCGAGCTTCAGAAATCAAAAATTCCTCCAGATGCGCCCCAGCCTGGAGCTTGGCAGCGATCCAGCGCGGTTGCCGTCCTCGTCCTGACCAGACCTCGGTCGGGTTATTCGGGTTTTGATATTTGGGAAGCACGGCTGGGTAGGGGCGGCGCTCGCGATCCGGTCTCCACGCCTCGCTCGTTTCTTCGATCGCACGGAGCCTTTGCTCGAGCTTGGACTTTTCCGCCTCGATCATCTGAGCAAGCTTCTTCGTCAACTCCTGATGGATGACCCATAGCTCATCGACAGACATCGATTGAAAGTCACATACCTCCATGGCGAGCCCCTTAGTCCGGTGATTCGCAAATCATGGAATAAGAAGTGGCGCTGCGAGGGAATATATCACTCTACCCACAAGTATTTCCTATGTGCGTCGCAACGCCCGAGCTGTACGCGGGGCACTCTCTATGCAGTTTGTGCCAAGTCGTATGAAAACCTGAAGGAGCCGCAACCGAAGGAAGAGCCGTTCGATGATGAGGCAGGTTTGGCGCTCGTGCTGGTGTTTACGTCCGGCGTGCCCGAAGAGGTATCATTTTGCGTGTCCGCTGCGGCGATGGGCTCGATCGGCGAACGTCGGAAACGGCTGGGGGACGGACACATCGCTCGCGGCGAATCCGGAGTGTGTGGCAGTTCCAGGTTTAAGCTTTCGCGCAGACATCAATATTAACAAGCGGGATTGCTTGCTGCCTTCAACAATCCCGGTCATCTATCTGAACTATTGGCGAGCTTCGCGAGTATCATCCGCCGCTAAGCTACTTGCTTCAATTGGCAGGCAACAAGTTCATGATCAGGTATTCTTCTAGTTCTGTAACCAACTACCGGGCGCAGGCGAGCAACTCTTCGCAGGACTCTCTCGAAACCCAATATCGGGAATTGCTCGAACTGAGAGAGCGTGTCGAGAACGCGGAGGCCGCGCGACGCTCCAGGCTGCTCGCGAAGGCACCCCGCAGCAGGGTCAATTAGAGCTCAGGCTGATCTGCGGATATTCGATAAGTCGGGCGGGGGGGACGGGTGACGGTCCGAGGTTGCACCTAGGTCTCTGTTCGACCGCCGGCGCCACACCTCGTGTCGAATTTGCGTTGTGGGCTCCGTGGACAATGAGTCCGGTGACTTTTCAGCTCAGTGGGCGAACTCATGGCTCTTGGAGCGTGAAAACTGCTGCATAGTTGCTCCGGTTGGGCAGCTGGTGCAGGACGAAAAGATCCTGAGCACTTCAGTCAACGACGCTGATCTCGTTTAAGCGGTAGCCCGGCTCGCTCTCAGACAGCAGCCTCTATCGCTCGAAACGACATGCTGGCGTTTCCGACGTTGAGTGCGCCGATCGACCCCGCGGGCTTTTCCACCCATGCGAGTAGCTCGATTGCGCTTGGCTTCTGCGTGGCGATCGAACCCGTGACGCCCTCCCAGTTCGAAAGCATCGTATTGTTGATCATGATCGGTCCGCGGATGACGTATTTGTCCGGCTGGAGAAACGATGTGCCGACGAACTCAAGTTTGAGCATCAGGCGGATGTCCTGATATTTGCGCGGCGTGAGCGCCAACGTGGCGACGACGGCCTCCATCGCCCTGATCTGGACAAAGGCAGGGAATGGCAGCGGGTCGTACCAGCCGGATAATTCGATTAGGATCGAATCGCCCCTGCAGATCGAGGGTGCGGATGGAATGGTCATAGTGAGCTCTGGTGTTGCCATTGGGCTCGACCAGGATGATTGCTGGGATCGCCTTGTTGTTGAAGGCAGTCGGCCGAAGGTTCGTGCGCAGGACACAAGCCGGCTTTGGTCGAGCACTTCCTGAGAGGCTATGTGGGTATAATCGCAATTGCGTAAGACAACACCGTGAAATTGATAGGGCTTGTCGGGGATGCTCGAGCCAGGAGGCGGATCCATCGTCACGCAGCCTGGTCCTGTGACGCTTTCGAACATAACGTCGCGCTGAAGGCCCTTGTAGAACCATATCAGATTGTGCTCGCTTTGATCGGTTACGCCACGAAGTGAGCAATGACGTATCGTTACGTTTTGAACCTGTCCGTCGTTGTAATCGTTTCGCAGAATGAAGCCGTGGTGGAATCCATTTGCAGGATCGAGTGTTTCGATCGAGGAATTGGCAAGCGTTAACCCCAGATGGCCGAGCTGATATTCGGCCGGATCGGGTACAAAATAGTCGAGCACCTTGTCGATTGATCTTGCCGTGACTTCGATGTTCTCCAGCCTGTGGCCGCCACTCATGATCTGCAACACGATGCCAACGTCGAGACCGGCAGCGGCCACCCGGATGTTTCGGATCAATGTTCGTCGTGAGAATTCCTGGCAGTAGAACAGGGGAAACTGCGTTCCAGGTTTCGAAGAGCCTGCCATGGAGACGTCGATGTCGTGAAAATTGGCGCGGACCGAGCCGGTTTCAACCTCGAACAAGGAGGCTGACGTCCCAGCGGCATTCCACAGAACCGTGGCATTGATATCGTGTGCCGCGCTTCGCGTGAAAGCATTGAAGCACGCGACGGCGTGGCCGCGAGTCCAGCAGTTCCGAATGACGCTCTTGTAGCTTCCCTGGATGAAGAGCGGATATCCATTGTCGCACTCAATCCGCAAATCATGGATGCTGTAGCCCTGAGCGATGTGCTTCGTGACGTTCGCGACGATCAGGCCTTTCCAGCCGTCATCGACCGGATCCTCAAGCAAGAGCCGGCGTCCGTCGACGCCGACGACACGGTTCATTTCCACGTAATAGGGCAGGATGTCGCCCGGTGTGACGATCGCATTCACCGAACGCGCAATGACGATGTCGCCCGGCTTGAAATTCACCGCGTCGCGCGCATCTCGCAAATCGATGAATTGATCACCACTCCCGATGTCGCTGATCGGCATGTATCTGTAGGAGTGGTA
>Ga0105241_10002716_pt1 | contig 13249 bp, 12 predicted proteins | sample KBSC64metaG_FD_80422 | JGI IMG/M metagenome (GOLD analysis project Ga0105241, IMG submission 80422) | Corn rhizosphere microbial communities from Kellogg Biological Station, Michigan, USA - KBS C6-4 metaG | ecosystem: Host-associated > Plants > Roots > Rhizosphere > Soil | place: Michigan, USA... | reverse complement strand
CGGGTCCGACGGTCGAAAGCTCTCATGATTTAGCCGAGCAGTTAGGCAAGGCAATTGCCGAGTCGGGGCACATCCTGACAACTGGGGCTACGGTAGGCCTGCCATATTATGCTGCGCTTGGCGCCAAAAAAGCTGGCGGTATGAGCATTGGCTTTTCACCGGCGGGCAGCTTGCGTGAGCATCTCCGGAAATATCGCTTGCCGTACGATGTTTTTGATTTTATTAATTATACGGGTTTGCATTATGTTGGGCGTGATCTATACCTCGTGCAGTCGAGCGATGCAGTCATTACCATTGGTGGGCGTTTTGGTAGCCTGCATGAGTTCACCTCGGCACTCGAAGCACATAAGCCGTGCGGCATCCTGACTGGTAGTGGCGGCACAGCCGACAAAATTGCTGAGCTGATGGACACGCTCGATGCTCCACAAGGCAAGTTGGTTATCTATGATAGCGACCCAGTCCAGCTCGTGCAGCGCGTTATAGCTCTTGTCGACAAAGCATATGTTGATATTCGTGACCAGTTTGCTCGTGACGAGCATTGGTACCTCTCACGCGGTATCAGCCCTGCTCGCAAGCGCGGCTAGGGAAGGGGGTCGCCGGCTCCACTCTGGAAGGTGAGAAATAGCAACTGAGGTTCGTCTACACTTTTCGAGACCTCATTACGGCTATGCCCTCAGTTTTTTAACCCTAGGCTTTTTTATAGCCTCATTTCTTAGAATCTAATTCTTAGTCGTTGACAGAAAAATGTGACCATAATCACTTAGTGTATGCTTAACATTAAGTGAGCGATCGTTTAAGATAGTAGTAACTACTTAGTGTAGTTGAAAAAATATAACTACGGCTGCATATGTGGGGGCACCGCTAGGATCTTCGAGTCCACTTGCCAGGTGCAACTGGCAGTATCCGAGGCGTGCCCGCTACAGGTAACGAGAAGGGGTGCTTATGGGGCACAGTCGGATTGGATACGAACAACGCGAGCAGGTAACGTTACCTGATGGACGTATATTGTCATATAACGACCAAGGACCGGCTAGAGGATATCCTATTTTTTTCTTGCATGGCACGCCAGGAAGCAGTGTCGGTCTTATTCCGCGACCTTTTGCACTGAGTTTGCGAAAAATTCGTTTGATAACGCCCGACCGGCCTGGCTATGGTGGCTCTGATAGGCATGAGGGACGGACTATCGCTTCTGTGGCGGCCGATTTAGGCAGTTTGGCGACGCAGCTTGGTATCGAGAATTTTTCGGTTATTGGTAAATCCGGAGGCGCACCTCATGCGTTGGCCTGTGCCGCATTACTACCGAAGCGTGTGCGAACTGCTGCAGCACTGGTTTCATTGGCACCTCGAGACGCCGAAGGACTCGATTGGTATGACGGCATGGGTGCGGGCAATACCGCAGTGTATCGGGACATGGACACGCAGCGTACAGCCGATCGAGGGTCGGTATCGTGGGGCATCGCATATAAACGAACTATGCGGGGACTTCGGGGTACGGTCGAGGCTATACGGGCGGGCTCATTTATTAACGAAGGCCTCTGGGCGGATGCGCCAAAGGCTGATCGCCTTATCCTTAGCGAGTCTCGCATTCGAAAACTGCTACAAGAGGCATTCGATGGTGCCGTATGTAGTCCTGATAATATTTCCGAAGGACGCAGCGTGGGTCAGATGGATGATCATCAGGCTTTTATGAAACCGTGGGGCTTCGACCCCTATGACATTGTATGTCCCACACTATTGTGGCACGGAATGGAAGATGTCTATTCGCCGTCAGGCCACTCAACGTGGCTGGCTGATCGGATGGGAAGGACGGCAATCGCAGACATCTCATTGAACGGAGGACACTTTGGGGCGGTAGAGGAATTTCCGCACGCGCTGACATGGCTCGCGAGAACGGCATTGTACGAAACCGGTCGGCTGCCCGATGGTCGCTGGGCGTGGGCGGATGCTCGAAGCGCTGGTCCCGGAGGGGTGGGCGGGGTACAATAAGATGAATGAGCGATTTTAATCTCAAAAGTGATTACGTACCCATGGGCGACCAGCCCAAGGCGATTGCCCAGCTGACGAAAGGCCTCGAAGACGGGCTGAAACATCAGACATTGCTCGGTGTGACTGGCTCGGGCAAGACATTTAGCATGGCTAATATCATTCAGAATACGCAGCGGCCGACGCTGATTTTAAGCCATAATAAAACGCTGGCGGCTCAGCTCTATGAAGAGTTTCGGCGCTTCTTTCCTGATAATGCGGTGCATTATTTTGTCAGCTACTTCGACTACTACCAGCCGGAAGCGTATATCGCCCGTAGCGACACATATATCGAAAAAGACAGCCAGCTGAACGAAGAGATTGACCGTTTGCGGCACGCCGCCACCGATGCGCTTTTGACGCGCCGCGATGTGATTATCGTGGCGAGTGTCAGCTGTATTTACGGCATTGGCTCGGTGGACGACTACGATGGCATGAGTATCAAGGTAGCTGTTGGCGAGCGCCGGGTGCGCGATAAATTGCTGCGCCAGCTCACGGACATTCAGTACCAGCGTAATGACATCGACTTTCACCGCGGAACTTTCCGCGTGCACGGCGACGTGGTGGATGTGTATCCGGCCAGTGAAGAGTTTGCCTACCGGCTGGAGTTTTTTGGTGACGAAATCGAGCGCATTGTGCAGATCGACCCACTGACCGGCGAGGTGATGAAAAAGCCGGAGCGCTTGCAGATCTTCCCGAGCAGTCACTATGTGACACCACACGACAAACTGAAGGGCGCGATTGCCAATATTCAAGACGAGCTTGGTGAGCGATTGGCGCAGTTCAAGCGCGAGGGTAAGTTCTTAGAAGAGCAACGCCTTGCTCAACGTACAAAGTTTGATCTTGAAATGCTCGAGCAAACCGGTTTTGTGAAGGGCATCGAGAACTATTCGCGTTATCTCACCAACCGCGAGCCAGGCGAGCAGCCGGCAACGCTACTCGACTATTTCCCAGACGATTTCCTGCTGCTGGTGGACGAGTCGCATATGTCCATCCCACAGGTGCGCGGCATGTATAACGGCGACCGGGCCCGCAAAGAAGTGCTCGTCGAGCATGGCTTTCGTTTGCCGAGTGCATTAGACAACCGGCCGCTCACCTTCACGGAGTTTGAAAGACATGTCAATCAAGTGGTGTATGTCAGCGCCACGCCAGCCGAGTATGAATTGTCGCGCTCGCCCGAACCAGCGCAGCAGCTTATTCGTCCGACCGGTCTGCTCGATCCGATCATTGAGGTCCGTCCGATTGACGGCCAGGTCGATGACTTAATCGCTGAAATCCGAGCGCGCATTGAAAAGCGCCAGCGGGTGCTGGTGACGACACTCACCAAGCGCATGTCTGAAGACCTTACCGAATACTTGAAGGATCTGAATATTAAGGTGGCATATCTGCACAGCGATGTCGACACCTTGGACCGTAGCGACATCTTGCGCGACCTACGCCTCGGTACATATGACGTACTGGTCGGTATTAACCTTTTGCGTGAAGGGTTGGACTTGCCTGAAGTGTCTCTCGTGGCAATTCTCGATGCTGACAAAGAAGGCTTCCTGCGCAGCGAGCAAGCGCTGGTGCAGACGGTCGGGCGTGCCGCTCGTCACGTCGAGGGTCGCGTTATCATGTACGCCGATCGTATCACTGACAGCATGCGCCGTACCATCGACGAAACCGAACGCCGCCGCAAAAAACAAGAAACATATAACACTGAACACGGTATTACGCCGCGTGGTATCAGCAAGGTCATCGAAAAGGGTATGCGCCCCGACCTGCCCGAAGAAGCCAAGCGCGTCAAACTTGACCTCAAAAAGATTCCGAAAGACGAATACGCCCGCATCATCGAAGACCTCACCGGCCAAATGGAACTAGCCAGCGCCAACCTCGAATTCGAAAAAGCAGCAGAACTACGCGATATTATTGCAGATGTGAAGAAAAAGATGTAAAATAGTTCTCCGCATGAATTCAAGAAAAGGAGAGATATGTCGTTGAGAGAACAGTTACCGAAGCCAGGTCACAGAACGCTCGGTGTGTTAGGTACTGCTGCGTTTATGGCGGCGGGTGTAGCCATGGTAACACCAAATGCTTACGGGGGCGGCAATGAGCGGAACCAAATTGTCTGCATCGGTTCTAATTTAAATGACGACGCCGGTGGATTGGACGCCTTGCCGAATGGTTGCGGTCCGAGTCCGCATTCTGTGTCCACGTCTCATGCTCAATCCCCCGATGTACTCGACATGATCCCTAAAGCTCCTGATGGGGTGCAATTTTTGCTACCATTCCTGCAGGCTAGCTCTAGCTAGCGCGCCTAAATAAAAGCGGGGCGCGTAGGACACTAGCGTAGGGCTACAAGGTACGATAAACTTAACTATATCTAATGGTTAAGTGGATTTCGAATGCCTTCTAGAGGAATGCTTGATACAGTGGAAGTAGTGCGAAAAGGGGTTGAGCACATGGGTCTTGCTGATTCATTTGCAAGAATCGCAAGATTTTGGACAGGTTCGACAGTTGCGATTGATTGGGAAAATATCGGCGAATTCTCTCAGAGTGAACTGCCTGAAGGAATGGTTTTGAGCGAAGGGGCCGGTGGTCGAAAGGGGTTGCTGAGGGATAATTGCCCGCGGCTATGGCCGGGGAGAAGTCTTACTGTGGCCGTGGCGCCGTTGGCTGAAGTTCGTGAGCGACATCCGGACTTACTGGATGCCGTGGCTTTTTGGTTTGCCGATAAAAAATCGCAACGGGGTGCGCTTCGAGTGGGAGTATTATCTCCTGACTGGGAGAATAGGGCCCGAGAAGCAGGGCATGAGCCAGGAGTAATCGTCCGTGCTGGCCGTGGCGATGCGTATTTTGGGCTTGGCGTGGTGGCGCTTGACGGAGAAAAGTCTGAATTTTTTGCCGCCCCTGCTGTGCGCATATCTGATTTGTCTCAGGTGGACTATTTACGCAGCCAAAAGCCGGGTGCCGCAGTCGTCTAGTAATGTGTGGCAATTTCTAGTATTATTTAGGAATCGTATGACACAACTGAGTCGTGAAGAAGTATTGAAATTGGCGCGATTGGCGCGGTTGGAGCTTTCTGAAGAAGAGGTGGCAGAGTTCCAGGACGAGCTGAGCGCAGTGCTCGGCTATGTCAGCCAGCTGCAAGAAGCTGACGTTGCTGGGCTAGAGCCGACCACACAGGTAACGGGGCTGAAGAATGTGATGCGCGAGGATATGCCGCGCGATTATGGCGTGGACCGCGAAAAGCTGCTTCGCCTCGCTCCGAGCAAGCAAGACGGACAGCTCAAGCCGAAACGGATGATTGGATAGTATGAACTACAGCCAATGGCCACTTATTGCTACTATTGCTGCCCAGGTTCAGGCGGGTGAGCTCAAGGCAATCGATCTGGTTGAGCGAGCACTAAAAACGATTGCCGATAAGCAAGAGTTTGATGCGATTATCGCAACGCTCGACGATCGCGCACGTGAACGAGCGCAAGCCGTCGATGCGGCCGTTGCAAAAGGCGAGAAAGTTGGCCGCTTGGCAGGCGTGCCTTTTATTGCCAAGGATAACTTTCTCGTGTTTGGCGCAGAAACTACTGCTGCCAGCAATATGCTGCGCGGGTTTACGGCGCCATTTCAGGCGACTGTTATTGAAAAACTAGAGGCCGAAGGGGCGATCTGTGTTGCTAAGGCCAACCTCGATGCCTTTGCGCATGGTGCCAGCACCGAAAACAGCGACTTTATGACGACCAAAAACCCGCACGACAAAACACGTGTCCCCGGTGGTTCATCGGGCGGCTCGGCGGCCAGCGTTGTGCTCGACCTTGCGCCGTTTGCGCTCGGCACTGATACTGGTGGTTCGATTCGCCAGCCGGCTAGTTTGTCTGGCTGCGTCGGCTACAAGCCGACTTACGGCTTGGTCTCACGGAGTGGTGTGGTGGCGATGGCCAGCAGCCTGGATGTGATTGGGCCGATGACGCGTAGCGTGGAAGACGCCGCTCTGGTGCTCGATATCATGGCCGGCCAGGATGCGTCCGACTCGACGACGATTGTGCGTGATCCCGCTGGTTATGTGTCGCTTGAGGGCGACCTCAAGGGCAAGAAAATCGGCATTATCAAAGAATACATGAGTGAGGGCCTAGACGCCGGTGTCAAAAAACAGATTGAGGCTGCTGTCGAGAAACTCAAAAATGCTGGCGCTGAAATTACTGAGGTGAGCCTGCCTTCATTATCACTTGCTTTAGCGGTGTACTATGTTTTGTGCCCCGCGGAAGTGAGCAGCAATCTTAGCCGTTACGATGGACAACGCTATGGTTTTGCTGACGACTCTGCCAAGACACTGGACGAAAGTTTTAGCCACTCCCGCGGCCGTGGTTTTGGCAAAGAAGCGAAACGACGCATTATGATCGGCACGTATGTGCTCTCGAGCGGCTTTTATGATGCCTACTATCGTAAGGCTCAGACGGTCCGCACCAAACTTATTAACGAATGTAGCGCAGCATTTGAACAGGCAGACTTCCTGATCGGGCCAGTGGCACCGACTCCGGCCTTCAAAATTGGCGAGAACGCTAGTGATCCACTCAAGATGTACCTGGCTGATGTCATGACCGTTGCCGTGAATCTCGTGGGCATTCCGGCTATTAGCATTCCTGCTGGCGACAGCGATGGCTTGCCGGTCGGTTTACAACTCATGGCACCGCAAAGGAAAGACCGCGAACTGCTGTCGCTGGCCAAACTAACAGAGGAGTTATTGTGAAACAGGGCATCATGCTTGGCGTGATGGGTGGGGTAAGTATTTTGGTGGTAGCGATCGTATTTTTTGCGATGCGCCGACGGCGGCCGAAAGAACTCAAGAGCGAGCAGTTCCAAACCAAATGGCAAGAACTCCAAAAAATGTGCGCTGATAAAGCCTCCTGGAAGAAAGTGGTGCACGACGCCGATCATCTCCTCGACGAAGCGCTGCGCAAGAAGCGCATTCGCGGCAAGAGTATGGGCGAACGCATGGTGCATGCCCAGCGTTTGTTCACGAATAACGACGGCGTGTGGTTTGGGCACAAACTGCGCAACCGCGTCGAAGCCGAGCCCGATATGCGGCTCAAAGAAGACGACGTCAAAGATGCGCTGATTGGTATTCGCCAAGGGTTGAAAGACCTCGGCGCGCTGCCCGAAACCAAGAAAGCAGGCGGGAAGTCATGATTGACCCGAGCGTCCGCGCCCAGTATACGGCCACGATTGGCATTGAATGCCATGTGCAGTTTAAGACGGCCACCAAGCTGTTTACGGCTATTGGGAACGATGCTCGGGATGCTGCGCCAAACACGCTCGTCGGGCCGCTGTGTTATGGCTTGCCCGGCGCGCTGCCGGTGTTAAACCGCGAAGCAGTGCGCCTCGGCATCCGCGCGGCCTTTGCTCTCGGTACGCCGCCGCAAACCCACAGCGCTTTTGACCGTAAGCACTATTTCTACCCCGATTTGCCACTTGGCTACCAGATTACGCAGTTCGAGCACCCAATTATTCGTGGCGGGCAGGTTAAGATTACCGTCGATGGCACCGTTAAAGTCGTGCATATTCACGAAGCTCACCTCGAGGCCGACGCTGGCAAAAGTACGCACCCCGCTGGTGCTGATTACAGTCTTGTCGATCTGAACCGTGCCGGAACGCCACTGCTCGAGATCGTTTCCGAGCCTGACATGCATAGTCCGGCCGAAGCTCGCGCCTACACGCACGAGCTGTACTTGCTGATGCGCTACGCTGACGTTTCTGATTGTAATTTGTACTACGGCAATATGCGCTTTGACGTGAACGTCTCAGTGAGCAAGACGACCACGCTCGGCACGCGTACCGAAACCAAGAACTTGAACAGTTTCCGCGCTGTCGAAAAAGCTGCTGAGTATGAGATTAATCGCCAGATTGAGCTGCTCGAAAAAGGCGAAACAATCTCGCAGGAAACGCGCGGCTGGAGTGACGCCAAGCAAAAGACCTTCACCCAGCGCAGCAAAGAAGACGCGCATGATTATCGTTACTTCCCAGACCCCGATTTGCCACCAATCGAACTTGAGCAGGCGCAAATTGACGCTGTAAAAGCCGAGTTACCGCTGATGCCCGACGATTGGCGTGAGCGTTTAGCCTCGCTTGGCCTCGACACACCTTCCATGGAGCTGTTGCTCGAAGCCGACCTCGACGATCCTGAAATTCGCTATCTACCTTTAGTAGAGGAAAGCCTAGAAGACAAGGATTTTGCTAAATCACTGGCTAACTGGATGGTGAACCTCGAGATTCCAATGCGGCACGAACCGACCGTCGAAGACGATAAGTCCGAGACGGCCCACCCGACCAACCAAGAACGCTTCCGCGCCTACCGCCAAACCTATGGACTGGTCAAGGCTGGTAAGCTCAGCTCCAGCAACGCTAAAGCTTTGCTTGCTATGCTGCTGACTGGCGACCATATGGCCGCTGACGCCGAGGCGCTGGCCCGCGAGCACAATCTCATTCAAGAATCCGACGAAGGCGCCATCATGGCTGTCGTCGCGCAAGTGCTGGCGGATAACCCCAAGGCCGCAACAGATGTGCAAAACGGCGAAATGAAAGCCATCGGCTTCCTTGTCGGCCAAGTGATGAAGGCCAGCCAGGGCAAGGCAAACCCCGGCCTGGCGCAAACGCTCATCAAAAAGCAGCTCGGCATCTAAATAAGCGAAAGCGAGGGAAGATGCAGGCATGGAAGCGAGTTGAACCGACCATGATACAGAAAGTCGGTTTTCGAACAGTGGTTACGAAAACTTTTGTGTTGCCCGATGGGCGGACGCAAGCATTTGATACGACAGGGAGCGAAGATTTTAATGCAGTCGCCATAGTCGCTATCACAGCGGACGCTAAAGTATTAGTTTTTCGCCAGTTCCGCCCTGGCCCGGAGCGGATCATGGAGGAGACGCCTGGCGGTATGGTTGATAAAGGTGAAGACATCGAGGTTGCCGCACGTCGCGAACTCCTCGAAGAGACCGGCTACAAGCCGGGGAAAATGATCTACCTCGGCAAGAGCGCTTACGACTGCTATGCAAACGGTACGCGTAACGCGTTCTTGGCGCTGGACTGCACACCCGCGGACGAAGGTCATAGCCGTGAACCAAACGAACAAGACGGCGAACTTCTCGAAATCTCCATCGACCAACTCATCAAAAATGCCAAAGAAGCACGCATGACTGACCCCGGCGCCGTACTTTTGGCGTATGATGAATTGATGAAGCTAAAGGAGAAATAGATGAGCTACCCCGCACCCACCAAAGCTGTAATCGCTGCTGCCGGCTTCGGCACGCGCTTTCTACCACAAACCAAGGCCATGCCGAAGGAAATGCTACCGCTGATCGACAAGCCGATTATTCAGTATGTTGTCGAGGAACTGGTGAGTGTGGGGATTAAGGACATCATTATTGTGACCGGCTACAGCAAGCGCAGCATCGAAGACCATTTCGATGCTCCCAGCCAGGATTTGATCAACAATTTGAAGGCTGGCGGTGAGAAAAAGGCACACTTGTTGCAAGAAATCGAAGCGATCGCCGATATGGCCAACTTCGTGTACGTGCGCCAAAAGGGCCCGTACGGCAACGGCACACCGCTACTCAACGTCGAGCACCTTATTGGCGACGAGCCGTTTATTTACACCTGGAGCGACGACTTTATCGAGGCGACACCGGCGCGATTCCAGCAGATGATTGACGTGTACAAAGAACACGGCGCTTCTGTGCTGGCCAGCATTTCCGCGAAGAGTGAAGGCGATTATAAGCGGTATGGATTTGCGGGCGGCACCGAACTTCGCCCGGGCCTGATCGACATTGAGACGATTGTTGAAAAGCCGGGCAGCGTGGAGGCGGCGCCATCGAGTCTTGCAACCGTCAGCGGATTTTTGCTCACTTCTGATACGTTCAAGTACTTGCATAAAGCACATGAGACAATGGATGTGGCGAACGAGCTATATTACAATGACGCTCTAAAACTCATGCTTGCCGACGGCATTAAAGTACTGGCGTGCGAGATTCAAAACGGCACCTACTACGACGCTGGCGACAAGCTAGAGTACATCAAAACAGTGGTCGATTTTGCCTTAAAGCGCAAAGACATCGGCCCAGCCTTCCGCGACTTCCTTCGCGACCTACCACTCTAGGAGCGTAAAATATAGATTTTGCAACGAACCTCAGGTAGTGCCATTGTGTCAGTAATACTAACAGGATCTATTGAAGAGTTTCCGGAGATTCATCCTGATCAAGCTCTGGCTGGAGAGCAAAGATTGGCGACTAGACTATAGGTGGACTAGATTCGGGATTCTTGCGCAAGATGCAAGCGCGCATGAGCGTGACTATACGGGGAATCTCATCGACACAACTTTGGTTGGCGCCTTCAGTCCCGATCAGGCAGCGTACGCTCACACGAGAAGCGTGCTTGGCCTCGCGGCTTAGCGGTGTGATGGACTAAGCATTAGCTTGAAGTTGCAACTCGGCACCGGATGCGCGTATAATTAAACAAATGAACACAAGTGAGCAGATTTTAGTTATTGCGCTTGGCATAATGCTGGCGATTTTCTTGTTGCTATCGATTTTGGTACTAGCGCAGGCACTGAAACTCATCACCAATTTGCGGCATATCTCTGAAAAAGTTGAAAAGGTGGTTGATTCCGCTGAAGCCGTTGGCGACGTATTGCGCAGCAGTACAAATCCTATTGGGCTCTTTCGTTTTGTGCGGTCGGTGGCTGAAACAGCGATGGAGCACAAGCAAGAGCGACGTCACAAATAAGGAGAGAGGGTTATGGCAAAAAGTACGAAGAAGTTTGCGCTTGGCGCGGTGTTTGCGGCAGCGGCTGGGTTTTTGGCGGGCATTTTGTCGGCGCCAAAGAGCGGTAAAGACACGCGAACTGATATCAAGAATGCAGCAACTGCCAGCGTGAATGAGGCAGAGAAGCAGCTCAAGAAGCTGAATACGCAGCTGACTGATCTCTTGAATGAAGGTAAGAAGCAAGTTGCCGACCTCAAAGGTAAGGCCAAAAAGGAAAGCGACGAGCTGATGGAGAAAGGCCAGCAGATGCGTGAGAAGGCTCGCGAAATGCTCAGCGCTGCGCACGAAGGCGACGCCGAGGACAAGGACTTAAAGAAGGCCATCGACGACGTTAATGTCGCGATCAAGGATCTGAAAGCGTACTTGAAGAAATAGCGAGAAACATGAGTAACATAACGCCTGGGCCGCAAGACTCAGGCGTTATTTTTACATCAAGAGACTATTTGGGCTCTAAAGGGCTCGCCTAAACCCGAGCAAAACCGCTATACTATAAGCAATGACCGGGGAGCATTCAAACACCACAGCTACTGCTTTGAGCACGAGTGACTATGTGCACTTGCACAACCATACCCAGTACAGCTTGCTGGATGGTTTGACCAAGGTACCGGCGCTGGTGCAATACGTGAAAGATTCAGGTATGGTGGCCGTGGCGCAAACCGACCACGGAACACTTGGCGGCGCCATTGAGTTTTATAAAGAAGCGACCGCTAATGGCGTGAAGCCGATTATTGGCATGGAAACGTACGTTGCCGCGCGAACCATTGCCGACAAAGAACCGGGCAAAGACAAGCAGTACTTCCATCTCATTTTGCTGGCAATGAACGAGCAGGGCTACCGCAACCTGATGCAGTTGAGCACGATTGCCAATCTCGAAGGCTTTTACTACAAACCCCGTATTGACCACATTTTGCTCGAAAAGTATAACGAAGGCCTCATTTTGCTGAGCGGCTGTATTGGTGGCGAGCTGGGTGACAATATCCGCCAGGGGCAGTACGACAAAGCGATTGAAACCGCCAAGTGGTACAAGAAGGTTTTTGGCGACCGGTACTATGTTGAGGTGCAGGACCATGGTCACCCCGACCATCCGTCGAAATGGGACGCGCAGGTAGAGGTCAACGAGCAGCTCATTAAACTTGCCAGCGAGCTCGATATTCCCTGTGTGGTGACCTGCGACGCCCACTATCTTTCGCATGACGACCAACAGGCGCACGAAATTTTGCTGTGCGTGCAGACTGGCTCGTTTTTGAGTGACGAAAAACGCATGAGCTTGGCTAACTTCGAGCTCCATGTCACTGATCCGAACGATATCATTGCGCGCTGGGGGAAAGATCACCCTGATTTTATTACCAATACTCGTGGCATTGCTGACCGCTGCAATCTGGAGATCGAGCTCGGGAAAATCTTGATTCCGAAATTTCCCGTGCCGGAGGGCGAGACCGAGAAGACGTTTTTGGACAAGCTGGTGTTTGCCGGCTTGGCCGAACGCTACACCGGCAAAGATCGCGATACCGCGCTGGTAATGACTATCCCTGAAGTCAAAGAAACGCTCCCCAAAGAAGTTCTCGAGCGGTCGGAATATGAGCTGAGTGTCATCGACGGCATGGGCTTCAACGGCTATATGTTGATCGTCCAGGACTTTATTAACTGGGGCAAGGACCAGGGGATTATTTTTGGGCCGGGGCGTGGTTCGGCGGCCGGGTCGATCATCGCCTTTGCGCTGCACATTACTGATCTTGATCCGCTGGCGTACGGCTTGCTGTTTGAGCGTTTCTTGAATCCGGACCGCATTAGCATGCCCGATATTGACGTCGATATTCAGGATACGCGTCGCGATGAAGTCATTAACTATTGTTCGGAAAAATACGGTTCCGACCGCGTGTCGAACATCGTGACCTTTGGTAAGATGGCCGCCCGCGCTGCTGTGCGCGACGTGGCCCGCGTGCTGCAAGTGCCGTATGCCTCGGCGGACCGCTTGGCGAAGCTGATCCCGCAGCCAGTGCAGGGGCGCCACATTCCTCTGAAGGTGAGCATTGAAAAAGACCCGGACCTCAAGCGCGAATACGACACCGATGAAACGTCTAAAGAAGTCATCGACCTGGCGATTTCGCTCGAGGGCACGGTGCGCAGCCACGGCGTGCACGCTTGTGGCGTGGTGATTGCGCCGGCGCCGCTCGTGGAATACGTGCCACTTGAAATGGCCCAGAAGGGTGTGGTGGCGACGCAGTTTTCGATGGGGCAGATCGAAGAGCTGGGCCTCCTTAAGATGGACTTCTTGGGCCTCAGCAACTTGACGATCATTAAGAATGCGCTGCGCATTATTAAGCGTGTGTACGGCGAAGAAGTTGAGTTGGGTTCGATCCCGCTTGACGATCCTGAGACGTTTGCGCTGCTCGGCCGTGGCGACACTACCGGCGTGTTCCAGTTTGAATCTTCGGGCATG
>Ga0105241_10002714_pt1 | contig 13257 bp, 23 predicted proteins | sample KBSC64metaG_FD_80422 | JGI IMG/M metagenome (GOLD analysis project Ga0105241, IMG submission 80422) | Corn rhizosphere microbial communities from Kellogg Biological Station, Michigan, USA - KBS C6-4 metaG | ecosystem: Host-associated > Plants > Roots > Rhizosphere > Soil | place: Michigan, USA... | reverse complement strand
GGGGAGAGCTCGACCTTCACGCGGTCACCGGGAAGGATGCGGATGTAGTGCTTGCGCATCTTGCCGGCGATCGTCGCGAGGACGGTGCCGTCCATCCCGTCCACCTGCACCCGGAACATGGTGCTGGGCAGGGACTCGACGACCTCGCCTTCCACCTCGATCTTCTCTTCCTTCTGGGCCAATGCTCCTCACTCTGGAGACACGAAAAAACACGGCTTCCGCCGCGGCCAGAACTGTAGCAAACCTTCTATAGAAGCCAGCGTCCGCCCTCCTGCACCGTCTCGCCGTCGAGCTCGATGCGCGTGCCTTCGCGGCGCATCTCCTTGACGATGTCCCAGTGCACCTGGCTCTCGTTGGTGCCGCCGACGTCCGGCAGGCCGTTGCCGAGCGCGAGGTGGACGGTGCCGTCCATCTTCTCGTCGAAGAGCGTGTTCTTCATGTGCCGCGTGATGCCGGGGTTGCAGCCGATCCCGAGCTCGCCCAGGCGCCGCGCTCCCTCGTCGCGGTCGAGCTGCTCGATCAGGAACTCCTCGTTGGCCGAGGCGGATGCGTCGACGACCACGCCGTCCTCGAAGCGAAGCCTGACGCCGCTCACCTCACGGCCGAGGTACACGGCCGGATACTCGGAGAACGCGATCTCACCGTGCGCCGAGTCCTCGACCGGCGAGAGGAAGAACTCACCGCCGGGCATGTTCGCGCTGCCGGCGTCGACCAGTGCCGAACGGCCTGCGATCGAGAGGCGCAGATCGGTGCCGTCGGCCACGATGTGGACCTCCTCGGCCGCGTCGAACCGCTCGGCGTAGCGCTGCATCCGCTTGCCCTCGGCCTCCCAGTCCAGGAGGCACGCGCCGTAGAGAAAGTCGGCGAACTGTGCGAGCGACATCCCGGCGTCCTGGGCCAGCGCGGGCGTCGGGTACTGGCAGCCCACCCACTTGATGTCCATCGTCAGGACGCGCTCGAGGTACGGGCGCCAGCCGGCCTGGAGCCGTGAGAGCCGTTCGCCGGGCAGCGCCGTCAGCTCACGAGTGTTCTCCGGCGCCTCGATCGAGATCAGCGCCTCGGCGTGCTTCCATGCGTAGGCGTCGATGTCGGCCGGCGCGTCGAGCAGCTCCTCGGGCGCCTCGCTCGCCCACGGCACGTCGAGGCGGCTGCCAGAGAGGTTGACGCGCTGCAGCGGATACGCGCCGCGCCGGCCGATTTCCCGGCTGACCGCCTCGAGCAGCGGCCGCGCGAGGGTGCTGCCGTTGACGAGCACCTGCCAGCCCGGCTGGACGTCGACGCACGTCCCCACCAGGAGCTTCGCGTACTGCTCGACTCTCGAATCGGTCACGAGCGAACCGCGCTGGTCGCGGCCGTGAGGATCCTCGGGCCCTCGGCCGTGATCGCGACGGTGTGCTCGAAATGGGCGGCGAGCGAGTCGTCGGCGGTGGAGATCGACCATTCGTCGTCGTGCAGGACGACGTCGGCGCTGCCGGCGGTGATCATCGGCTCGATCGCGAAGGTCATGCCCTCGGCCAGGAGCGGGCCGCGCCCGGCCTCGCCGTAGTTCGGAATCTGCGGCTCCTCGTGCATCGAGCGGCCGACGCCGTGCCCCACGAGGCTCCGGACGACCGAGAACCCCTGGCTCTCCGTCGCCACCTGGATCGCGTGCGAGATGTCGGACAGGCGGTTCCCGACCCTGCACTGCTCGATCCCGGCTGCGAGCGCGGCCTGGCAGCCTTCGAGCAGGCGCTCCGCCTCCTCCGAGACCTCGCCGATCGGGAACGTGTACGCGGAGTCCGCGACGAAGCCGTCCAGGGTCACGCCGACGTCGACCGAGAGGACGTCGCCCTCGCGCAGCGCGTACATCCCGGGGATGCCGTGGACGACCATCGAGTTCGGCGAGACGCAGATCGACGCCGGGTAGCCGCGGTAGCCCTTGAACGTCGGGATGCCGCCGCGCGAGCGGATGAAGTCGTCCGCGAGCTCGTCCAGGTCCTGCGTCGTCACGCCCGGTCGCGCGTGCTCGCCGACGAGCGCGAGCGTCTCAGCGACGACCTCGCCGGCGCGCGCCATGCGCTCGATCTCGGACGGCGCCTTGCGGATGATCATCTGACCGCCACCTGCTCGAGCGCGCGCTGGATCTCCGCGAAGACCTCCGGGATCGGCCGGTCGGCGTGGATACCGACCAGACCGCCGCGCGAGCGGTAGTACTCGACGAGCGGCTCCGTTTCCTGGTGGTAGATGCGCAGGCGCTTGTCGATCGCCTCGGGCGTGTCGTCGGCACGGCCCTCCTCGGCGGCGCGCTTGAGCATGCGCTCGCGCCCGATCGCGTCGGGGAGCTGCAGCTCGAAGACGACGTCGAGCTCGCGGCCGATCTCGCGGAGCATCTCGCCCAGCGCCTCGGCCTGGCGCATCGTGCGGGGGAAGCCGTCGAGCACGAAGCCCTCGCGCGCATCCTCCTCGCCGAGCCGCTCGCGGATCAGCTCGATCATCAGCTCGTCGGGGACGAGCTGCCCGGCGTCGTAGATCGGCTTCACCTTCTGGCCGAGCTCGGTGCCGCCGGCGATCGCGGCGCGGAGGATGTCGCCCGTCGCGACGTGCGGAACCCCGTACTCGGCGGCGATCAGCTTGCCCTGTGTGCCCTTGCCGGCTCCCTGCGGGCCGAGCAGGAGGATGTTCGCCACCTAGCGGCCTACTTCAGGAAGCCTTCGTAGGAGCGCATCATCATCTGCGACTCCATCTGGCGCATCGTGTCGAGGGCGACGCCGACCACGATCAGCACCGAGGTGCCGCCGAGCGCGCGCGAGGTCGCCTGGGAGAAGCCGCCGTACTTGATGAAGATGCTGGGCAGCACGGCGACGGAAGCCAGGAAGAGCGAGCCCGGCAGCGTCAGCCGCGTCAGCACGCGGTCGAGGTACTGCGCCGTCGGCGGCCCGGGCCGGATGCCGGGAATGTACCCGCCGTGCTTGCGCAGGTTGTCGGCCTGGTCGACGGGGTTGAACTGCACCGCCGTGTAGAAGAACGTGAAGATCACGATCAGTGCGGCCTCGACGATGATGTACGTCCACGACGCCGGCGCGAAGTGCTGGTTGATGAAGCTCTGCCAGTTCGGCGCAAACGAGCCGATCGTCTGCGGGAGCGCCAGCAGCGCGGCCGCGAAGATGATCGGGATCACTCCGGCCATGTTCACGCGCAGCGGCATGTAGGTCGACTCGCCGCTCGTCATCTTCCGGCCGATCATCCGCTTCGCGTACTGGATCGGGATCCGGCGCTGGCCCTCCTGGATGTAGACGACCGCCACGACGATCCCGAGCGCGATCAGCGGGAAGAACAGCTTCTCCATCGGGCCGCCGTTGTACCAGGCGGAGATCCCGGCGGGAGCCGACACGAGGATCGACGCGAAGATCAGGAGCGAGATGCCGTTCCCGATCCCGCGCTTCGTGATCAGCTCGCCCATGTACATCAGCAGCGTCGTGCCGGCCGTGAGCGTGATGATGATCAGCACCAGGCGGCCGGTGTTCGACGTCAGCGCGCCCTGCTTCTCGAACAGGTACGCGTAGCCGGTTGCCTGTGCCGCCGCTAGCGCGACGGTCAGGTAGCGCGTGTACTGGTTGATCTTGGCGTAGCCGGCCTCGCCTTCCTTCTGCAGCTGCTCCAGCTTCGGGATCACGACGGTCAGGAGCTGCAGGATGATCGAGGCGGTGACGTAGGGCATGATCCCGAGCGCGAACAGCGAAAACTGCGACAGCGCCCCGCCCGAGAAGATGTTCAGGAAGCCGAGCAGGGTGCCGCCCTGGCCGCTGAAGAAATCCTTGATCCGCGCCGAGTCGACGCCGGGCGCGGGGATCCATGAGCCCAGCCGGTAGAGCGCCAGGATCAGCGCCGTGAAGAGGACGCGCTTCCGGAGCTCTGGGACGCGCCAGGCGTTGGCGAGCCAGGAGAACACCTAGCCCTCGCTCTCCTCGCCCTCGGGCTCTGCCGTCTCGTCCTGCTCGGGCTCGGGATCGGCCTCTGCCACGGGCTCCTCGGGCTCGGTCTCCGCGGCCGGAGCGGCGGGCCGCTCACGGCGCTTCGGCTTGCGCTCCTTCGGCTCGCGCAGCAGCGTCAACGTGCCGCCGGCGGCCTCGACCTTCTCGCGCGCGGTCGCCGAGGCGGCGTGCACGGTGATCGAAAGCTTCTTCGTCAGGTCGCCCTGGCCGAGCAGCTTCACGTCGATGCGCGTGTTTCGGATCAGGCCCTTCTCGAGCAGCGCCTCGAGCGTGACGTCGGTGCCGGCGTCGAAGCGCTCCTCGAGCGCCGCGACGTTCACGGGCTGCGTGTGCGTGCGGTGCGGCCCCATCGGCATCGCGTCCTTCGAGTACGGGCCGCGCTGCTTGCCGAGGCGCATGTAGATCGGGTTCTGGCCGCCCTCGAACCCCGGCCGCATCTTGTGCGAGCCGGAGCGGGATTTCTGGCCCTTGATGCCGCGCCCCGAGTAGCGCCCCTTGCCCGAGCCCAGGCCGCGGCCGACGCGCTTGCGGTCCTTGCGCGGCTGGGCGGGCTTGAGGTTGGAGAGGTTCAGGTCGTCAGGCATCGGAGTCCACCCTCACGAGGTGACGGACCTTCCTGAGCATACCGGCGAGCTGCGGGCTCTCCGCGTGCTCGGCGCTGCGGCCAATCTTGCCGAGGCCGAGCGCGCGGAGCGTGCCGCGGTGCTTGGCCGTCTGGCCGATCGCGCTACGCGTCTGCGTGATCTTCAGCTTCGCCATCGTTCGTCTCCGGCTCGGCGGCCACAGGGGCGGCCGGGGCCTCTTCCTCCACGTCCTTCTTCGCGCCCACGGGCAGCACCTGCGAGATCGTCAGGCCGCGCGTGGCGGCAACCTCCTCGGGGCGGCGCAGGCTCTGCAGGCCCTGCACGGTCGCCTTGAGCATGTTGATCGGGTTCGTCGTGCCGAGGCTCTTCGCGAGGATGTCGCGGATGCCCGCCAGCTCGAGCACGGCGCGGACGCCGCCGCCGGCGATCACGCCCGTTCCCTCGCTGGCCGGCCGCAGCAGGACTCTCGCCGCGCCGAACTGGCCGAGGATCTCGTGCGTGATCGTCTTGCCGTGGAGCGGCACGGTGAAAAGGTTCTTCTTCGCGTCGTCGACGGCCTTCGAGATAGCCAGCGGAACCTCGCGCGCCTTGCCGTAGCCCAGGCCGACGCGATCGACCTCGTCGCCGATCACGACGAGCGCGGTGAACGAGAACCGCCGGCCGCCCTTGACCACCTTGGCGACGCGGTTGATCTCGACCACGCGCTCCTTGAGCTCCCTGCTCTGCTCGACATCAATAGCCACTTAGAACTTCAGTCCTCCTTCGCGTGCCGCATCGGCCAGCGCCTTGACGCGACCGTGGTAGAGGTAGCCGCCGCGGTCGAAGACGACCGTCTCGACGTTCGCCTTCTTCGCGTTCTGCGCGAGCAGCTTGCCGACCTCGGCCGCCTGCTCGGTCTTCGAGCCCTTGAACGACTTCAGGTTGAGCCAGCTCGCCGCGGCGAGCGTCTTGCCCTCGAGGTCGTCGATCAGCTGCGCCTCGATGCCGCGGTTCGAGCGGAACACGACGAGGCGCGGGCGCTCGGCGCTGCCGAAGACCTTCCCCCGCACGCGGCGGTGGCGGCGATGACGCGCCTCGCGAACCGACAACGTGCTCATGCGCGCTTCCCGACCTTCCGGCGGACGTACTCGCCCTCGTAGCGGATGCCCTTGCCCTTGTACGGCTCGGGCGGGCGCACCTTGCGAACCTGCGCAGCGATCTCGCCGACCTGTTGCTTGTCGATGCCCTTGACCAACACCTCGGTCTGCGTCGGAACCTCGAAGGTGATCCCCTGCGGCGCCTTCAGCACGACCGGGTGCGAGTAGCCGACGTTCAGCTCCAGGTCGACCCCTCGCAGCGCGGCGCGGTAGCCGACGCCCTGGATCTCGAGGCGCTTCTGGAAGCCGCTCGTGACGCCCTCGACCATGTTCGCGATCAGCGACCGGGTCAGGCCGTGCAGCGCGCGGTCGTCGCCGCGCTCGGTCGGGCGCGACACGAGGATCGAGGAATCCTGCTGCTCGACCTGCATCCGCACCGGCACCTGCTGCGTGAGCTCGCCGAGCGGCCCGTTCACCATCACGCGGCCGGGCGAGATCGACACCGACACGCCGGCGGGAAGCTCGATGGGCTTTCTACCGATTCGACTCATGGCTCACCAGACGAAGCAGACGACCTCGCCGCCGACGCCCTGCTCTTCGGCGCTGCGGGCCGTGATCAGGCCGTTGGACGTGGACAGGACGGCGATGCCCATGCCGCCGAGCACCCGCGGCAGCCGATCCTTTCGAGCGTACACGCGGCGCCCGGGCTTCGAGACGCGCTTCAGGTCGGTGATCACGCGTTCGCGGCTACGGCCGTACTTGAGCTCGACCACGAGCGTGTCGTACGGCGTGTCCTCGCCCGGCTCGACGCGGAAGTCCTGGATGTAGCCCTCTTCCTTGAGGATGCGCGCGATCTCGCTCTTCAGGCGCGAGCTCGGCATTTCGGCGCGCTCGTGCAGCGCCTGGTTGGCGTTCCGGATTCTCGTGAGCATGTCTGCGATCGGGTCGGTCTGCACGGTTACCAGCTCGACTTGGTCATGCCGGGGATGACGCCCTCGTGGGCGAGGTCCCGCAGGCAGATTCGGCACAGGCCGAACTTCTTGTAGACCGCGCGCGGCCGGCCGCAGCGGTTGCAGCGCGAGTACGCGCGCGTCTTGAAGCGCTGCGGCTTGCGCGACTTCTCGATCAATGCCTTGCGTGCCACTACTGATTCTCTCCTTCGCTCTCTCGCTGGAACGGCATGCCGAGCGCCCGCAGGAGCGCCAGCCCCTGCTCGTCGGTCTCAGCCGTCGTGGTGATCGCGACGTCCAGGCCGCGGATACCGGCGATCTGGTCGTAGTCGATCTCGGGGAAGATGATCTGCTCGCGGATCCCGAGCGAGAAGTTGCCGCGGCCGTCCATCGAGCGCGGGTTCAGGCCGCGGAAGTCGCGGATGCGCGGGAGCGCGATCGAGACGAGCCGGTCGAGGAACTCCCACATGCGGGCGCCGCGCAGCGTCACGCGCGCGCCGACCGGCATGCCCTCGCGGAGCTTGAAGCCGGCGATCGACTTGCGGGCCTTGCGCACGTGCGCGCGCTGGCCGGCGATCGTCGTCAGCTCCTCGACCGCGCTGTCGAGCACCTTCGCGTCGGTCTTCGCCTCGCCCACGCCCATGTTGAGCGTGATCTTCTGGAGCCGCGGCACCTGCATGGACGAGCTCAGGCCGAGCTCCTCCTGCAGGCGCAGTTGGATCTCCTGCTCGTAGGCCGTCTTCAGACGGGGCTGGTAGCCGTTCGTACTCATTACTTGTCGATCTCCTGGCCGCAGTCGGCGCGCTTGCAGACGCGCACGTGCACCTCGCGGCCCTTCACTTCCTTGGTCGTCATCCCGATCCGCGTCGGCCGGTTGCACGTCGGGCAGACGAGCATCACCTTGGCGACCGGGACGGGCGCCGGCTTCTCGATCACGCCGCCGGGGATCATCTGCGTGCCGCCCATGCGGTTGGCGTCGCGCATCGGACGCGGGCGCGTGTGCCGCTTGACGACGTTCAGGTTCTCGACGATCACGCGTTGCTCGCGCGGGCGCGCCTCGATCACGCGGCCCTGCTTGCCGCGGTCCTTGCCCGAGAGCATGTGGACGTTGTCGCCTTTGCGGATCTTCATCTTGTGGGCCATCAGAGCACCTCCGGGGCGAGCGAGACGATCTTCATGAAGTTCTTCTCGCGCAGCTCGCGCGCGACCGGCCCGAAGATGCGGGTGCCGCGCGGGTTGCGCGCCGCGTCGATCAGCACGGCCGCGTTCTCGTCGAAGGCGATCGAGGTGCCGTCGTTGCGGCCGAACGGCTTGCGCGTGCGGACGACGACCGCCTGCACGACCTCGCCCTTCTTGACGGTGCCCTGCGGGCTGGCCGTCTTGACGGTAGCGGTGATCACGTCGCCGACGCGCGCGTAGCGACGCTTCGATCCGCCCTTGACGCGGATGCAGAGGATCTCGCGCGCGCCCGTGTTGTCGGCCACGCGCAGCCGTGACTCCTGCTGGATCACTTGGCCGCCTCCAGCACCTCGGCGAGGCGCCAGTTCTTCGTCTTCGAGAGCGGCCGCGTCTCCACGATGCGGACGAGGTCGCCGACCTTGGCCGTGTTCGCCTCGTCGTGAGCGTGGAACTTCGTCGACCGCCGGACGACCTTCTTGTACCTCGGGTGGGCCTTCACCGTGTCGACCTTGACCACGATCGTCTTGTCCATCGCGTCGGAGACGACGACGCCGCGGCGCTCCTGGCGCCGGCCGCGCGGATGCTCCGGCTTCTCGAGCCGCACGATCGGGCGCCGCTGGGCCGGGCGCTCGCGCTTCGGCTTGACGTGCTTGTGGCGCTCCGAGCGCGGCAGGCGCTTGCGCTTCGGCTTCGAGACAGGCTGGGCCGGAGCGGCCTCCTCGGCGCTCTCGGCCTCTGCGGCTTCGTCAGCCGGCTCCTCCGCAACAGCATCTGCTGAGGGCTCCTCCGCCGGAGCTTCGGCCTCTGCCTCGGGCTCCGCCTCCGCGGCCGGCTCCTCGGCGGGAGCTTCCGCCTCCGTCTCGGGCTCGGCCTCCTCGGCGGTCGGCTCCTCGGACGGACCCTCGTCCTCGGCAGGCGCCTCGGGGGCCGGCTCTTCCGGCGTCGGCTCGGTGAGTTCTTCGGTTGTCTCGTTCTTCTCGTCGTCAGGCATTGGTCTCTCTCGTCAGGCTCGATTCACGTTCGATGCGGATGGTCAGGATGCGGGCGATCTCCCGCTTGGCGTGCTTCAGCCGCGCCGGATTCTCCAGCGCGCCCGTCGCCGACTGGAAGCGCAGGTTGAACAGCTCCTGGCGCGTGTCGGCCAGGCGGTTGTCCAGCTCCTCGTCGGTCAGGTCGCGCAGCTCTCTAGCTCGCAAAGAGATCAGCCTCCCTCGTCACGACCTTGGTCTTGATCGGCAGCTTGCGGCCGGCGAGGCGGAGTGCCTCCTTGGCCAGGTCGGCGTCGACGCCGGACAGCTCGAACATCACGCGGCCGGGCTTCACGACGGCGACCCAGTGCTCGGGAGCGCCCTTGCCTGAGCCCATGCGCGTCTCGGCCGGCTTCTGTGTAACCGGCTTGTCGGGGAAGACGTTGATCCAGACCTTGCCGCCACGACGGATCTTGCGCGTCATCGCGATTCGGGCAGCCTCGATCTGGCGGTTCGTCACCCAGCCGGTCTCGAGCGCCTTCAGGCCGAAGTCGCCGGCCTGCACGGTCGTCTGGCCCTTCGAGAAGCCGCGCCGGCGGCCCCGCTGGTACTTGCGGTACTTGGTCTTCTTCGGGAGGAGCACCTAGCTTCGCCCCTTCTTGGAGCCGGAGTCCTCGCCGCTCGACTTGTCCTGCGACTCGTCGCCGGACTGCTCGGCCTTCGTCGGCTCCTCGACCTGCTGCTTGGCCGTTGTCGTGTCGGGTGCGTCCGCAACGGCCTCCGGGACGGCCTGCGTCTCAGGCTCGACGGGCGGCTGCTCCTTGCCTCCGGCCGAGGTCGCCGTCTCGTCGGTGCGCGGGCGCTCGACGTTGTCCTGCTGCGCCTGGCCGCGCCCACGACCGCCGCCGGGTGCCCCGCCGCGGCCGCCGGGCCGGCGGGGACCGCCGCCCTGGCCGCGCCGGCGCTGGCGCACCGGGCCGAGCCCTTCACGGTCGGGGCCGCGTCCACGCCCACCCTCGCGGGAGGCGCCGAGGCCCTCGCTCGTGCCGCCGCGACGGCGCGCCTGGTCCTGGTCGCCGAGCCGCGAGTCGCGCTGCGTGACGCCCTCGAAGCCCTCGGGCATGATCTCGCCCTTGTTGATCCAGACCTTGACGCCGATGCGGCCGTAGGTCGTCTTGGCCTCGGCGAAGCCGTAGTCGATGTCGGCGCGGATCGTGTGCAGCGGCACGCGGCCCTCGGAGTAGCTCTCCGAGCGGCTCATCTCGGTGCCGGCGAGCCGGCCGCCGCACTGCACCTTCACGCCCTGTGCGCCCGAGCGGATCGCGGAGGCGAGCGAGCGCTTCATCGCCCGCCGGAAGGAGACGCGGTTCTGGAGCTGCTCGGCGATCGACTGCGCGACGAGCTTGGCGTCGAGCTCGGGCCGCTTGATCTCGTTGATGTTGATGTGGACGGCCTTGTTGGTCATGCCGTGGATCTCCTTGCGGAGTGCGTCCACCTCGACCCCGGACTTGCCGATCACGATGCCCGGCCGGGCCGTGTAGATGTCGATCGTGATCCGTTGGGCGTCCTTGCGGATCAGGATGTCGGACAAGCCAGCGTGCTCGAGCTTGCCGTAGATGTGCTCGCGGATCTTGATGTCCTCGAGCAGGTACGCCGGGAAGTCCTTCGTGCCCGTATACCAGTTCGACTTCCAGTCGTGGATGACGCCGACCCGCAGGCCGCCGGGGTGGATCTTCTGGCCCATCTAGGCCTTCGCCTCCTCAGTCTTCTTCTTGGCCGGCGCCTTCTTGCGCGGCGCGGGCTTCTGCTTGGGCTCTTCGCCCTTGGGCTCCTCCGCCTTCGGCTCGGCCTTCGGCGCTGGCTCCGGGGCGCGCTCGACCGTCGTCAGCTTGACCGTGATGTGGCACGTCGGTTTGCGGATCCGCGCAGCGCGGCCTCGCGCGCGCGGGCGCCAGCGCTTCATCGCCGGGCCCTCGTCCACGTAGGCGGCCGCCACGACGAGCTCGTCGCCGTCGAGGTCGTGGTTGGCCTCGGCGTTGGCGACAGCGGAGCTCAGCACCTTCTCGATCTCGCGGGCGGCCGCGCGTTGCGTGAACGCGAGCACGGTACGAGCCTCCGGCACCGAGCGGCCACGGATGTGCTCGATCACCAGCCGCGCCTTGCGGGGCGACATGCGCACCCACTTGGCCACGGCCTTGACCTCCTGGCGCTCAGCGGTCGCCACTAGCGCTTCACCTCCGCCTTGCGGTCGCCGGAGTGGCCGCGGAAGGTACGCGTTGGCGCGAACTCGCCGAGCTTGTGGCCGACCATCTGCTCGCTGACGAAGACGGGCACGTGCTTGCGCCCGTCGTGGACCGCGATCGTGTGCCCGACCATGTCGGGGAAGATCGTCGACGAGCGCGACCAGGTCCGGATCATCTGCTTCGAACCGGAGTCGTTCATCGACTGGATCCGCGCCAGCAGGCGCTCCTCCACGAATGGGCCCTTCTTCGAGCTGCGGCTCACTTAGCGCTTCTCCTTCCCGCGGCGGCGGCCGCGGACGATCAACTTGTCGGATTCCTTGTGCTTGCGGCGCGTGCGCTTGCCCAGCGTCGGCACGCCCCACGGGGTGACCGGATGCCGGCCGCCCTTCGACTTGCCCTCGCCGCCGCCGTGCGGATGGTCGACGGGGTTCATCGCGGAACCGCGCACCGAAGGACGCTTGCCCTTCCAGCGGCTGCGCCCCGCCTTGCCGATGGTGACGTTCTCGTGGTCGACGTTGCCGACCTGACCGATCGTCGCGCGGCAGGTGAGCGGCACCCTGCGCAGCTCGCCGGATGGTAGCCGAAGCACTCCGAGCCCCTCGTCCTTCGCGACGAGCTGGATCCCGGAGCCGGCGCTTCGCGCGAGCTGGCCGCCCTTGCCGGGCTTCAGCTCGACGTTGTGCACGAGCGTGCCCGTCGGGATGTTCTCGAGCGGGAGCGCGTTCCCGGGCTTGATGTCGGCGCCGGGGCCGGACTCGACCGTCGCGCCGACCTGCAGCCGCGCCGGAGCGAGGATGTAGGCCTTCGCGCCGTCGGCGTAGTGGAGGAGCGCGATGCGGGCCGAGCGGTTGGGGTCGTACTCGATCGCAGCAACCTTCGCCGGCACGCCGTCCTTGACGCGCTTGAAGTCGATCTTGCGGTAGCGCCGCTTGTGCCCGCCGCCCTGGTGGCGCCGGGTGATGCGGCCGTACGAGTTGCGGCCACCGCTCTTCTTCAGCGGCTCGACCAGGCTCTTCTCCGGCTCGCTCTTCGTGATCTCGTCGAACGTCGAGACCGACATGAAGCGGCGGCCGGGCGACGTCGGCTTGTACTTGCGGACGGGCATCAGGAAACCTGGGCCCCCTCGAAGATCTCGATCGACTCGCCCTCGCGCACCTGCACGATGGCCTTCTTCCAGCCGGGCCTGGTGCCGCGGATCAGGCCGCGGCGCTTCGGCTTCGGCTGGACCTTGAGGATGTTCACGCGCTGGACGTGCACGCCGAAGAGCTCCTCGACGGCCTGTCGGATCTGCGTCTTGTGCGCGTCGGGGTGGACGCGGAAGGCGTATTTGCGCTGCTCGATCAGCTCGTAGCTCTTCTCCGAGACGACCGGCGCGAGCAAGACCTGGTTCGGATGCAGGCTCACTGCGCTCTCCCCTGCACCTGCTCGAGCGCCGGCTCGCTGACGAGCAGCGAGCGCGCCCAGACGACCTGGCTGACCTCGAGCTCGGCCGGCACGGTCACCGCGACGCGGTCGAGGTTGCGGAACGACTTGATCAGCGCCTCATCCTCGGGCTGCACCACGACGAGCAGCGGGAGCTCCTTGTCCCACGAGCCCAGCAGCTCGAGCGCCGCCTTCGTCGAGGGCGCGTCGAAGCCGCCGGGATCGAGCACGCCGAGCGTGCCCTCCTGCGCGTGCGCCGAGAGCGCGCTGCGAAGCGCGGCCTTGCGGGCCTTGCGGTTCACCTTGCCGCCGAAGCTGCGCATCGTCGGCGGGAACGCGACGCCGCCGCCGGTCCAGTGCGGCGCGCGGCTCGTACCTGCGCGCGCGCGTCCGGTGCCCTTCTGGCGCCACGGCTTGGCACGGCCGCCGGCGACGAAGCCGCGGCTCTTGGCGCCGCGGGTGCCGGCACGGGCGGCGTTCTGCTCAGCGACGACAGTCTCGTGGACGAGGTGCGGCTTCACCTCGGCGGCGAAGACGCCCTCCTCGAGCGAGACGCTCTTGGACGACCCGAGCACAGGAGCCTTAGGCGCGGCCACGACCCGTGTCCTCCCGAACCTCGACGTAGCCGTTCTTCGGCCCCGGCACGGCCCCCTTGACCATGAGCAGGTTCAGCTCGGGGTCGACCTCGTGCACGGTCAGCCCGACCTGCGTGACGCGCTTGCCGCCCATCCGGCCGGCCATCTTCATGCCCTTGAACACGCGTGAGGGGGTGGCGGACGCACCGATCGAGCCCGGCTTGCGGATGTTGTGCGAGCCGTGCGAGACGGGGCCGCGGTGGAAGTTGTGGCGCTTGATCGTGCCCGC
>Ga0105241_10002711_pt1 | contig 13273 bp, 10 predicted proteins | sample KBSC64metaG_FD_80422 | JGI IMG/M metagenome (GOLD analysis project Ga0105241, IMG submission 80422) | Corn rhizosphere microbial communities from Kellogg Biological Station, Michigan, USA - KBS C6-4 metaG | ecosystem: Host-associated > Plants > Roots > Rhizosphere > Soil | place: Michigan, USA... | reverse complement strand
TCATGATCGCGATGCGGTCGCAGTTCTCCGCCTCGTCCATGTAGTGCGTGGTGAGGAAGACCGTGATGTCCTCGCTCTCCTTCAGCGTCCGGACGTACTCCCAGACCGAGGCGCGGCTCTGCGGGTCGAGCCCGATCGTCGGCTCGTCGAGGAACAGCACCCGCGGCGAGTGCAGCAGGCCGCGGGCGATCTCCAGCCGGCGCTTCATCCCGCCGGAGAACGTCTCGACCACGCTGCCGCGCCGCTCGGACAGGCCGACCAGGCCGAGCAGGTCGTCGATGCGGCGGTCGAGCAGGGCCTTGGGCACCCCGTAGAGCTCGCCGTGGAAGCGCAGGTTCTGCTCGGCCGTGAGGTCGATGTCGAGGGTCGGATCCTGGAAGACCAGGCCGATGCTGCGGCGGACCTCGTCGCGCTCGGTGCGCACGTCGTGGCCGGCGACCCTGGCGCTGCCGGCGGTGGGCCGGGCCAGGGTGCACAGGATGTTGATCGTGGTGGACTTGCCCGCGCCATTGGGGCCGAGGAAGCCGAAGGTCTCCCCGGGCTCGACCCGGAAGTCGACGCCGCGGACCGCCTCGACCTCCCCGTACCGTTTCTCCAGGCCCACGACCTCGACGGCGGCCGGGCGCGCATCAATCATGGGGGCATCCCACCATTGGAGATTCCCTGGGTCAATCTCTTATGCTGCTCTCATGCCGGAGCCGGACGTCGCCACGCTGACTCACCGGCTGGCTGCGATCACCCGCCGGGCGGTCGGCGAGCGGATGGCGAACGAGAGCTGGGCGCACGAGGCCGGGTTCCGGCCGGGCTGTATCGGGGTGCTGCGGGTCGTGGCGGCGCGCGAGCCGGTCTCCCAGCGTGAGGTCAGCGAGGCGCTGCTGCTCGATCCCAGCGACCTGGTCACGCTGGTCGACATCCTCGAAGCGGCCGGGCTGGTGGAGCGGCGGCGCGACCCGGCCGACCGGCGGCGGTACGCGCTGGAGGTCACCCCGCGCGGGCAGCTCGCGGTGGTCCGGCTGCGGGAGATCAACCGGGAGACCAACGAGGAGCTGCTGGCGCCGCTCGACGAGCACGAGCGGGCGCAGCTGGCCGAGCTGATCGGTCGCGTCGTCCGCCACCACACCGGCCAGCCCGACCCCGCCGCGACCGGGCCGTCGGCGACCGGACCGCCGGCGGCCGAGCCGAGCCAGCCGACCGAGCCGAGCCAGCCGACCGGACCGAGCCAGCCGACCGAACCGAGCCAGCCGACCGAACCGGGCCAGCCGGCTGTGCCGGGGCAGCCGGGGCGATCGGCCGAGGCCGAGCGGGTCCAGGACAAGGCAGCGAGGCTGCGCGCGCGGGAGCGGGAGGCCGCCGCCGACGCCCGCGAGGGCCGGCCGCGGGAGGTGCCGGTCCTGCCCGGGCATCCGGAGCGGGCGCCGGAGCCGTACGACCCGGACCGCGAGGCCGAGCGCGCCGGCCGCGGCTGACCATGGCGGACGCCGTCGCCGTCCGGCTCCTCGACGAGGCCGACGACCGGCTGGTCGAGCGGCTCACCGGGCTGGTCAACGAGGTCTACGCGGCCACCGAGGGCGAGCTGTGGCGGCCGGGCACCCCGCGTACGACCGCGGCCGAGGTGGCCGGGCTGGTCGCGGCCGGGCAGATCGCGGTGGCCGTCCTCGGCGCGGAGACGGTCGGCTGCGTCCAGGTGCGTGACGTGGCGCGCGGCGTCGGCGAGTTCGGGATGCTGGCCGCGGCGCCGGAGCACCGCGGCGCCGGGATCGGGCGGGCGCTGGTCGGGTTCGCCGAGCGGCGCGCCCGGGCACGCCGGCTGCGGGCGATGCGGCTCGAGCTGCTCGTCCCGCGGGAGGGGCGGCTGCCGCACAAGGAGTTCCTCAAGGCCTGGTACGAGCGGATCGGCTACGAGCTGACCGGGACCGCCTCGGTGGCCGAGGTCCACCCCGACCTCGCCGCGCTGCAGGCCGTCCCCTGCGCCGTGCTGCGCTACGAGAAACCGCTGGTCAGCAAGCGAGCCGGGACAGCACCTCGGTCGGCCGGTTGGTGATGACGGCGTCCACGCCGAGCGAGAGGACCAGGTCGATGTCCGCCGGCTCGTCGACCGTCCACACGTAGACCTGCCGGCCGCGCGCGTGCACCCGCCGGACGTACCCGGGATCGGACCTGACCACAGTGATGCCGGGCCCGGACACGTCCGCGACCAGCGGCAGCGACCCGTCCCGGCGCAGCGTCGGCACCCGCTTGTAGAGCTGCACGGTCGGCAGCGCCGGGGCCAGCAGCCGGATCCGGCGCAGCGCGAGCGTGGCGAAGCTCATCACCGCCACCGGCGAGCCGGCGCCCTGCATCCCGCGCTCGGTGAGCAGCCCGACCAGCTTCTGCTCGACCAGCCCGGCGTACCGGGTCGGGTGCTTGGTCTCGATCAGCAGCCGGACGCCGGTCTCCTCGACCACGCCGAGCAGCCGGTCGAGGGTGAGCACCGGAGCCTCGGTGCTGTCCCGCTCCTCGACGTACCGGTCCGGCGGCGAGTGCCAGGAGCCGAAATCGAACCCCTGCAGGTCGTCCAGGTCGAAGTCGGAGACCACACCGTGCCCGGACGACGTGCGGTCGACCGTACGGTCGTGCACGCAGACCAGGTGCCCGTCGTGGGTGAGCCGCACGTCGCATTCCAGCGCGTCGGCCCCCTCGTCGATCGCCCGCAGGTACGCGCCGAGCGTGTGCTCGGCGAGCGCGTACGACGAGCCGCGATGCGCGACGACCAGTGGCGGCTTCCCCATGCTTCTACCGTTCGGTGTCGTGGACTTCGACCCGACCCTCCCCCAGGTTGTCGCGAACCCGTACCCCGTCTTCGCGGCTCGACGCGCGGTCGAGCCGGTCGGCTGGAGTGACGCGCTGGGTGAATGGGTGACCTTCGGGCACGCCGAGGCCGATGCGGTGCTCCGGCACCGGGGTCTCGGCCGGCTCTGGCGGCTGCGCTGGCCCGACGAGCCGCTGCCGAACTACACGCTGCTGCACGAGCACTCCCTGCTGGAGAACGAGCCGCCCACGCACACCCGGCTACGCCGGCTGGTCGCGGCCGGGTTCGGGCGGCGGCAGGTGGAGCGGCTGCGCGGCCGGGTCACCGAGATCGCTCGCGGGCTGGCCCGGGACGTGCGGGACGCCGCCGCCGGCGGGTCCACGGTCGACCTGATGCCGCTCTACGCCGAGCCGCTGCCGGTGGCGGTGATCGCCACCCTGCTTGGCGTGCCGGACGAGGACCGCGGCCTGCTCCGGCCCTGGTCGAACGCGATCGTCAAGCTCTACGAGCCGGCCCCGCCGGTGGACAGGCGCCGGGCCGCCGAGACCGCGGCGACCGAGTACGTCGGGTACGTGCGCGGGCTGATCGACTACCGGCGCCGGCACCCGGGCGAGGACCTGCTCTCGGACCTGATCGCGACCCGGGACGCGGACGGCAGCCGGTTGTCCGAGGACGAGCTGGTCGCGACCGCGGTACTGCTGCAGATGGCCGGCCACGAGGCGAGCGTCAACGTCGTCGGCAACGGCACCTACGCGCTGCTCAGCCACCCCGCGGAGCGGGCCCGGCTGACCGCGGACCTGGTGCCGGGCGCGGTCGAGGAGCTGATCCGGTACGACTCGCCGCTGCAGCTGTTCGAACGGACCGCGACCGAGCCGGTCCGGATCGGCTCGGTCACCGTGGAGCCAGGGCAGAAGATCGCCGCGCTGCTCGGGGCGGCCAACCGGGACCCGGCGGTGTTCGCCGACCCGGACCGGCTCGACCTGGCCCGCTGGCCCAACCCGCACCTCGGCTTCGGCGCCGGCATCCACTTCTGCCTCGGCGCGCCGTTGGCCCGGGTCGAGCTGCAGGCGTCGCTGGCCACGCTGCTCACCGACCTGCCGGGCCTGGCCCTGGCCGGCGAGCCGACCCGGCACCCCACGTTCACCCACCGCGGGTTCGCGACCCTGCCGGTCACCGTGGACCGGGCCGAGCTCAACAGGTCGTGAAGTGGATGCCGCCGAGGTCGGTGAAGAGCGGGACGGCGGCGGTGCCGGCATGCGCGCCGCGCAGTTCGTGCAGCGTGGCACCGATCGGCAGCGGGGTCGGGCAGGTCGGTGGCAGGCGGAGCAGGAACACGACGAGCACCGTGCCCCGGCCCGGCACGGTGTCGGTGTGCACCGGCGGCCCGGGCCTCGCGCAGTCGCCGGAGCGGACCTGCGTGCTGATGGCGCGCAGCCCGCCCAGCGGGAAGCGGGGCTCGGCCCGGACCAGCGAGACCGACTCCGGCACGGTGTTGACGACCGTGAACGAGACGTCCAGCCGGGTGCGCCCGTCGGTGCGCGGCGGGCACACGGTGCCGACGGACAGCGCGGGCACGGGCGGCAGCGGGCCGGTCGGGGACGGGCCGAGCTGACCGGGCAGCCGCGGCATCTGCGCGGCCGGTGGGCTGGCCGGCGGGGGCGCCTCGACCGGGTCGACACCGCGGCGCAGCGCGACCACGCCGGCCACCACCACTGCCGCCGCGACCAGCCATGCCAGCAGCACACGGGTCCGCCGTGAGGTCGGAGGGGCGTCGTTGCCGATCTCGTCGCCCACCAGGAGATTGTGGCAGGCTCGGCAACGAGGGACCCACGACCGTGAGGAGGCCGCCGTGCGAGGTCTGATGCAGGACTACGCGCTCACCTTGCCCACCGTCTTCGACCGGTTCGAGCGGCTGTTCGGGGACAAGGAGCTGGTCTGGAGCACCGTCACCGAGCGCAGGCGGACCTCGATCGCGGAGTGGACCGACCGCACCCGCCGGATCGGCGGCGTGCTCGACGCGCTCGACGTGTCCCCCGACGCGCGGGTCGGCACGTTCGCCTGGAACACCGCCGATCACCTCTCGCTCTACTGGGCCGCTCCGTGCACCGGCCGGATCCTGCACACGCTGAACATCCGGCTGTTCCCGGAGCAGCTGACCTACGTGGTCAACCACGCCGAGGACGACGTCGTGTTCGTCGACCGCTCGCTGCTCGGCGCGTTCTGGAAGCTGATCGACTCGTTCCGCTCGGTCCGGCGGGTGGTCGTGATGGACGACGGCGCGCCGACCGAGATCCCCGACGACCCGCGCATCCACCTGATCGAGGACCTGCTCGCCGACGCGCCGCCGGTGCGGTTCGCCATCGACGACGAGAACCAGGCCGCGTCCATGTGCTACACGTCCGGCACGACCGGCAACCCCAAGGGCGTCGTCTACTCCCACCGCTCGATCTACCTGCACTCCCTCGGCGTGCTCAACGCGTCGGCCGGGATCGGCGTGATGGAGCGCGACCGGCTGCTGCCGGTGGTGCCGATGTTCCACGCCAACGCCTGGGGCTGGGGGCACGCCCCGCTGTTCGCCGGCGCCGAGCTGATCCTGCCCGGCCCGCAGATGACCCCGGCCGCGATCGCCGCGATGCTCGAGGAGGAGCGGGTCACGATGACCGCCGGCGTGCCGACGATCTGGATGGGCCTGCTGCCCGAGCTGGACGGCCGCGACCTGTCCTCGCTGCGGGCGATCCTGTGCGGCGGCTCGGCGGTGCCCAAGGCGCTGTCGGAGGGCTACCGGGCGAAGCTCGGGATGCCGATCCTGCACGCCTGGGGCATGACCGAGACCAGCCCGCTCGGCTCGATCAACGGCCGGTTCTCCGCGTACGACGGGCTGTCCGAGCAGGAGGCGGCCGACGTGCGCGCCAGGCAGGGCATCCCGCCGGTCGGGGTGGACGCGCGGATCGTCGAGCCGGGCACGCTGACCGAGCTGCCCTGGGACGACAAGGCCACCGGCGAGCTGCAGGTGCGCGGGCCGTGGATCGCTGCCGACTACTACGACGTCGAACACTCGGAGGACTCGTTCACTCCGGACGGCTGGCTGCGCACCGGGGACGTCGGCGCGATCGACCGGCACGGCAACATCAGGCTGTCCGACCGGACCAAGGACCTGGTGAAGTCCGGCGGCGAGTGGATCAGCTCGGTCGAGCTGGAGAACCACCTGATGGCGCACCCGGCGGTGGCCGAGGCCGCGGTCATCGCGGTGCCGCACCCGAAGTGGCAGGAGCGTCCACTGGCGACGGTCGTGCTCAAGCCGGACGCGTCGGCGACCAAGGAGGAGCTGCTGGAGTTCCTCACGCCGCGGGTGGCGAAGTGGTGGCTGCCCGACGACGTGGTGTTCATCGACGAGGTGCCGAAGACGTCGGTCGGCAAGTTCTCCAAGAAGGACCTGCGGGCCCGGTTCGCCGACTACCAGCTACCGGATCCCGCCTAGCTCCTCCAGCCGGGGCACCGAGGCGAGGTGCCCGCCGGCGCGGGCCAGCCGGGCCGCGTCGGCGGCGATCGCCGCCGCTTCCGGCCGGCGGCGCGCGCAGGCGAGCTCCGCCCGGGCCAGCCGCGCCTCATACTGGGCCAGCGCCGGGCCCTCGGTCAGCGCCCGGTGCACCAGCGGGCCGGCCGCCGCCGGGTCGCCGCCGGCGATCATGGTCAGCGCCAGCTGGGCGGCAGCCCAGGACGAGAACAGCGTGAGCCCACCCGACGCGGTGTCCAGCGAGCGGCGGAACGCCTCGGCCGCGCCCGGCAGGTCGCCGCCGGTGCGCAGCGCGATCCCGAGCGCCCGCAGCGCGGTCGCGGTCCAGCCGCGGTGCTCGATCCGGCCGGCGACGGCCAGCGCCTCCCGGGCGCAGCCGGCCGCCTCGTCCGGGTCGCCGAGCGCGGCCAGCGCCTCCGACCGGTGCCAGAGCGCGTAGCTGACGCCCTCGGCGTGGCCGAGCGAGCGGGCCAGCTCCAGCGCGGCGGTGGTGCGGACCAGGCCGGCCGCCGGGTCGGCGCCGAACACCAGCGCATGCCCGGCCGTGGAGGCCGGCGTGACCACGTGCAGCAGGTCGCCCGAGTCCGTGAGCAGGTCGGCGACCTGGCTGAACAGCTCGAACGCGGCCGGGATCCGGCCGTCGAGGAAGGTCGCCATCGCCCGGCCGTCGAGGATGCGGGCGGCGCCGGCCGCGTCGTGCCGCTCCTGGTAGAGCGCGAGGGCCCGGTCGAACCGGCGCGCCGACCGGTCCGGCTGCTCCCGGTTCATGTCCACGATCGCGGCCACCTCGAGCGCGCGGGCCAACGCGGCGGGATCGTCGCCGGCGTCGAGCACGGCCAGCTCGGCCAGGCCGGCGGCCCGGTCCACGTCCTCGGCGCCGGAGTAGAGCATGGCCAGCCGGGCCCGCAGCCCGGACCGGGCGGCAAGGTCCGGCTCGGCGATCAGCGCCTCGCGCAGGTCCGAGCGGGCCCCGGGCAGGTCGCCGCGCCGAGCCCGCAGCCGGGCCCGCACCTCCAGCAGCCGGTTGCGAGGCTCGCCGCGGTCGGCGAGGGCCAGGCCGGCGTCGACGAGCTCGGCCACCCCGGCGTCGTCGGCGCCCTCGACCCGCTGCCCGGCCGCTGTTGCGTACTGCCGCGCGGCCGCCTCGGAATCCCCGGCCCCGGCGAGGTGCCCGGCCAGCTCGACCGGGTCGGCGTTCCCGCCGGCCAGTGCGGCGGCCAGCCGGGCGTGCAGCCGGGCCCGGTCGGCCTCGGCCAGGTCGGCGGCCACCGTCTCCCGGACCAGGTCGTGCGAGGTCGCCCAGCCGCGGTCGCCGAGTCGGACCAGGCCGGCCGCGGACAGCGCGGACAGCGAGCCGAGCACGTCGTCGGTCGGCAGCACGGCCGCGGTGGCCAGCGTCTCGACCGGCACCTGCCGGGCCAGCAGGGACAGCAGCCCGAGCACCGTACGGTCGGCCGGCGGGTGCCGCTCGACCTGCGCGAGCAGCCGGCGGCGCCGCCCCGCGCCGGCGATCGCCGCGGCCTCGCGGGCGGCGACGTCCGGGCTGACCGCCGTCCACCGGCCGCCGCCCGGGCCGCGGGTCAGCGTGCTCGACCGGGTCAGCTCACGGACGACCTCGGCCACCGCGAACGGCAGCCCCTCGGTGCCGGCGAGCACCACCCGGGCGATCTCCGCGTCGAGGACCTGGCCGAGGTCGGCCAGGGCCAGCGGCGGCAGCGCGACCGGCCGGACCTGCCGCCGGTCGGCCAGCCCGGCCAGGGCGGAGCGCAGCAGGCCGCCCGGCAGCGCCTCCTCCGGCCGGTACGCCAGCACCGCCGGCAGGCCGGGCACCCGATCGAGCAGGTCGGCCACGACGAGCAGGCTGTCCGGGTCGGCCCACTGCAGGTCGTCCAGGGCCAGCGCGGCCACTGCCGGGGCCGCCGCGACGAGCATCCGGACCGCGCCCTCCAGGACCAGCGCCCGCCGCGTGGCCGGGTCGAGCGGCCCGCCTTGCCGGGAGGCCACGTCGAGCGGGCCGGTCCGCCGGGAAGCCGGGTCGAGCGGCCCGCCCCGCCGGGAGGCCGCGTCGAGCGGCCCGGTCCGCCGGAAGGCCGGGTCGGGCGACCCGCCCTGCCGGGAGTCCGGGTCGAGTGACCCGGGCCGCCGGGTGGCGGGGTCGAGCGGGCTGGTGGGCGGCTCCGGCAGCAGGTCGGCCAGGTCCGGGACGACCTCGAGCAGCGCGGGCACGGCGGGGCCGGGCAGCGCTCCGGCGACGTCCCGATCGACGGCCAGCGCGGCCCGCAGCAGCCCCCGGGCCAGGCTCCACGGCTCCGCCCGCTCGGGCAGGTACGCCCGGGCGGACAGGACCGGCCGGTCCAGCGCGGCGGCCAGCTCGGCCAGCAGCCGGGACTTCCCCGACCCGGCCGCGGCGGCCACGGTCACCACCGGCGGCGCCGGATCGCGGACGGCGGCGAGCAGGGCGGTGAGCTGGCCGGCGCGGCCGAGGAACGGCAGCTCGCCCGCGGCCGGCGGGGCGGCGGGCGGGCGGTGGGCCGGGTCGAGCAGCTCGGCGTACCGGTCGCTCACCTCGGCGGACGGGTCGACGCCGAGCTCGTCGCGCAACCGCAGCCGCAGCTGCCGCAGGTCGTCCAGGGCCGCGGCCCGGTCGCCGGCCAGCTCGTGCGCGCGGGACAGCCGCAGCGCGGCGACCTCCCGCAGCGGCGCCGCGGCGACGGCCTCCTCGGCGTACCCCACCGCCAGCGTGACCTCGCCCAACCGGGCAGCCAGACCGGCGGCCTCCTCCAGCGCGGCCTGGCGCAGGCCGAGCAGCGTGGTGCGGAACTCGCGGGCCCAGGGCGCGTCGGCGTGCTCGGGCAGCGGCGGCCCGGTCCAGCCGGCGAGCGCCTCCTGGTAGCAGCGCAGCGCCGGCCGGTCCGGCGGGTGCCGCCGGGCCTGCTCGACCAGGCCGGCGAACCGCGCGGTGTCCAGCCCGCAGCGGGCGTCCAGCGCGTACCCGCGCGGGCCGGTACGGATCAGGCCGGGGTCACCGAGCGCCCGGCGGGCCCGGTTGACCAGCACGCCGAGGTTGCCGGCCGGATCGGCCGGCGGCGCCTCCGGCCAGAGCGCGTCGGCCAGCGCGTCGTGCGAGACGTACCGGTCCCGGTCGAGGGCGAGCACGGCCAGCAGCGTGCGGACCTTGCGGCCACCGAACGCCGCGGCCGGCAGCTCCCGGCCGCCGGCCGTCGCCCGGAACCGTCCGAGCAGGCGAATCTGCACGTCCTGCGTAGCCACGCGGTCAGTGTGGCGGCGACCCAGCGGCCAGCTGCCAAGAAACCGCAAACCCGCGTTCGTAGCGTGACCTGCGACCGGGCCAGCAGGCCCGTACCAGGGGGAGGCAGCCATGACCACGATCACCGCTGACACCGAGGCGCTGGAACTGCTGCGCCACGCGGCCGCCCGGTTCGACGAGCTCGTCGCCGGGATCCGGGAACCGCAGTGGAACGACCCGACGCCGTGCCCGGGCTGGACCGTGCGCACGCTGGTGAACCACGTCGCGGTCGAGGACCTGTGGGCGGCCGAGCTGCTCGCCGGCCGGACCATCGCCGAGGTCGGCGACCGGCTCGACGGCGACCAGCTCGGCGCCGTGCCGCTGGACCGCTGGCACGAGGCGATGCGCGGCGCCCTGGCCGCGGCCGGTGCACCGGGCGCGATGGCGGACACCGTGCACCTCAGCTTCGGCGACGTGCCTGGCTCGGAGTATGCGATGCAGCTGTTCGCGGACCACCTCGTGCACGGCTGGGACCTCGCGGTCGCGCTGGGCGCGCCCGCCGCGCTCGACCCCGACGACGCGGGCGCGGCGCTGGCCTGGTTCGCCGAGCGGGAGGACGCGTACCGGGCCGCCGGCATGATCGGCCCGCACCTGCCGACGCCGCCGGACGCCGACGCGGGCACCCGGCTGCTGGCCGCGTTCGGCCGGACCGCGAGCGACCCGGTCGCGGTGGTCGAGCGGTTCAACGCCGCGTTCAACCGGCACGACCTGGCCGCGGTGATGGCGCTGATGAGCGAAGACTGCGTGTTCGAGGGGACCGCGCCGCCGGACGGGCGGCGGTACGTGGGCAGCGCGGCGGTGCGCGGCGCCTGGGCGGAGCTGTTCGCGTCCTCGCCGGACGCCTGGTTCGACACCGAGGAGACCATCGCCGCCGGCGACCGGGTCGTGGTGCGCTGGCGCTACCGGTGGGGGCCCGGCGGATCCGGCGGGCACGTCCGCGGCGTCGACGTCTTCCGCGTCGCCGGCGGCCTCGTCGCCGAGAAGCTCGCCTACGTCAAGGGTTAGGGAACGTAGGTCAGCAGCGGGATGAGCAGCTCGTCCTCGGTCAGCGAGCCGTGCTGCCCGGTCAACTCGGACAGCACCGGCTCGGCGGCCGGGCGGGTGATCGCGGTCGTGCCGGTGCAGGCCGCGACCACGTCCCCGATGCGCGGCTCGACCCGGCTGGTGACGTGGCCGAACCAGCCGGCCTCGACCGCCTCGGCCCGGCTGAGCACGGTGGCCAGGGAGCCGAGCTGCTCCCGCCAGGTGGCCAGCACGTCGTCGGCCGCGCCGGCCTCGGCGTAGACGTGCCGGGCCCGCGGCTCCCCGGCCAGCAGCCGTACGCCGTCGAGCAGGTGCTCGGCCCCGTCGTCGACACTGATCCGGTCCGACTCGTCGACCTGCACCATGCCGTGGTCGGCGGTCACCAGCAGCAGGCTGCCGGCCGGCAGCCGCTCGGCGATCGACCGGACCAGCTGGTCGACCTGCGTGAGCTGGAACCGCCACGGCTCGGAGCCGGGCCCGTACACGTGGCCGAGCAGGTCGAGGTCGCCGTGGTAGGCGTACCGGAACGTCCGGTCGGACTCGGGCTCGCCGGTGAGCGCCGCGGCCAGGTCGCCCAGCGCGCGCACGCCCCAGTGCTGGCCGCCGCGCAACACCGCCCGGGTCAGCCCGCTGCCGAGGAACGCCCCGGGCACGATCACCCGCACCGCGACCCCGTGCGCGGCCAGCCGCTCGAACGTGGTCGGCACCGGCTGCACGTCCTCCGGGACGAACCGCTCGCGCAGGTCCCGCGGGCGGCCGCTGCCCTGGGTGGCCCAGCCCAGCGTGTTGATCGCGACGCCGTCGCCGACCTCGAAGGCGAGCCCGACCACGCCGTGCCCGCCAGGCGGCAGGCCGGTGCCGATGCTGGCCAGGCTGGTCGCGGTCGTCGACGGGAAGCCGGCGGTGATCTCGTGTCCGGGCAGGGTGGACAGGAACGGGGCGTCGGCCGCAAACCGCCGCAGCAGGCGCAGGCCGAGCCCGTCGACGAGCAGCAGCACGACGTGCCGGGCCTCGGGCAGGCCGAGCACGGGACTTCCGCCCGGTACGCCCAGGGCCTCGAGCACGCCCGGGGTGAGGTCGGACAGGGCACCGGTTCCGTACGCGGGCTCCACGCCCGCGAGCCTAGAACGGCACCCGGCGGCGCCGGTCAATAGCCGGTGCTCACGCGTGCGGACCGACGGCCACCGGGCCGATCCTGAGACGCGGGGTCCGGCCGGCGAACGCGCCGATCCGCTCGATCTCCGCGTCGAGGTCGCGGCGCCGCGCGGCGGACAGCTCGACCAGCGGCTCGACGGTGACGTCGACGTACCGGCCGGCCTGCTTCTGGTGCCAGACCCCCGCGACGACGCCGTCGACGAGCAGCACCGGGTAGTTGCCGGCCTGCCGGCGAGCCAGTGCCCGCTCCGCCGCCGCGCCGGGGTAGACGAGATCGCGCGGGTGGGAGCCCACCACGTACGCGTCGAAGTAGGGCAACAGCCGCAGTCCCCGCGGCGCCCGCGGCGGGAACGCCGTGTCCCCGGCCACCACCCAGCCGGCCTCCCCGACCGGCTCGATCTCGCCGGCCGCCGTGAGCGTCTCGAACAGCGTCACCGCCCATGGCTTCGGCACGCTCAGCCACTGCGCGACGTGCTCCGGCCGGGCCGGCCCGTACGAGCGCAGGTACGAGCGGGCCAGCCAGGTCACCGCCTCCGGGCCCGGCGCCGGGACGAACCCGGGCGACCACCGGCGGGGGCTGGTGTAGGTCACCTTCCGGTCCCGGTCCGGGCCGAAACAGAGCACGCCCCGGTTGGCCGCGGTGTCCACCGCCTGCCGCCACCGCGGCCACAGGTCCTGGAACGCCGGCATGCAGCGCTCGACCGCCCACGCGCCGACCTCGTCCGCGAGCGCGCCGTCGAGCTCGTCGATCGTCAGCTCGGCGTCCGCCAGGACCGCGCCGATCCCGGCCACCACCTCGTCGAGCTGCGCCGGCGCCAGCCGCACCGACGGGTCGAATGACGGCAGCGGGCGCGGCACCGCGGCCAGCGCTCCGGTCCAACTGGGCAGGTCCCGGGTCGGCAGCAGGTGCACGGTGCCCCGCGGCCCGAACGTCTTGACCAGCTCGCGGGTGTCCCACAGCGCCGCCCGCACGTCGTCGCGGGTGGCGCCGGCCAGCCGCTGCCCGATCGACAGCTCCGCGGCGGTGCGGATCTGCGCGTGCACGCCGCAGGTGGCGGCGGCGACGTCCGCCGCCGACGCGGCCGGCTCGGTCAGGTGGTGCCGGTCCAGCCGCCGCGACAGCGTCGCCGCCCAGGTCGGATCCATGGCCCGACCCTAGGCGAGCTACCGGACAGATCCTGACCGCTGCGGCACCCGGGGCCGGCTGGCCAGCCGGGCGAGCGGGGTGAGCAACGCCGCGACCGCCAGCGCGACCAGCGAGGCCGAGAACCCGTTGGTCGGCGAGATGTGCAGCAGGTCCTGCCCGTGCCGCCAGAACGCCTCCCAGCCGGGCCAGGCCGACAGCACGGTCGGCGCGGTCAGCTGGTACCCGACGAAGCCGGCCAGCCAGGGCAGCAGCATCACCCACCGCGCCGGGGCCGCCGCCGACGTGTCGTACCGGCCGCGGGCCAGCCAGAAGTCGACCACCACGGTCGCCGCCAGCGGC
>Ga0105241_10002706_pt1 | contig 13282 bp, 13 predicted proteins | sample KBSC64metaG_FD_80422 | JGI IMG/M metagenome (GOLD analysis project Ga0105241, IMG submission 80422) | Corn rhizosphere microbial communities from Kellogg Biological Station, Michigan, USA - KBS C6-4 metaG | ecosystem: Host-associated > Plants > Roots > Rhizosphere > Soil | place: Michigan, USA... | reverse complement strand
CGTCGGCGTTGCGGGTTCGGAACGTCGTTGTCGTCGTGGGTCTCCACCACGCAGGAAAGCACCGTGCCTGCCGCTGGCGATGGCAGGCAACCTCCCTGCGAGCGCCGGGCCAGGACGGCAGCGCGCGGACTTCGCCTGCCTGGCGCGTGGCCTGGTGCCAGATTGGCGTGCAGAGGTTGCGCGGGGCGTCAGTCGCAGCCCGGCTGACGCAGTGACTACGCCGCCCTGCGCCTCATCGGCCGGTCATCCAGACCCAGCCGGGTCGACAGCCTGGACGAGCTGATCGGCAGGATAGCCAACATCAACGCCCTCCGGCGGCGGTCACCCCCCTCGTGGCCCCCGTTCCCGTGACATAACCTCCCAGACTCGGACGCCGTCCACCCCAGGAGCCGACGGCACAGCTAGGCTTTGATGTCACGAGCATCCCACGCACGACCGATGTGGCGCATGAGTGCCGGATACACGATGAGGTGGCGGAACGGCTGAATGAGCATCATGTAGATCTCGCCAAGCCTGCCGCGGGGCTTGGCGTAAACGCCCATCTGCGCGCGATAACGACCTCCGCCCTGCTTGACCCATGCAAGGTGCAGAACACCATGAACTGTGTCGTTGGAGAGTTCGGCGGCCCACTCTTCGTCGGTGCGGTACAGAGGGGTAAAGCCGCCGGCGGCTCGCTGCATCGCGCCACCGATCAGAGGACTCGTCGCACTACCTCGAAGGTCGTCGGGAAGTCGAGCGCTCAGCGTCGTTTCAGTGCACCCGGGGATCGGACGTTTCTTGGTGGCATCGTCCCAACCGAACCAGGCTCCCAAGCGAAATCGCAACCAGAACAGCGCCCGAGTGGCTGCCGACTCTGCATGGGCGGGATCGAGTGAAGTCATGACCTCGAGGAAGGAGGCGAATCCGTCGGGACCGCCTTGTACCGGCAACGCCCAGACGTCAAGCAGTTTGAAATCGGGGGCGATCTGGGCGATCACCCAGGGATGCGCTTCGTGGGCGGAGTTCGGCAGCCTCACGTGGCTGTCCCTGTCCGGGGCCTGGGTGAGAACTTCAGCATCGGCTTCGGTTGACGCGCTTCACCGCGTAGCGCAGCAGGTCGGGCACGCCTTCGACACCACCGTCAAGCTCGCCGCACCGGCGGTGCTCGGTGTAGAAGGCGTCCAGCTCGGTCAGCAGGCTCACGGCAGCGAGCGTAGTCCAGCACGACCGCCTGCGCGAGGGGCGCGCAGCTCCTGGCGCGTTGTCGCGCACGAGCACGGCGGCCAGCGCGGTGCGGAGACGGCGGCCGCGGGCGTCCAGTTCCTGCTAGCGGGTCACTCGATGATCTGGTCCGCCCGCGCCAGCAGCGATGGCGGGATCGTCAGGCCGAGCGCCTTGGCGGTCTTGAGGTTGATGACGAGTTCAAAACGGGTGGGCCGTTCAATCGGAAGGTCGCCAGGACGGGCGCCGCCGAGAATCTTCGCAACGAGGGTTGCCGAGGTGCGATACACCTCACGTTGGCTGGGGCCATACGCCATCAGAGCGCCGTCCTGCGCAAAGACAGCATGCAACACGATGCAGGGTAGGCGATTCTCCAGCGCGCTGGCGGCGACGAGACCGCGATATCGATCCGTAATGCGCGGCGTTGATAGTACGATAAGGGCCTGGGCGCCATCACGCGTCGCCGAGCGAAGCGCCGCCGACAATACCTCGGGACCATGCCAGACGATGGACGATACGCCAATCCCGAGGGCTCGTGCGGCGTCGTTCACCGCCTGATGCTGAGCTACGGCGAGCGGAGCGTCCCAGAGCACGGCTAGCCTCGATATCTTTGGTGATAACTCTCTGAGTAGTTCCACGTGCTTCGCGCTCACAGTCGCCTGATCCAGGAACACGCCAGTAACGTTGCCCCCGGGACGGGCAAGACTCACCGCGAAGCCGGCTGCGATTGGGTCGGTCTCGTAATCGTAACCCACGATGGGAACCGCCTTGGTGGCCTCCCGGGCACCGCGTATGGCGTAGGGGTTTGTGGCATAGATGACCTGGACGCCGAGACCGGCGAGTTCGGCGGAGAGTTGTCGGAATCGTTCCTGGCTATCGGCGTGCCGGAACTCGACGACAAGATTCTGACCCTCGATAAACTTGAACTCCTGCAACTGGGCGATCAAAATCGGCATGCTGATCTTCAGCGTTTCTCTTGGAGCACCGCCGAGAACCCCCACTCGTGCGATCTTCCCCGCCTGCTGCGCCTCAGCGGCGAGCGGTGCAGCGAGCGCACCGGCCAGCGAGGTCAGCAGAAAACGGCGGCGGTTCATCAGTTGATTACTCGATCCGCCCGGTCCAGCAGCGATGGCGGGATCGTGAGGCCTAATGCTTTGGCTGTTTTGAGGTTAATGACCAGGTCGAACTTCGTGGCTCGCTCCACCGGAAGATCCCCCGGCTTCGCTCCCTTGAGAATGCGATCGACGTAGGTCGCGGAACGCCGGTACATGTCGGGCAGGTCCACGCCATACGACATCAGGCCCCCATCCAGCACATATTCCCTGAACTCGTATAACGCTGGCATCCCATAGCGGGCCGCGAGCGTCACCAACAGCACCCGTTGCGCATTAAAGAAGGGAGTCGGCATTACAAGGATCGCCTGCGTGCGCGAGTCCCGTGCCGCGCGAAAGGCACCTCCAAACTCGGCCGTCTCCTTGACCTCGTGGACCCGCGCATTGATGTGGACTTTCTCAGCTGCGGCGAGCGCCGCGTTGACTATGGTTTGTAAGTAAGGGTTACCCCTGAGCGACAGCAGGGCCAGCCGTGAGAGGCCAGGCAGGGCCTCGGTCAGCAGCTGCACTTGCTTGGTGACGATCTCCTCGTACTGGGACGCGAGCCCGGTGATGTTCCCGCCTGGATGTGCGAGGCTCGTCACGAAGCCCGCGCTCACCGGGTCGATAAGGATGGCGGCAATAACGATCGGAACGCTATTGGTTGCTTGCTGGGCCGCGCGGGTCGCCACACCGCCGGCCACCACGACTAGATCGGTCTTGAGCTGAACGAGTTCGGCAGCAAGCGCCGGGAGGCGCTCGACCTTACCTTCGGCCCAGCGATAATCGATCACGATCGTCTGGTTCTCGATCCAGCCCAGATCGCGTAGGCCTTGCCGGAATGCTTCGAGAGGCTCCGTTCCGCTCCTCGGATCCGAATTGCCTAGAAATCCGATGTGCGCCCGAGCTTGCCCTGCTGGCTGCGGCCTCCCGACCAGCGGCGCGGCGACGATGCTTCCGCCCACCATTGTGACGAACGCTCGCCGAGTCATCACTGAATTATTTCGTCGGCCCGCGCCAGCAGCGACGGTTGGATCGTCAGGCCCAGCGCCTTGGCTGTCTTGAGGTTGATGACCAGCTCGAACTTCGTCGGTTGCTCGATAGGGAGGTCACCCGGTTTAGCCCCCTTGAGAATCTTGTCTACATAGACCGCGGCACGTCGGGATAAGGCATCCAGGCTCGCTCCATAGGCGATCAGGCCGCCAGCCTCCGCGTACTCGCGGAATTCGAACATGGCCGGCATACGGTGCTTCATCGCCATAGCCGCCAGACGCTGGCGATGTGCGAACAGCACAGAATTCGAAATTAGGACAAGCGCCCCAGCGTGCTCGCTCCTCATCGCCAGGAATGCTTGGCCAAATTCGTCGGGCCCGTCGATCTCCAGGGATTGAAGCTGCACCTTCAGTGCTCGCGCAGCCGTCTGAGTCTCCTCAAACGCCAGGTCAGAGCTGCGGGTGCCGCCGGCACCCCGCCGAGATGAGCTCCAAAGCACCGCCACACGCGAGACCTTCGGGACCGCCTCCCTAAGTAGCTCCAATCGTTTCCTCGCGAGCCCGGTGAGAAGCAAGGACAAACCGGTTAGGTTGCCACCGGGCCGGGCGAGGCTGGCAACGAAGCCAGCCCCGATGGAATCACCGCTGGGGGCCATAACAATCGGAATCGTTGTCGTGACGTTCCGCCCGGCGGCGATCCCAGAATTGCCTTCGATGACGATGACGTCAACCTTCAGATCGACGAGTTCAGCAGCGAGATTGGGCAGTCGATCTGCGTTTCCTTCCGCATACCTGGACTCGATGACTATATTCTTTCCGTCGACGTACCCAAGATCGTGCAGACCTTTTCGGAACGCTTCAGTGCGACTCGAGGAGGTTGGAACTAGCAGACCGATTCGAGGAACGCTCTTCGCCTGCTGTGCTTCAATGGCGAGCGGCGCGGCGACGACACCACCCAGCGAGGTTAGCAGGAAGCGGCGGCGGTCCATTACTCGATCACCAGATCCGCCCGCGCCAGCACCGACGGTGGGATCGTGAGACCGAGGGCCTTCGCGGTCTTGAGGTTGAGAACCAGTTCGAACGTCGTGGGTCGCTCGATAGGCAGATCGGCCGGGGTCGCGCCGTTCAAGATTCGTCCGACGAAGAAGCCGAGGCGCCGCCAGCCGTCCACGAGGCTTGGCCCATAGGATACGAGGCACCCCGCGATCACGTTCTCCCGGAACATTGATACGGTCGGGAGACGATGGCTCGCGGACAGTCCCGCCAGCAGCGCTCCGGAACCCGACACGATCGGAGACGAAAGAACGATTACGGCCTCAGTCTGGCCTCTCGACGCCGCATCGAAGGCGGGCTTCAAATCGTCGCTGGTTTTGAACGTAAGCGTCTGAAGCTTCACCGCCATCGATGTCGCCCCGGCCTTGATCGCGTCTATCTGGGCCTGCGGGGTTGAGGAGTCCCAGATGACCGATACTCGTGAAAGTCGAGGATTGATCTCCTTCAGAAGCTCCAGCCATTTCCCGCTGAGTTCGGCCTGGTCCAAAAACGTCCCGGTAATTCTTCCTCCGGGCCGCGCGAGACTTGCGACAAATCGCTCAGCGACGGGGTCGCTCTCGAGATCGATCGCCACGAGTGGCGTAGTGCCGCCGAGGCGGCTCGCGATCCTCAGGACGTATGGGCCGACGACAACGATCACACGGGCTCGGAGAGCCATGCATTCTGTGATGAGCGCGGGCACGCGATCGCGATTTTCATGGGCATAGCGCTGATCGATGACGATGTTCTGACCCTCGACATAGCCCATTTCGGCGAGTCGCCCTCGAAATGCTTTCATAGGAAGCTGTATGAGTCCTGAGCCCAAGCCGACGATACCGATGTGGAAAGGTCCGAGGTCCGCTGCCCGAAGAGTCATTGGTACGGCGGCGAATCCGGCCGTCACAGTAATGATAAATGCGCGACGCTCCATCAATCGATCACCTGATCCGCCCGCGCCAGCAGCGACCGCGGGATTGTGAGGCCGAGGGCCTTGGCGGTCTTGAGGTTGATGACCAGCTCGAACTTGGTGGGCTGCTCGACTGGCAGATCGCCGGGCTTCGCGCCTCTCAGAATCCTGTCCATATACACCGCGCCACGTCGAGACATCGCGGGGATGTTCACTCCATAAGACATGAGACCGCCTAGCTCGACAAACAGGTGGAATTCGTAGACTGCGGCGATCCGATGCGCGGCCGCGAAATCGAGGATCTCCCTTCTGTACACGAAGGTGAATGGCGTCGACATCACCAATACGCCCTGGTCGTGGTTCTTTTTCATCCCGAGGAAAGCGGCAGTGAACTCGCCCCCTCGGCGCACGATGAACGTATCAAGCTCTAGACCGAGGACCCGAGCCGCAAGAGCGGCCTGCTCATCGTAGCGAGAGCGTAGTTGTGGGGCGGCCGATAGGGTGACATCCTCCTGCAGGAACGCGACCCGTGAAAGAGTCGGTACGACCTCTTTGAGAAGTTCGAGGCGCTTTGGGACGAGATCATAACTGAAGGACTGCAGGCCCGTTACATTGCCACCAGGCCGTGCGACGCTGTCGACGAGTCCGGCGGCAACGAGATCACCACCGGCGGCCGCTACCACGATGGGGATGGTCTTCGTTTCCAGCTGCAGCATCTTTGCGAGGCCTGCGCCGCCAACGAAGAGGACATCGACGTTGAGCCGTACGAGTTCAGCGGCACCGGCGCGAAGCTGATCGGCGGATTCGCCGAAGCGCCGCTCGACGACCATGTTCTGGCCATCCACCCAGCCAAGCTGTCTCATGGATATCCACAAGGGGTTCGTCGACATCGACTTCGCCAGCTCCTCTGGACTTGGAGTTGGACCGACGCCAAGAACTCCCACGTGAGCTATCTTCTGTGACTTCTGCGCCTCGACAGCGAGCGGCGCGGCGACGGCTCCGGCCAGCGAGGTCAGCAGAAAGCGGCGGCGGTCCACTATTCAATCACCTGATCCGCCCGGGCCAGGAGCGACGGCGGGATCGTCAGGCCGAGGGCCTTGGCGGTCTTGAGGTTGATGACCAGCTCGAACTTGGTCGGCTGCTCGACGGGCAGATCGGCGGGTTTGGTGCCCTTGAGGATGCGGTCGACGTACGTCGCAGAGCGGCGCCACGCATCCGCGTGGTTCACGCTGTAATACATGAGGCCGCCAGCCTCCACGATGCCCGGATCCCCCGTGATCAGCGGCAGCTTGTGCTGGAGAGCCAACTTCCCAACGCGCGTCGCGTGAACTCCGAAGAAGGGATTCCCGATAACAATCACCGCTTGCTCGCGGGCTCGGATCGCAGCTTGGAATGCGCCCGCAAGGTCGTCTGACCGCTCGACTCGGTAGAGGTCCAGGCGAAGGCCAAGGGTGCGGGCGGCCGTCTCTGTCTGCCTCACAAAGATCTCGCCCAGCGCGGGCGGAATAAAGGGGGATGACAGCGCACCCACGCGAGAGAGCATCGGGACCGTCTCCTTGATCAGCTCGAGACGCTTGGCGGAGAGATCGACCTGACTGTTCGTGAGGCCCGTGACATTGCCACCTGGACGCGCGAGGCTCGCGACGACGCCTGCCTCGACGAGGGCGCCAGCGGTCGTCGAAACGATCGGGATCGTGCGCGTGGCCTTCTGTGCGGCCAGCGCAGCACCAGTTGTCGGGACGACAATGATGTCCACAGCAAGCCGGATCAGATCCGAAACGAGCGCTGGCCAGCGGCCTACCTCTCCACCACTCCAGCGCGGTTCGATGATATAGGTCTGCCCCTCGACGTGGCCTAGTGCCCGTAGGCCCTCGCGGAACGCGTCGAGATTGGGGGCCGAGGTCGACGGCGAAGCAGCCAGAAGTACGCCAATGCGATAGATCCTTTCAGACTGCTGCGCGTCGGCGGCGACCGGGGCAAACGCGAGGCTGAACGCAAGAACGAGCCCGATCCGCCGCATGGGCACCTCGGTGGAGGATGGCTGGCGGGGAGTCTAGCCGAACGCCACGACGCGTGCCAGCACGGCGGCGCGCACGAGCAGTCGGCCCCGTTGGTCGAGCACGTTACTCGATCACCTGATCCGCCCGCGCCAGCAGCGACGGCGGGATCTTGAGGCCAAGCGCCTTGGCGGTCTTCAGGTTGATGACGAAGTCGAACTTTGTCGCTTGCTCGATGGGGAGATCGGCGGGCTTCGCGCCCTTGAGGATCTTGTCGATGTAAACGGCCGGGCGTTGCTGGTACTCCGCCTCGTTCGGCCCATAGGCCATGAGCCCGCCGGCCTCTGCGAAACTCCTAAACATGGAAATCGCCGGCAGGCGGTACTTCGCCGCGAACTCCGCGATCAGTTTGGCGCGGGGGCGGTCGAAGAGCGGCGATGAGAGCTGGACGAGGGCTTGAGATCCACCCTTTGCGGCGGCTCCGAGCACATTATCCAGCTGCCCAGAGGTTCGCACCTCGAGGACTTGAAGTTCAATTCTGACCTTCTCGGCCGCCGCCTTGATCGCTGCCAACTGCCAGGGCCCCGTCGTCGAATCCACCAGCACCGCGATGCGGCGGACTCCCGGGACCGCCTCGCTGATCAACTCTAGCCATTTACCGGTCAGACCCGGTTGGTCGAGGAAGTACCCAGTGAGGTTCCCACCGGGCTGCGCGAGGCTGCGGGCAAATCCAGCCTGAACGGGGTCGCTCTCCAAGTCGAGCGCCACGATCGGAATCGTGCTGGTCGCACTTCTCGCGGCCCGGATGGCCGCCGGGCCGGCCGCCAAGATCACATCGACCTTCCGCCGGACGAGGTCAGCCGCGAGACCCGGGAACGCCTCCGGCCTGCCGCCCGCGCCCCGGACGTCGAAAGCTATCGTCTGGCCCTCCACGTAGCCGAGGTCGCGGAGATTCTGTCGTGCCATATCGGCGGTGAACCCTCGAAGACCGGGACCGGTTTTCAGGATACCCACCGTCGGCATCCTTCCCGCCTGCTGCGCCCCAACGGCGAGCCGCGCGGCGAGGAGTGAACCGGCCACCGAGGTCAGCAGGAAGCGGCGGCGGTCCATCCCGGGATGGTGGGGCTGCTCAACCGTTGAGGTCAAGTACGTCGCCGTCGTCAGCACGGCGGGCGATCCGCGCTCCGCACTCGCAGTCGAACCAGATCACTACGCCGGCGACGCCGGCGTCCAGCTCGCCGCACCGGCGGTGCTCGGTGAAGAACCCCTCCAGGTCGGTGAGCAGGCTCATCGCCCCTTCGGCCCACGCGCGTCGAGGGTGCTGGGAAAGCACACATAGTCCGACTTCATCACGGCGCCATGGTTGTACTGCATCGCATACCGCCATCCGCCGGTTGTGATAGCGAACGTACGGGCGGTGCCCCCACCGGATACCCGACCGATCTCGGCTTCCTCCTCGGCCTTCTTCCTGGCCGCCTCCAGGCACGCGGTATCGGCCGCGAATCCGCCGAGGGGTTTCGGCGCGTACTCCGTCAGGACCGGCTTGTCCTTCTCCTCCGGCCCGCGAATAAAGGTCGATTGCTCCCACAACACCCACGCGCACTCGGCGGACGCCGTGCCGACCGACAAGAGTAGGAGCAGCGCGACAGCGAACGAGGCTCTCCGAGCAAGTTGCATCATCGCCTGTCCTCCTTGGTCAGCGTCTCCCACGCTCGCCCGCCGCCCGCCACGGCGTCGGCTCCCACGCCGATCCACCGACGATTGAGTGCGCGGCACCGGTCACGTAGAACGTCGCGCGCCAGTTGCCGTCGCCGTACTGCGTGAGCTGAATGTCCCACCCCTGGCGGAGCAGTCCCACGGCGATCAGCCCGACGCCCGTCCGCGAGCGGCGCGGCGACGGCACCAGCCACCGAGTGCCCGCGCTCGGTGTAGCCGAATGTGGACGTTGACGGCCAGCGCACAACACCGGCTCTCGACATCGCGGGTCCTATTGTTCGTTTCTTCAATCCAATGTACCGTGCCGACGGGGGTGCGTTGGGGAGGAGCCGGTCATCGACTCCGAAGGAGGGGAAGAGAGCACACACCCAACGCAGGTCGGGCGGACGATGGCAGGCGGCAACCGTTAACCCTGACACGCACGATAGGCTGGGAGTGATACATGAATCATGTGATGAAGCGGATCATGCTCGTATTCCTTGGATTGTCCACCATCGTGATGCTCGCGGGCTATGCCAGAGCGCAGGCCCCCGCCGACGTGAACGGCACGTGGACCGGCACCACTCAGAGAGGAGCGATGACGGTACGGCTCGTCCTGAAGCAGGACGGCGAGAAGGTGACCGGGACGCTCTCGGGTGCCGGAGCCGACGACGACGGGCCGATCGAAGGCACGGTCGATGGAAACACCATCAAGTTGAGGAGCAAGACCGGAACCGCAACTGCGCCGCTGCTGAACATCAAGGGCGATCAGATGACGGGCGTACTGAGTTCGGGCGCCATCACTCTGACGCGAGCCAAGTAACACGCGCCGGTTTCCGCGATTCGCCCGGCTGTTCGGCGGTGACGGCTACTCCAGTCCGAGCCAGCGGTGCGCGTCCTCGACCGTCGAGAAGAACTCGATGTCCGCGCCGCTCTGGCTGCGTCCCTCCGTGTCTAGAGCCAGCCGGCCACTCAGCAGCGCCAGCACCAGAGCCAGGAGCAGCGCCGGATCATCGAGCGGCACCGCCAGCGCCGCGACGAACACCGCAGCGCCGGCCAGGATGCCGAGCCAGCCCAGGTCACAGCGGGCGTCAGCGGCCTCTTGCGCAGCAAGCGGCGCGGCTAGGGCACCACCCTGCGTGTGTCAGCAAGAAGCGGCGGCGGTCCATGCCGGGATGGTGGGGCGATTCAACCGTTGAGGTCAAGTACGTCGCCGTCGTCATCCCGATCCCCCAACCTGTCATTTTTCGGGGGGTGTGTGCAGAGAGACTCTCTCTCCTTCTCTCTCATTCTGATGCTTGACTAGGTTGTGGGTGATAGGCGGGTAGTACACACCCCCGGATTTCTGACAGGTTCACTGTCTCCGCACACAACCCCCAGGCAGTGACAGGTTCTGTGACTGGATTGTCACCGCCGCTGTGAGGCGCGGGCGCGTCGGCGGGTGGACTTCTCGGTCCGGCGCATGAGCCCGTTTCAGCTCGAAGGGTTGCCTACGGAAGTTGCCGTCTCGAGATCCAGTGGCCGCATAACGTCTGCGGCGGCCTGCGCCTCGTGTAGGTACTGCTTGGCGCTGGCGCTGGGCAATTCCTGAGAAAAGATCTCCAGTCGATTGCCGTCGGGGTCGAAGAAATACACGCTCTTGGTGAGCACGTGGTCGGCGGTGAACTCGACACGGGCGCCAGAGCGCTTGAGCCGCTCGTACAGCTCGCGAAGCTGCTCCTGGCCGCCTTCGATCTCCAGGGCTGTGTGGGCGAAGCCGCTGCTGCCGACCGGCTGCTCGTCGGGCACCTTGATCACGGCGATGTCGTGATCGCGCTCCCCGAACGAGAAAAACGCCATCTGCATCTCGTCCAGGACCTTGACCAGTTCCATGCCAAGGACCTCGGTGTAGAACTTGACTGACCTCGCGGGGTCTCGCACGCCCAGCACGACATGCCCGACCTTCTTGATCTTTGCCATGTCCGGCCCTCCCTCTGGTGGCACAGCTTAGCCCAGGACTCTGGGCTTACTCGCCTCGACGTATTGGAACCGTGAACGTGAACGTCGAACCCGCTCCAATCTGGCTCTCGACCCAGATCCTCCCGCCATGCAGCTCGATGACCTTCCGCGAGAGTGCCAGCCCGAGCCCGGTGCCCTCCACCTTCTTGGCCGCCGTCCCGACCTGGCGGAACTCCTCGAAGATCTCCTCCTGATCCTCCGCCGCGATGCCTACGCCCGTGTCGCTGACCGACACCTCGACAGAGCCGTCCATCGGGACAGCGCGAACTTCGATCCGTCCACCCTCCGGCGTGAATTTGATGGCGTTCGACAGGAGGTTCAAGACCACCTGCCGGACCTTCCGCTCATCGGCACGGATCTCCTCCAGCCGCTCATCGACAGTCAGGCCAACCGCGATGCCTCGCCTCCCCGCCCTCTCGCGTACAAGGGTCAGGGCATTGTCGAGTGTCGCCGGGAGATTGAAGTCCGTGAGCTCCAGCTCCATCCGGCCCGCCTCGATTTTGGATAGGTCGAGGATGTCGTTGATCAAGGACAGGAGGTGCTGCCCGGAGGCATGAATGTCCTTCAGGTACTCTTCCTGCTTTTCATTCAGCTCCCCGAACATCCGCTCGCCCAGGACCTCGGAGAAGCCGATGATGGCGTTCAGCGGCGTCCGCAACTCGTGGGACATGTTGGCCAGGAACTCGGATTTGTGTTGGCTGGCGATTTCCAGCTGCCGGCCCTTGTCTGCACTCTCTTGGAAGAGCCGAGCGTTCTGGATTGCCAGGGCGGACTGGGTGGCGAAGGTCTGTAGCAATTCAATCGTCTCGCGCGGAAACTCGCCGGGCATCTTCCGCACCACGGTGAGGCTGCCGATCAGGTGGTCTTCGCGCAGGAGCGGAACGGCGAGCAGCGCCCGGTACCCGGCCCGAACGAACGCGCCCCGGGCGTGGTGGACGCTCGGCAAGGACTCGATATGGATGTCAGGGAGCTGGACCGCTTCCGGCGAGACAGCGAGCTGCCCCGTGGCGCCTTCACCCTTCCGTACCGGTGCTGTCACCAGCACGTCTACGATCTCCGGCGCGAGGTGCTCTGTGGCTCGCGGCTGGAAGACCTCGCGCTCGGCGTCGTATTCGTAGATGACACCCGCGTCCGCCCCCGCCAGCTGCGTCGCCCGCGCTACAATCGTGCTCAGCACGGTCTGGAGATCCAGTGTGGAACTGATCGCCTGACCGACCTCACCGAGCGCCTGCAGCTCGCCCACCGAGCGCGTGAGGTCGGCGGTGCGCGCCTGCAATTCCTGGAACAGGCGCACGTTCTCGATGGCGATCATCGCCTGGTCGGCGAAGGTCTGCAGCAGCGCGACCTCCGCATCGACGAAATGGCCCGGAGTCGCCCAGGCCACGTTGATGGCACCGAGCGGCTCGCCCTCGCGCAGCATCGGGACCGTTACCGAGCTGCGGAAGCCGAGGACGCGTCCGACCTGCCGGATGTGGTCGGGAACTGCGGGGTCCTCGATGTCCGGTACGTGATGGACGGCGCGCGTCAGGATGGCGATCCCGGGATTCGTGGTCCTGTCCAGCGGTCGGGGATACCGCGCGCGGGCGATCGCCAGGGCCTCGGAGGACGATCCGTAGTTCGCCAGGTGATAGAGCATCGTGCCATCCGTGCGGAACACCCCGGCAATCGACGCGCCGCACAGTCGCGCCGCGCTCTGCACGATGGTATCGAAGACCGGCTGCACGTCAGTCGGCGAGCTCGATATGGACCGCAGGATCTCGGCTGTCGCCGTCTGCTGGTCGAGCGCATCGCTGATCGCTCGGTTCTTCTCCTCTAGCTCCTTGAACAGCCGCACGTTCTCGATGGCGATCACGGCCTGGTCGGCGAAGGTCTGGAGCAGGGCGATCTGGGCGTCGGTGAAGGGCTTGACGACGCGCCGGTGAAAGGTGAGGGCGCCCACGAGGGTGCCCTCTTTGAGCATCGGGACAGCGAGCGCGGTCCTCATGCCCTCGCGAAGGTACTCGTCGGGCGGTATGAAGTCGGCATCGGAAAGAATGTCCGCGACCTGAACGGGCCGGCGCTCGATCCCCACGCGGCGTAGAGGCGTCCCCGCCCCGGGGCGGATCGGATTCCTCTGGAGCCAGGCGCCGAACTCGGACGTTATCGTGGTGGAGGCCGTGTTCATAAACGCGCCGTTTTCGAACCGGAAGATCGCGCCGAACTCGGCGTCGCACAGACGCCGGCTACTGTCCAGGATGGCGGCCAGCACCGGCTGGATGTCCGTCGGAGAGGAGGAGATCATGTGGAGGATTTCGCCGGTGGCCGTTTCGCGTTCGAGGCTCTCGGTAAGCTCGCGGTCGCGCGCTTCCAGTTCCTTGCACAGCCGGACGT
>Ga0105241_10002700_pt1 | contig 13295 bp, 5 predicted proteins | sample KBSC64metaG_FD_80422 | JGI IMG/M metagenome (GOLD analysis project Ga0105241, IMG submission 80422) | Corn rhizosphere microbial communities from Kellogg Biological Station, Michigan, USA - KBS C6-4 metaG | ecosystem: Host-associated > Plants > Roots > Rhizosphere > Soil | place: Michigan, USA... | reverse complement strand
TTCTTGTTTCCGGAAAAACGTCCTTTAATATCCGGCCAGAACTCCGAGAATGCACGGCTGGTAAAGCTCGACAAGAAACTAAAGGGAATCCGCCCTAGAGCTTCACTGGCCGTGGCCTGGCTGTCGGGCCGCCACGTGTTGGAAATAAACTGGGCACTGGGAATCGCAATGTAGCGCGCATACGCGGGCATCGTGTCGCCATTCCGATTGGTGGATAAGAATGTCATTTTGGCGACATGTGCCAAGCGAGTTTTGAAGGGTTGCCCGCCGGTGGTCCGGAAGTAGCGGGGATCTTCTCCCCACATGCTGCCGATACTTGCTTCCAGGACCCCTTGTGTGGCGCTGGCTGTAAGCCGCAGCCCATAGCGTTTTCCAAAGCCATCCCAGTGCGGTCCGTACTCTTCAGGAGAGTTGCCAGCCGTGGCAATTCCCGCCAGAACGACGCCCGCTGCCAGATTGGGCGCACCCAGCGTCCCGTTTACGATCCAACGAAAACGCTGTCCCGCTGTAATGGGCGTGTAGGATGGCGCAGGCACAATAACCGCAGTCAGCGATTCACCCACTGGCGCCGCCACCGGGGCGTCCGCTTGTGCGAACACCACTACGCCGGATGCCAAAAAAATCAAGCTTTTGGTGATTGTAGTCATCGTCAACTCTCCGATTTAGTCTTTGGAAACTTCCTGCGGCTCGGCATCTTCAAACACTTCGCGGACAGCTTCCTTTACGGCACTCTTCACGGCATCCTTAACTGAATCCTGAAGTTTGTCGGAATTGAGATCCAGCTCAACGCCCTCGCCTGCAAGCTCTTGGATCATGATTTCGACGACAGGGCCGACGGGAGGCAACTCTTTGGTCATCGCCTTAGCAACCCTTTTTGCGATCTTCTCTGTGGGCGTCGACGCTTCCTTCGCGTCCTTGATCTCCGCAGTGGCCTTCGCTCCGGTGCGCTCCCAATCCTCGTTAAATGTTTTCGTGATGACGGCCGCGATCTTCGGATCGCGGATTACAATGCCGATTTCCCGGCGGCGGTCCAGTTCGGCTTCCCGAAGACTTTGGCTGCCCATGAATACGTGCGTACCGTCGCGAACCATCGATCGTGTGTGCAGGCGCAGTTTGGCGAGCTTACGGGCAGATATTTTGGCGCTTCGCTTGGTCTTGCCAATGAGGCGCACCGTGACTCCGGCTTTGATCCGAGCTTCCAGCAGCTTGAGCATTTCCGGATCGCTAAGATTCGGATCGTAAATCAACAAATCTTTTTTCGCCGCTGTGATAAACGCGCCCAGCCTTTCGCGCGCGTTGAGGGGGCTGACAATAAACGTGCTGGCCCCGGCCACATACGGCTGACGCTGGGTATCTGCCTCAAATAACTTCACGGCTTCCTGCACCAGCTTTCGATCCTTGGTAATGATGGCGAAGCTGCGGCTTCGATCAATGTCCTGGTACGTGAAGTTGAACGCTAAGAGATGGAGATCGCGGCCGTCGATCACGATCATCTTCCCGTGGTAGCGCATCAGATCGTCCGCGGTTCGCGCGACGGTCACTCCTGCGGCGAGCAAGCGCAGCTCCAGCGCCCGCAGATTCTTTTCTCCGCCTCGATTCGTGTACGCGATCAACGCCCGCACGCGCACGCCCCGCGTCACCGCATTCACCAACGCGCGTTCCACTTCTTTGTGATCGAAGCGAAAAATCAGAATATCGATGGTTTTCTTAGCAGCGTCTAACCCCTTCACCAGCGGCGCAACGCCCTCACCCGGCTGTACAAGGAGTTTCATAGAGGTTTCCCTAATGCTTGGCACCACACTTGCTGTTGCAATGACATGGCCACTGTGACTTTCGAACGACGGTCGGCATTTCAAACCGGTATCTCCAAGAAATTGCAGATACTTACGGTCCTGGTAGCATCTGTGCCGGGCTGCTATGCGGCTGGCAAGACTACTAATAACGACGCCCCGGCGTCGGCGACTGCAGAAACTACCGGGACGGCGATGCTGTGGCGGCAACCTACCGATATCGCGTCACGCGACCTATTGAACGGCGCGGGCGGCCGGGCACATGCCCCCAAATCCACCACCTTCACCTTCATCAAGGAAGATCTGGATGGTACTGCGCCCAAGTTCGTGGTGAAGGATGATGACGGCGTTAAGTGGAAAGTAAAGCTCGGTGCCGAGGCCAAGCCCGAGACGGCAGCCACGCGATTCCTCTGGGCCGCAGGCTATTTCGCCGATGAAGATTACTTCCTGCCCACCCTACGCATCACAGAACTGCCCACGCGTTTGCATCGCGGGCAGAAGCTGGTGGGACCGGAAGGAACTATCCACAACGCCCGCCTGAAGCGGGAACTTCCGGACGGAGCCAAGGGCGGCGCGTGGCCCTGGAAGCATGCTCCCTTTGCCGGGACTCGAGAATACAACGGTCTGCGAGTTTTGATGGCCGTTATCAACAACTGGGATCTCAAAGACGTTAACAACGGGATCTATCAGAACGCCGACAAAGAGCAGGTTTATGCCGTCCACGACGTGGGTGCGTCGTTCGGTACTACAGGTGTGGTGCGAAACCTGAACAATGCCCGAGGGAATCTCAAAGCCTACGATCATTCCCGCTTCATCACTAAGACGACTTCGAAAAAAGTGAACTTTGCGACACCAGGGCGGCCCACGTTCTGGCTGGTTTTCAACCCGCCCCGCTACTTCATGCGGCTTAGCTTGCGATCCATCGGGCATAATGTTCCGCGCGCGGATGCAAAATGGATGGGCGATCTTCTGGGCGGCCTCAGCCCGCAGCAAATCCGCGATGCATTCCGCGGCGCCGGCTACTCGCCGGAAGAGGTCGAAGGGTTCGCGCGGACGGTGGAAGGCCGCATCGCCGCGCTACGAGCTTTGTAGCGCATCTTCGGAGTTCATCTGTAGGTTGAAGAGCTCTGCATACAAGCCTTCCGTTTTGATGAGCTCGTCATGGGTGCCGCTCTGGGCGATGACGCCCTCGTCGATTACGAAGATCACGTCGGAGTTCTGAATAGTAGAGAGCCGGTGGGCGATCACGATCGACGTCTTGCCCTTCATCAGGCGCTCCAGCGCTTCGAAAACCAGGTTCTCCGACGATGCATCGAGGCCGGTGCCGGGCTCATCCAGGATCAGAATCGGCGTGTTGCGGATCATAGCCCGAGCGATCGCGATCCGCTGCCGCTGGCCACCCGACAGCGTTACGCCGCGTTCGCCCACCATGGTGTCGTAGCGCTCCGGCATCTTATCGATGAACTCAGATGCATTAGCCATCTCGGCGGCCTTCAATATCTCCGACCGGGTGGCGTTGGGTTTCCCGTAGGCAATGTTTTTCCAGACGGGAGCATGAAACAGCAGTGTCTCCTGCAATACGAAACTCACCTGTTCGCGAATGGATTTCTGCGTATACTGGCGCACGTCTACGCCGTCGATTTTTACGACGCCTGAGGTCGGATCGTAGAACCGTGGAACCAACCCGACGATGGAGCTCTTGCCGGCTCCGGTGCGGCCAACCACGGCAGCCACCTGCCCGGCTTCGATGCGAAAGCTAACGTCCTTTAGGATGGGCTGCTCTTCTTCGTAGCTAAAAGTGACTTTCTCAAATTCGATGTCTCCCTTGAAACGTGGCGCGGGCCGGGCCCCCGGAAGATCCTTCAAGTCGGTATCCGTCTCCAGAACTTCCCTGATCCGTTCATATCCCACGGCGGCCTTCGAATAGGCGTCCGTCATCTTCGAAAGCTCCTGCATCGGCTTGTACATCTTCCCCAGGTACCAGATGAAGACAATCAGCGACCCAGGCGCCAGCGAGCCGGCCAGCACCATCCGCGCGCCGAAGAACAACACCAGGCTGGTCCCCATGGCGACGATAATCTCGACCATGGGCGACAGCTTGGCCTTCAAACTGCGCGCCCGAAGCGATAGCTCAACGCTCTCCAGGCTTTCGTCTTCCAGGCGCTTTTGTTCGTAGTCCTCGCGTGCGAATGCCTTGACCACCCTAATCGAGGTAAGAACCTCCTGGATGACGGAGACCACCTGGCCTTCCTTCTTTCGAACTTCCCTTGAAGATTTTTTGATGAGCCGCGTGTAACGGAACACCACTAGAAAAAGCAAAGGAGCGACCGACAGCGCAATCAGCGTGAAGCGCCAGTTCATGTAAAACATCACGCCGATCATGCCCGCCAGCGTCAGCGTATTGATCAGGGCGCTCAGCAATCCCCCTGTGATGAAGCTTTGAACCGAGTCGATGTCGCTGGTGACCCGGCTGATCAGATCTCCGGTTTGCGCATGGTTGTGATACGCGAGAGACAGCCGCTGGATGCGGGAATACAGGGTTGAGCGGAGATCATGCATTACCCATTGCCCAACCGTGGAGGTGTAGTATTTTTCGATATAGGAGCACACCGCTCCGACTATCCCTACAACCAAAGCGGCCACTGCGGCGAATAGCAGGATCGACTGCTTGTTGTCCCCAAACAACTCAACGACGTGAGTCACCCACCCGGTAGCGGGTTTGTCTTTCAGAAGGTTGTCGAGAACAATCTTCAGAGGCCACGGCTGTAAAAGATCGCACACGCCCTCGCCGATTGCGGCCGCTAGTCCAAACGCGAGAGCCTTGGAGTGCGGCTTGAGAAGCTTGATAATAGCTTTGCGACGCGGATTTTCAGCCGTAGACTAGTCCTCCCACTCTATAGATAGCGACAGCCCGTTGCCGTTTTACGCCTAAGGCTAACTGTTATTGCGGTGGAAGGGAATCCTGGGAGCCGGCCCCCTCCGCGTGATACCCGCCTTCAATTCTCGGCGATGCACCCGCATGTAGCCAGCTCCCGGGTCTCAACGAATAGATTCTGTTGCATCGTTCCCGTTTCATCCGAATTTAGAGACGTTTGGCGGGCGGAGTGCAACAAGTATATTGATGATCCGAATAACTTCACGATTCTGTTTGCTCGTACTAGTACTGACAGCTTGTGTAAGGCTCGCGTTCGCTCAGGGCGGTCCTCCGTTTCGTTCAGATGATCCAGATACGCCTGGAAACCGGAACTGGGAAATCAACGTCGGGCTTGTAGGGCAGCGTAATCCATTTGCCGGCGAATACGAAGTGCCCAACATCGACCTCAACTACGGACTTGGGCATCGTATACAGCTCAAATTCGAGATGCCGCTGAGTGTAACGGAAACACGCGGCAACGACGCACACGTCGCGGCTGGTCCCGGTAACTCGCTATTGGGAGTGAAGTGGCGCTTTTATGCGCACCATCCTAAGTCAGAAGGCGAAAAGCCTGCCGGCGAGCGCGAATCCACATTCGGCCTCTCCATCTACCCTCAGCTCATGGTGAATAATCCCACCCGTTCCGTAGATCGGGGAATTGTCGATCCAGGCCCTCAATTTCTTCTTCCCGTGGAGGCGAGCGCCGTCCTTGGCCCTCTCCGTATCAGCGGGGAAGTTGGGTACTGGTTCACTGAAAAGAACGCACCGCGGTCCTGGACAAGCGGCGTGGTAGTGGGTCACGAGTTTCGCAAGAACACCGAGCTCTACGCGGAGCTCAGCGATCAAAAGGAAGTCGGGGGAACTGATTTGAAGCCAGCGCTGCGCGAAACGACCCTAGGTGTAGGGGAACGCATACCGCTCACGCCAGAAGGAAGGTTCCGCCTGATCGGCATGGCAGGCCACAGCGTGGTATCCGCCACGCCGACAAACGGACAGCCGGGTTGGATCGCCTACGTAGGCATCCAATTCCTCTCGTCCTCGTCCAGGCGCCGCAGCAGTGACTACATGGAGGCGGATGGTCAGTAGAAATCGGTAATTTAGTCCATCCCTGCCAAATAGAGGGGTCTAACTGGGCTTTTTTCAAAGAGTTTGACTGTGGCCCTGGAAGTGCTCAAACCCCTACAGGAGTAAATCAATGAAACGAAAACTATTAGCCTTAGGAGCATTTGTTGCCGTGGCGGGGTCGGCCGTTGCTCAGCAGCAAGGCCTGCAGCGCAGAGCGAACATGGTGGGCGGCGGCGGTCCGGATTACGGGAAGTGCACCGTCGAGGTCGTGGTGGATGGCGGCGCTCAAGTTGAAATCCGCGGCGACACCGCTACATTGCGTGACACCAACGGCCAGACACCGCAGTGGCGGCGCTTTGAATGTACCAGTCCGCTGCCGGCGAACGCCGCGAATTTTCGTTTCGCTGGCGTAGATGGGCGCGGCAGCCAAACCCTAGTGCGTGATCCTCGTAACGGCGGAGCCGCCGTAGTGCAGATTGCCGATCCCCAAGGCGGCGCCGAAGGCTATACCTTCGACCTTTTTTGGGGCAACGATCGTGGGTCGGGATTTCAAGATCGTGGACCGATCACTCAAGACCGTCGTGGCGATCAGCCGTATCGCGACCAAGGCGGGCCGCCCTTTGATCGTGGCGGCGATCGCTATGGCGACCGCGGGGGAAACAGGTTCACCTCGGAACAAGCCATCCGCGTCTGCCAGGATTCCGTAGCAGCGCAGGCCAACACCCGCTTCCGCGGTCAAGTCGTCCAGATGGGCCGGCTTACTATGGATAACAATCCCGGACGGAACGATTGGGTCTTGGGCGATCTATCGGTTCGCCGCCGCTTTGGCCGCCAGGACATTTATCGCTTCAACTGTTCGGTGAACTTCGCCACGGGGCAAGTCCGAACTGCTCACATCGATCAGTTCCCCGCCAATTCCTACACCCGATAAGTAAGCAGTCTCGCGGGGAGATCGCACCGTCGACTCCCCGCCCTTTTTTCCCTCCCGTTCCGTCACCGAAGGCTTTCTGCTGGGGTTCGAGCTGGTGCGGCTTCTGAAGTGTGCACCGCCGACATCAGTTCCTTGAACTGGCCGGGCCTCGGTGGAATCCGTACGCGGACATCGTGCGTGCGGCCATCTAAAGCTAATTCAAAAGAATCGCCGTCGATCCTCTTGCCGTCTACTTCCACCACCGGTTCGGCCAAGGCTCCGACGAGTGAAGGCAACATCCCTGCCTGCTCCACTGAAATCCGATATGTGGCTGATCCCGCGCGATAAAGGATAGTGAACTTAGTCCATTCGGGCGGCACCGCCGGCCGGATTGCCAGCCGGTTTCCGCGTAGCTGAAATCCGAGAATGTCCTCGATCCAGATCCGGTACATCCAACTGGCAGAACCGGTGTACCAGGTCCAGCCGCACTGCCCTTCTCTTCCCGGCGCCGAGTACACATCGGCTGCCGCTACGTACGGCTCGCCGCGATAGCGGTCCACGGATTCCATATCGCGGCAGCGTTCGATCGGATTCATCAGGTTGAGCAAGCGGACCGCGCGAGCCCCTTCGCCCAGGCGGGCCCAGGCAGCGGCCATCCACAACGATCCGTGAGTGTATTGGCCGCCGTTTTCCCGAATGCCAGGAGGATAGCCCATGATGTAACCGGGGTGCGGTTTCGAGTGCTCGAACGGAGGCGTGAACAGCAGCACCAGCCGCTCCGCTTCGCGCACCAGATTCCGGTCGGCGGCTTCGAGGGCCGTTCTGGCTCGCGCAGGATCGGCTGCCCCCGAAAGAACTGCCCAGGATTGCGGCAAGGAATCAATGCGAGCCTCGGGATTGGCATGCGCTCCGAGCAGGGAGCCATCGTCGAAGAATCCGCGCAGGTACCATTCACCGTCCCAGGCGCTGTTTTCCATAGCGGTTGCAAGCAAGGCCCGCTGCCGCCGCCATCCGTCCGCTATGTCAGGCGCGCGCGTATCGGCCAGCTTTGCCAAGGCATCCAGCACGGTGCAAAGGAACCATGCGAGCCACGTACTCTCGCCGCGGCCTTCCAGACCTACGTGGTTCAATCCGTCATTCCAATCGCCGCTGCCGAACAGCGGAAGTCCGTGAGCGCCGAGGCGCGACGCTCGATCCACAGCCCGGCGGCAGTGTTCCCACAACGACGCAGTCTGCTGTGAGATGGCAGGCACGAATACCTGTTCCTGTTCGTGTTCGCCAAGCGGCGGCCCGTCGATGAATGGCACGACTTCATCCAGCACGGATAGATCGCCGGTGACGGTCACGTAGTGGGCGACGACATAGGGCAGCCACAGCAAGTCATCCGAGCAGCGGCTGCGGACTCCCAGACCAGTCTCCGGATGCCACCAATGCTGGACATCGCCTTCCAGAAATTGGCGCGCGGCCGATGCCAATATGTGGCTGCGCGTCAGACCGGGATCGAAGTACACGAACGCCAGCGAATCCTGCAGCTGATCCCTAAATCCAAAAGCCCCGCCGGATTGATACAGCGCCGAGCGTCCCCAGAATCGGCAACTGAGCGCCTGATAGGGGAGCCATTGATTGAGCAGGAAATCCACCGAAAGTTGCGGCGTATGCACCTCAATGACGCCGAGCTTTCTCTCCCACCAATGACGCGTTGCGGAAAGCGCCCGATACACCTGTTCGGTCGATTGGTAACGGCTGATGACAGCACGGGCCTCCTCGGGAGAATCCGCTTGTCCAAGCAGGAACACCACATCGGTCTCGCGGCCGGGCTCAAGCGAGATTTGCACTTGCAGCGCGGCTGCCGGATCGAATCCCGCGCCTGCGTGATTATCCAGGCGCGTATGCTCCAGCGCGGCGGGGTTTTGGAATGATCGATTCCTGCCCAAAAACGCCCGCCGGTCTCCCGAATAAGACGATGGCCGCGGACTGGCGGCGGCGAAGGCCACTTGCCCCTGGGTCTGGCGGTCCCAATTCTGGAACGCAAACACGGCTGCGGATGCCTCGTCGTAGCTGGTACGCACATGTGGTTGCTGACTTTCCCTGCGGCTGCCCAAAACCAGCTCTGCAAAGTAGGTCGCCGTCAAGCGGCGTGTACGCGAGGATTCATTTCGCAGCCGGAGGCGGAAGACTTTGACGCGGTCGCCGCCCCCGTTATCGCTGGCGAGCGGAACAAATACCGTCAACTCCTGCGAAATGGCATGGCTGCTGTGCTCATACACGGAATAGCCCTGGCTGTGCCGGGCCCGATGCGCGTCCTGCTCACGGATCGGCAGAGCCGTGGGCGTCCAGCGGGCACCGGACTCTTCATCGCGCATATAGATGACTTCTGAAGGAGTGTCGGCAAGCGGGTCGTTCTTCCAGGGAGTCAGACGATTCTGCTGGCTGTTGCCGCACCAGGTGAAGCCCAGTCCGCTCTCGGTCACCATGGCGCCGAAGCGCGCATTCGCCATGACGTTCACCCAGGGCGCCGGGGTTTGCGTGCCGGGTCCCAGGTAGATCGCGTATTCGCGCCCGTCGGAGGAGAATCCGCCGACTCCGTTAAAGTATGGAAGCTCCAGGAAAGGCAGCAGCTCCGAAGGTTCCTCGGGGCCTGCTCGGACGGGAACAAATGCTTCCGCCGGCGGACTCTCCAGCGGCGCGCGCAGCTGCCGCTCCAGCGATCCCCTTGCGCCACTGAATACGGCACGCGAGGCAGCCAGCACCAGTCCGGTCTGTTCTTCAGTCAGCGTGGAGGTCTCGCGCAGAAACACGCCGCCGGGCCGGTCCGTACCGGCATCGCGCGAGTAGGCATCGATCTGGCGCTGCAGTTGATGGTGCAGTGGGCGGTCGTATCCGCCGGATTCCTGGTTGAGAATCACCAGGTCGGCGAGGAATCCTCGCGTCCTCCAGTAGGAATGCGCCCGAAGCAGATCCTGAACTAGCGGAAGCGCCGCGGAATCCGCTACGGTGACGCTGACAATAGGCAGATCGCCGGAGATCCCCAAAGCCCACAGCGCGGCTTGTCCCAATTGGTTTCGAGCCAGCCTGGCTGGAGATAGCCGCAGCGCCGGATTCGGATACAGCAAATGACTGGCAAGCTCCTGAAACCGGTGCGCCGCTCCCGGGCCGATTTGCAGAAACCGGAACTGAAGTTGCGCGTGAGTCCAGGCCATGTCGAAGGCCCGCGTCACGGATTCGCGGTGGCGGTACTTGGCGGCCAGCTTCACAACAGCTTCGCGCGATTCCCCCGCGAACGTCAGAAAACTTATCTCCAGACGTCCGCGCGGCAGGATGATCGCCGAGGTCCGAAGGCTAAAGATTGGATCGAGAACGCAGCCCACTGTGCCGGTGAGATCGACCGTCAGGGCCTTCGGTTGCCTGCTGGTGTTGCCGCGGCCGAGGAAGGCCCGCCGATCCGTCTCGTATTGCACAGAGGCCGGCGTGCCAACCAGCATGTGGGCGCACCACATGGGCGGGTCCTCGGGGGACCGAGGTCTCCGGTGCGCAAGAAGCACACCCTCCTCGGCGTACTCGGTCTCAATGAACATCTTGTTGAAAGCCGGATGGGCGGCATCGGCGTCGTGAGGCGACATGGCCAGTTCCAGATAGCTGGTAATCTCCAGCTGCCGGGTCCGCCGCGAATGATTCGTCAGTACCAGCCGTCGAAGCTCGACATCGTCTTCCGGAGCTACGGTCACGCTCAGGACGCTCTCTATCTCGTGAAACGTGCGGCAGAATTCAGCATGGTCCGCGGAAAATGTCGCCGAGACTTTGACCTCGCGCCCCGGCAAAGGCTGCGACGTAGCCGACCAGACTGCACCGGATCTGGTCTCTCTCAGATACAAAAAAGAACCCCACGGGTCGAGTGTCGTATCCGCGCGCCACCGGCTGATGTCCAAATTCCTCCAGCGGCTATAGCCGGATCCGGAATTCGTAATCATCAATGAGTAGCGATCGCTTCCGTACAAATAGGCGCGCGGAAAAGATGTAGCCGGCTCCGTCCAGGTGCGTTCCGCAGGCTCCGCTAGATCCGGTTCGCGCAGAGGCGCCGTTCTGGCCCGCATCTCGCCCAATTGCATGCGCACGAGCGGTACGCGCTCGAACAGTAACGATTCCACCGCCTGAATGCGCGGATCGCTGTGGAATCTGCGCTGCATGGTTCCTTGAAGCAAAGTGTTGCCCAGAGCCAGCAGCGTCATTCCCTCGTGGTGCGCCATGTAGGTGTAAATGACGACGCCCGGGCTGCCACCGCGCTTGGGAGTTCGCGAAAAATCGATGGCTTCATAAAACCCCATGGGACCCGAGACGCCCAGAGCATCCAGCGCGTTCAAATTGTCGAGCGCGTCGCTGGGATCCAGCATTAACGCCAGCGCCGTGGCGTAGGGAGCCACCACCGGCTCCGCATCCATATCCTGGTGCAGCGCCAGCGTGGGGACGCCGAAGGCCCGATATTGATACACCTGGTTACTGTCAAGGGCGCTATAGGCGCATTCGGAAATACCCCACGGAACATTCTTCTCCTGTCCATACTCGTTCTGACGGGTTACAGCTTCACGGCAGGCTTGATCCAGGAGAGAATTGGCGTAGGTGCGCATGAACAGCATGGGCATCAGGTACTCGAACATCGTCCCGCTCCAGGAAAGCAGCGCCTGGTGGCGTCCAGCGCCATTGCGCATCCGGCCCAGGGCGAACCAATGCTCCGTCGGGACGTCGTGCTTGGCGATGGACACCAGACTTGCCAGGCGGCTCTCGCTGGCCAGCAAATCGTAGTGGCTGGTGAACTCGACCGGTCCACCAACGGTGTATCCGACGGCAAATAGCTTGCGTTTTTCGTCGTACAAGAAGCGCATGTTCACGCCGGAAGCCAGTGCGTTGGCGCGCGCTGCCAGCGATTCAACTCGCGTAACCATTTCCGCTGCGTAAGCTTTCGCCTGCAGGTACTGGGAGCTGATCTGCTCGAGCCAGGCCGCCGCCTCCGGACGCATTTCCGGCGTGGCGCGATGAGATAGCAGCGTTTCCACCGGCGCGTATCCGGAAGCCAGCGTGCGCAAAGAGGGAATCGCCTTAAGGCCTTGCTCCCGCAGTGTGACTGCGTCTTCTCCCACCGCGCGCAGAAATGCGTCCGGCGGGCTTGCCAGCGTTTCCATCCAGCTCAAGTACCTGTCGATCACGCCGGTCCAGGAAGTGCTCTCATGAACCAGGCGCGCGGACCAATACGCGCGCTCGTCTTTCGGCGACGTCTTCCAGTGCTGCAGATCCCCCACCTGGGCAACGGCGTGCGCCGTCAGCCGAACCCGGCCCAGCAAATGATGGCCTCTCACTACTCCACGGAGTAGGCGCCGAGTTGACCTTATCGGGACCGCCAGGAAGGCATCTTCCGCCGACGCGTCCGACAGCACCGCGACCGTATCGGACAGGCCTTTCAAACAGGCTGGACCAATCGCGGGAGCGTCCAGGATCTCTTCGCAGCCCTGCGCGAAAGTCCACAGGCTGGCGATGAGATTCCCACTATCGACGCTGGAAACGTATCGCGGTAAAAGAGGCTCAAGCGTACTGGTGTCGTACCAATTCAGAATGTGGCCTTCGTAGCGCTCCAGGCGCTCCAGCGTGTCCATGGTCGCGGTAGTCCGCTGCGTCAGGTCATCGGCCGTGATATATCCGAAGTCATGGGCCGCAAGCACCGACACCAGCCACAGCCCTATATTGGTAGGCGAGGTGCGCTGCGCCACTTCCACCCGAAGGGCCACTTGAGAGTTATCGGGAGGGAGCCAGTTGGAACTCTCACCCACCAGATCGTCGAAATAGCGCCAGGTCCTGCGCGCCACTCGCCGTAAGTACAGTGTTCCCAAGCGTGATAGCTGCGGCTGCGAGCGACGGGCCGGGTTTCCCAGCCACCGCAGCAGCAAGGGCGAGATGAGCCACAGGGCCAGGAAAGCAGATCCCGTCAGAGACTGTCCCGTGAGGTTGAGCAGCACGATCAGTGCGCCCGAGATACTTCCGACGATGCGAATCTGAAAGTCAACCGCGGCGAGATCGTTCCCCTGCGTCTCCGCCGCCTCGGCCGTTTGCCACTCCAGCAAGTTCCGATGGCTGACGAAGCTGCGGTAGCAGGCCCGCCCAATCGCATCCATGGCGATCCAGGCCTGATGGGGCAAAAACGCCAGCATGATGGCTGTCCGTGTGATCTCATCCGCGGCGCCCTGCCAGCCGTCCACTGATCCCTGAACATGCCGGGCCCAGCGATCCAGGAGCGGCGCGATTCCCGGAATAGCGATCGCGAGCGTAGCCGCGGTCCACACGCCCGGTGTTCCGGAAACGAACCACCCGAGCAGAAGCAGCAGCAACGACGCTACCGGAACCAGACTTCTGCGCAGATTGTCGAAGATTCGCCAGCGGCTGATGATCGATAAAGGATTCGGCGCCAGGTGTCCGTCGCGCCCCGGGATCCGCGGCAGAATCCAACGTGCGATCTGCCAGTCTCCGCGGATCCAGCGATGCTGCCGGCGGACGAAGCTGCGGTAGCAGGCCCGCCCAATCGCATCCATGGCGATCCAGGCCTGATGGGGCAAAAACGCCAGCATGATGGCTG
>Ga0105241_10002699_pt1 | contig 13296 bp, 14 predicted proteins | sample KBSC64metaG_FD_80422 | JGI IMG/M metagenome (GOLD analysis project Ga0105241, IMG submission 80422) | Corn rhizosphere microbial communities from Kellogg Biological Station, Michigan, USA - KBS C6-4 metaG | ecosystem: Host-associated > Plants > Roots > Rhizosphere > Soil | place: Michigan, USA... | reverse complement strand
GCGACGCGGCGGTGGGCCGCCCAGATCTCCTCGGGCAGGTCGGCGAACTGGGTGAGGTGCTCCTCGCGGAAGCCCATCTCCTGGCGCCACCGATCGACGTCGATGCTCAGCAGGACCTCGAGGTCGGCGGGGGCGACCTGCACTCCGTCGAGGTCGAGCTCGTCCGGGGTGGGCAGGATGCCGACCGGCGTCCGCCGCCCGGTGACGTCGCCGTCCTTGAGCCGCAGCAGCCACAGCAACGGCCGCAGGTTGTCCCGGTATCCGGGCCAGAGGAAGTGGCCGTCGGTGTGGTCGCGCTGGAACCAGTTGACGTGCGCGAAGATCGGCTTCTCCCGGGCCGAGTCGATGATCCGCAGCCAGTGCGCCGCGTACGCGCCTTCCGGGTAGGACAGGAACGGCCGCATCGACATCGGGTCGTAGCGCAGCTGGCCCTCGACACCCTCGGCGGCATAGGTCGCCTCGGCGCCGAGGGTCAGCCCGTCGTACACGCCCTCGGCGACGTCGGTGATGGCGCGGATCAGCGGCTCCCGGTCGCTGGTGCGGCCGCCGAAGATGATCGCGTCGATCGGCACGCCGCGGGGGTCGTCGAAGTCCTCGGCGAGGGTGGGAACGTTCGCCAGCTGGGTGGTGAACCGGCTGTTCGGGTGCGCCCACGGGTCGTCCCGCTCGTCGGCGGTCCGGTCGGCGATCAGCGCGCCGGTCCAGTCCCGCCAGCCGGCCCCCTCGGGCTTGGTCGGCGTGCGGCCCTCCCACCAGACGGCCTCGGTGTCGTCGTTGTACGCGACGTTCGTGAACAACGTCTTGGTGCCGGGCGCCACCGAGGCGACCCCGACCGGGTTGGTCGCCTCGCTGGTGTCCCGCGCGACGCCGAACACGCCGTACTCCGGGTTGATCGCGTAGATCCGGCCGTCGTCCGGGTCGACCCGCAGCCAGGCGATGTCGTCGCCGTAGAACCGCACCTCGTAGCGGTCCTCCAGGCTGGCCGGCGGCGTCATCATCGCGAGGTTGGTCTTGCCCGACGCGCTCGGGAACCCGCCGCAGATGTGGAACGCGCGGCCGGTCTGCTTGTCGACGATGCCGATGAGCATGAACTGCTCGGCGAGGAAACCGCCCGACTTCCAGCCGTCGTAGGCGGCCTGCCGCAGCCCGTGCGCGATCTTGCCGAGCAGCGCGTTGCCGCCGTAGGACGAGCCGTAGTGCAGGATCGTGCGCTCGTCGGCGACGGTCACGAAGTAGCGCTGGTCGTCCGGCGTGCCCTGGCCGAGCTTCTCCAGGTCGCCGGTGACGTGGACGCCGCGCACGAAGCTGTCCGGGTCGTCGAGCTCGTTGACGTACCGGATGCCGACCCTGGCCATCCGGATCATGTGCAGGACGACCGTGCGGTGGTCGGTCAGCTCCACGCCGGCCGCGTACGGCTCCAGCGGCGATCCCGGCGGAGCCATCAGGTACGGCACCACGTACATCGTCTTGCCGGCGGACGCGCCGCGCATCCGCTCCTCGAGCAGCGGCGTCATCTCCGACGCCGGGCGCCAGTTGTTGTAGACGCCGCGGTCGGCCGGGTTGCTCGTCGCGACGATCGTGCGCTCCTCGGAGCGGGCCGTGTCCTTCGCGTAGCTGCGCGAGTAGTAGAGGCCCTGCCCGGCCGGCTGGATCTCGCCGGCCGCCAGCGACTCCTCGATCAACCGGTCGTCGTCGGCCGCACTGACGACCTCGACCCTGTCAGGGCGCGTGTGCGCGGCCCACTGCCGCACGTACGCGCGGACCCGATCGTTGGTTACCCCTGCCCGGTCGAGGGCGGCGTCGACGTCCACCTGCGCGCTCCCATCCGCGATCGCCGTCGATCGCGTGTGTTCCCACGACATTAGGGCACCGATCGCCGCCCCGACCGGGCGGCCTGCGCCATCTGGCGGTACATCACACGGACTGATCCGGTCAAGGAGACTGGTGGGGTGTCCCGACCACCCCAGGCCGCCGTCTCGCTCGCCCAACTGGCCGGGAACCCGCATCCGGTCTGGGCGCGGCTGCGCCGGTACGGCGAGGTGGTCCGGGTTCCCGAGCTCGGCGGCTGGGTCACCCTGACCCGGGCAACGGCCACCCGGGTGATGCGGGACGCGCGGACGTTCACCGTCGACGACCCCCGGTTCTCCACCGGTCGGATCGTCGGTCCCAGCATGCTGTCCACCGACGGCGCCGCGCACGCCGCGCACCGGCGGCCGTGGACGGAGGTGTTCAAGCCGGCCCCGGTACGGGACCGGTTCACCGGGCCGGTGCGGGACGAGGTGGCGCGGCTACTCGACCGGCTCGCCGCCGCGCCGGCGCCGGACCTGCGGACCGGGCTGGCCGCGCCGCTGGCGACCGCCGCGATGGGTGCCGCGCTCGGTCTCGACCGGCTCGACGTCGGCCAGGTGCTCGACTGGTACCGGGCCATGGTCGCCGGCGTGGACACGGTCAGCCGCGGCGGCGACCCGCCGGCGGCCGCACTGCGGGCGGTGGACGCGATCCGCGACCACGTCGAGGCGACCCTGCGGCGGCCGGCCGGGGACACGGTGCTCGCCGCCGCGGCCGCCGGCGGCGCCGGCGCCCGGCTGCTCGCCGCCGACGTGGCGATCCTGCTGTTCGGCGGGGTGGACACCGCGGAGAGCATGACCGCGATCGCCGCCCACCACCTGCTCACCCACCCGGACGCGCTCGCCGAGGTGCGGGCCGATCCCGCGCTGCTGCCGGGCGCGATCCAGGAGTCGCTGCGGCTGGAACCGGCCGCCAGCCGGGTGGACCGCTACGCGACCGCCGACGCCGAGGTCGGCGGAACCCGCATCCGGGCCGGCGACCTCGTGGTCGTCTCGCTGTCGGCGGCCGGCCGGGACCCCGGGGTGTTCGCCGACCCCGACCGGTACGACATCCACCGGCACAACGCGGCCGACCACCTCGCCTTCGCCGTCGGTCCGCACTACTGCCTCGGCGTGCACCTGACCACGCTGCAGACCACGCTCGCGCTCGGCATGCTGATCGACCGCTTCCCCGGCATCCACGCGGCCGGCCCGCTGCCACCGGTCACCGGCTTCGTCTTCCGCAAGCCGGTCTCCGTGCCCGTCACCCTCGGATCCTGACGCCGCGGTCAGCGGTCGCGGGCGAGCCTTTCCCGTCTCCGGCCGGGAACGGGGTCGGAGCCCGCCGGGTTGCCGAGACACGCAATAGTCTGGCCGGGTGCAGCCACCCCCCGGTCGCCGGACCGTGGTCCTCGTGCACGGTGGGCTCTGGGAGGACATGGACGCCGAGCGGTTCTGGGTCAGGCCGGGTGTGGTCGCCGCGCTGGCGGCTCGCGGCGTGCCCGTGCTCGCCCCGGATCGCCCGCGTCATCCGCGGTCCTGGGCCGAGGAGGTCGCGCACCTGCTCCCGCTGCTGCCGGACGAGCCGGTCACGCTGGTCGGCGGCTCCAACGGGTGCTCGGTGGCGGCCCGGATCGCGGTCGACCATCCCGAGCGGGTCGGGCGGCTGGTGCTCGCCTGGCCCGCGACGGCCGGCGACAGCGAGCTCGACACGCTGTCCGTGGCGGCCGGCGCGCCGCCCGAGCTGCTGGCGGGGGAGACGCTGCGCGGCCTGTCCGACGCGGAGCTGGCCGGGTTGCGGCTCCCGGTCGCCGTGCTTCCCGGCCCGGAAAACCGGTACCACAGACGGTCCACAGTGGACACGCTGCTGGCGCTGCTCGCCGGCGCGGTCGAGCTGCCCCCGAGCCCCGAGCCACCCCGGCCGGAGTTCGCCCCCTACGCGGACTCCGTCGCCGCCTCGCTGGTGGGCTGACGACCGCGCGGGTCAGTGGGCGGACCAGGTGACGGAGTCGCCCGCCACCGCGCGGACCTGGCGACGCCGCCCGTCCGCGGCGAACCAGCTGCCCGGGTCGGACGGCTCGTGCCGCCCCGCGCGCCGCGCCGGTGCCGATGCCACCCGAGCCGTCTTGGCCCGGTACATGGCCGCGTCGGCGCGGTCGAGCACCTCGTCGAGGTCCGCCCCGGGGGCCGCGACGACCACGCCGATCGACGCGCGCACGGCGACGTTCCATCCGCCGGCGACGTGCACCGGTGCCGAGAGCACCTCGGTGATCCGCCCGGCGGTGTCGGCGAGGCCGTCGCCCGCGACGTGGTCGGGCAGTCCCGCCGGCAGGTCGAAGAGCGCCACGAACTCGTCACCGCCGAGGCGGGCGACCAGCCCGGGGCCGACGGCGCCGGCCAGCCGGCGGGCGACGGTGACGAGCACCTCGTCGCCGGCCCGGTGGCCGAAGGTGTCGTTGATCCGCTTGAAGTCGTCGAGGTCCACCAGGACCGCCACCAGCGGCCGCCGGTCGGTCGCACCGACCAGCGCCGACCCGATGCCGTAGAACCAGCGGCGGTTCGGCAGGCCGGTGAGGTGGTCGTGCCGGGCGGCGTGCTGCTCGCTGCACAGCTCGGCCCGGACCCGGTGCAGCTCCTGCTCGGCCGCCCTCGCCCGCCGTGCGTGCCAGACCGCCGTCAGCGCGGCCAGGACCACAAGGCCGGCGCCGAGCACGGCGGCCAACGGGTCCATGAATTAGCCCTCCCCGGGACGGCACGCGGCGTCTCGCGGCCGTCCCGCCCGTGATCAGCGAGCGGTGTGCGACAGCAAATGCGGAAGCACGGCCCTATGCACGTGCATTAGCATCCTCCCGCCGTGGTCGCCTGTGCAAGCTTCCACGCGGACATATGTCCGAATCACGGCCTGAAGCGGCGCGCACATGCCGGTGGGAGGTGTCGGTGGAGCGGAGCAACCACGAGGTGCGTGCGGATGCCCTGACCGGCCTAGCGTGGCGGAAGAGCCGCAGGAGCAATCCCAGTGGCAACTGCGTCGAGCTCGCGCTGCTGCCATCCGGGACCGGCGTCGCGGTCCGCAACTCTCGTGATCCGAACGGCCCAGCGTTGGTGTACACGCGGGACGAGATAGCCGCCTTCCTCGGCGGCGTCCTGGACGGGGAATTCGACGACCTGCTGATCTGATCATGTATATGCGTTGATGCAGACCGCCGAATCGCCGCGCGCATATCACCGGTGGTCGTAGCATGATGCCGCCTGGATCCGACAACGCGGAGGGGCGGCGTGACGACCGGAGGCGACACACCCGGATCCGCGGGTGGCCCGACGGTCCTGCGCATGCTGCTCGGCGCGCACCTGCGCCGGCTCCGCGAGGCCCAAGGCGTGAGCCGGGAGGACGCCGGCTGGGAGATCCGGGCGTCCGAGTCCAAGATCAGCCGGATGGAGCTCGGCCGGGTGAGCTTCAAGGAGCGGGACGTCGACGACCTGCTCACGCTCTACGGCCTGGTCGACGCCGAGGAGCGGGACCGGCTGCTCACCCTGGCCCGGCAGGCCAACACGCCCGGATGGTGGCACCGGTACGGCGACGTGCTGCCCAGCTGGTTCCAGTCCTACCTCGGGCTCGAGGCGGCGGCCTCGCTGATCCGCACGTACGAGGTGCAGTTCGTGCCCGGGCTGCTGCAGACCGCGGACTACGCGCGGTCGGTGGTGCTGCTCGGCCACGGCCGGGCCAGCGCCGACGAGCTCGACCGCCGGGTCGACCTGCGGATGCGCCGGCAGAAGATCCTCGACCGGCCGGAACCGGTCCAGCTGTGGGCGGTCATCGACGAGGCGGTGCTGCGCCGGCCGGTCGGCTCGCGGGCGACGATGCGCGCCCAGATCGAGGCGCTCATCGACGCGACCCAGCGGCCGTCCGTCCACCTGCAGATCCTCCCGTTCCAGGTGGGTGGGCACTCTGCCGCCGGCGGCGCGTTCAGCATCCTGCGCTTCCCGGACCAGGAGCTGCCCGACATCGTGTACGTCGAGCAGCTGTCCAGCGCGCTCTACCTGGACAAGCGCGACGACGTCGAGCTGTACGTCGACGCGATGGAGCGGCTGTGCGTCGAGGCGGACCAGCCGGAGCGCACGCCGGACACCCTGCGCCGCATCCTCAAGGACACCTGACCCGTACGGGGGGATGGCTCAGGTCTGCCGCCGAGCCGGTGTCCGTCGCGGGCTAGTGTTGCCCAGCGGTAGCTGTCGGAGGGCAGGGGAGGCGTTCGTGGCGAACGACGCGCAGGCGGGCGGTCCGGGGCAGGACCGCACGCAGATCGACACCACGGTGCCGCAGTCGGCCCGGATCTACGACTACTGGCTGGGCGGCAAGGACAACTTCGCGCCGGACCGGGCGGTCGCCGAGGCACTGGCGACGCAGATCCCGACGATCCGGACGATGGTGCGCTCGCAGCGGGTGTTCCTGGTCCGCGCGGTCGACTACCTCGTCCGCAAGGCCGGCATCCGCCAGTTCCTCGACATCGGTACCGGGATCCCGTCGCTGGACAACGTGCACGAGGTCGCCCAGCGCGTCGCCCGGGAGAGCCGGATCCTCTACGTGGACAACGACCCGATCGTGCTCGCGCACGCCCGGGCGCTGATGACCAGCACCGAGGAGGGCCGGACCGCCTTCATCCTCGCCGACCTCCGGCAGCCCGGGGACATCCTGGCGAACCCGGCGCTGCGCGAGACCCTCGACCTCGACCGGCCGGTCGCGCTGTTCCTCGTCGGTGTGCTGCACCACCTGCACGATTCCGACGACCCCCGCGGGATCGTCACCACCTTGCTCGACGCGCTCCCGTCCGGCAGCTACTTCGCGCTCACCCAGCCGACCGGCGACTTCGACGAGGCGGCGATGGCGGGCATGGCCGCGACCGCGGAGCAGTCCGGCATCCCGTACGTGCCGCGCAGCCGGGCCCAGGTCGAGGGGCTGCTCGACGGGCTCGAGCTGGTCGAGCCGGGACTGGTGCCGATCCCGGCCTGGAACCCGCTCGACCTCGACTACCCCGGCGCCGCCGAGGTCGACCGCGACCCCTACAGCGTCTACGGCTGGGCCGCGGTCGCGCGCAAGCCCTGAGCTGACCGGACCGCCAGGCCCGCTGCTCGCGGCCGGTGCCCCGGCGTCGTCGAGCGCTGTGCCCGCCGGCCGGCACCGCCGGCGACGTATCAGCCGGGGTGGGGGCGGCCTCCGTGTGATCAGGCGCACATCACGGGGGCTGAGATGGGCACAACGATGAAGGTCGTCATTGGCGGGGTCGGCCTCGTCGCCGTCTGGCTGGTGCTGGCGGTGACGCTGTTCAACGGGACCGGGTCGGTGCAACCGCGGCCGGACCACCGCCCGGGCATCGTCAACTCGGTCGACCCGACCGGTGGCGCGGTCGAGCCGAGCCTCGACCCCCGGCCCTGACGAGCGGTTCACCGTCGCCCTACAGGGGCGGTCCTTAACCTGAGGGCATGGCGTCCGGGCCGCGAGCCGTGTCGCGACTGCGCGGTTCCCGCGGCGTGCTCGCGGCCGGCGGCGTCGTGCTCGTCGTCCTGCTCGTGGCCGTCGCCGTGCTCGCCTCCGGCGCCGGCCGGGACCGCGGCCGGGCGGCCGCGAGCCCGTCCGCGACCCCCACGCCGACGCCGACCGTCAGCGTCGCCGACATCTACCAGCGGGTGGGTCCCTCGGTGGCCGTCGTCCGTACCGCCCGCGGCGCGCTCGGCACCGGCGTGATCGTGGCGGCGGACGGCACCGTGCTCACCGCGAACCACGTCATCGCCGATCGCAGCGCGATCAACCTGGTCTTCGCCGACGGCACGAAGTCGACCGCGACCGTGGCGTCCGCCGATCCCGAGCACGACGTCGCGACGCTCGCCCCGGCCACGCTGCCGCAGCCGGTCGTGCCGGCCACGCTGGGCGGCTCGGCCGAGGTCGGCGGCGAGGTCGTGGCGATCGGCAACCCGCTCGGGCTCGCCTACAGCGTCTCCTCCGGCGTCGTCTCGGCGGTCGGCCGCACCGCGACCACCAACGGGGGACGGTTCTCCGGCCTCATCCAGTTCGACGCGTCGGTGAACCCCGGCAGCTCCGGCGGGCCGCTGCTGGACGCCGAGGGCAACGTGATCGGGATCGTGCTGTCCATCGCCGACCCCGGCCGGGACGACGCCTTCGCGGGCATCGCGTTCGCGGTCCCGATCGGCACGGCGCTCGGCGGCGGACCCGGCGACGGACCGGGCGGCCCGCAGACATGAGCAGGACAGCGACCGGGCCCGCGGCGACCCGGGCGGCGACATGACCGGGACCGGGATCGACAGGTCGGGAGGAAGCATGGCCCATCCGCTCGAGCAGGTGCTGTTCGAGGTCAAGCGCACGATCGTCGGCCAGGACGTCCTGCTGGAGCGGATGGCGATCGGCCTGCTCGCCGGCGGCCACCTGCTCGTGGAGGGCGTGCCCGGGCTGGCCAAGACGCTGGCGGTGAAGTCACTGGCGGCCGCGATCGGCGGGCGGTTCCAGCGGATCCAGTTCACGCCCGACCTGGTGCCCGCCGACCTCACCGGCACCAGGGTCTACCGCCAGCACACCGGCGAGTTCGAGACCTCGCTGGGCCCGGTGTTCACCAACCTGCTGCTGGCCGACGAGATCAACCGGGCACCGGCGAAGGTGCAGAGCGCGCTGCTGGAGGTGATGCAGGAACGCCAGGTCACGATCGGTCGGGAGACGTTCGCGATGCCGGACCCGTTCCTGGTGATGGCGACGCAGAACCCGATCGAGTCCGAGGGCACGTTCCCGCTGCCGGAGGCGCAGGTCGACCGCTTCATGATGAAGGTGGTCGTGAGCTACCCGAGCTCGCCGGAGGAGCACGCCATCGTCGAGCGGGCGCTCGAACCGCCCGGTCCCACGCAGGCGATGCTCACCCCCGAGGACCTCATCCGCATGCAGGCGACGGCCCGGCAGGTGTACGTCGACCCTGCCGTCGTCGACTACGCGGTCCGCCTGGTCACCGCGACCCGCGCGCCGGGCACGGTCGGGCTGGGCGAGCTGGACCGGTACGTCACGTACGGCGCGAGCCCGCGTGCGTCGATCGCGCTCGTGCTGGGCGCGCGGGCGCTGGCGTTCCTGCGCGGGCGGGACTACGCGCTGCCGCACGACGTGCGGGAGCTGACCCCGGACGTGCTGCGGCACCGGATCGTGCTCTCGTACGAAGCGCTTGCCGACGACGTCGACCCGGACACGGTCATCGCCGGCGTGCTGGGCGCGGTCCCGGTGCCGGACGTCGCGCTGCAGGACCGCTGAGCCATGGTCGGGGCGCCCGAGCGGCTGCTGCTGCGGCTGGAGTGGCGGGTGATCCGCCGCCTCGACGGGCGGGTCCAGGGCGCCTACCGCACGCCGTACCGCGGCTCCGGTCTCGACTTCGCCGGCCTGCGCGGCTACGTCGAGGAGGACGACGCCCGGCACATCGACTGGAACGCGACGGCCCGGCTGGACGAGCCGCAGGTGCGCCAGTACACCGAGGACCGCGAGCTGACCGTCTGGCTGGTGCTGGACCGGTCGGCGTCGATGACGGTCGGCCGCCCGGGCCGCGGCAAGCACGAGGTGCTCGGCGAGCTCGCGCTGATCCTGGCCCGGCTGTTCGGCCGCGGCGGCAACCGGGTCGGCGCGGTGCTGCACGACGGCGTGGCCGCCCGGGTCGTGCCGCCCGGCGTCGGCCGGGTGCACGCGCTGCGCATCGGGTACGAGCTGGAGCGCACGGCCGCCGCCGTCCCGGCGCCGGTCACCACCGACTTCGCCGTGATGCTCGACGCGGTGGCGTCGCTGGCCCGGCGCCGGTCGCTGATCGTCGTCGTCTCGGACTTCATCGGCACGGGGGAGTGGGACCGGCCGCTGCTGCGGCTGGTGCACCGGCACGACGTGGTGGCGCTGCGGGTCGTCGACGCCGCCGACGGCGACCTGCCCGAGGCCGGCCTGCTCGTCGTCGAGGACGCGGAGACCGACGAGCAGCTGCTGGTCGACTCCGGCGACCCGCTGTTCCGCAGCCGGTTCCGGGCCGGGGTGGCGACCCGGGACGCCGAGCTGTCCGGGCGGATGCGCCGGGCCGGGGTGCCGCTGCACCGGATCGACACCGACCGGGACCCGGTCGAGTCGCTGGTCGAGGTCGTCGCCGCCACCCGGTGGAGGCGGGCATGAGGTTCACCTCGCCCTGGTGGCTCGCCGTCGGTGGGCTCGTCGTGGCGGCGCTGGTGGCCGGCGCCGTGGCCGCGTCCCGCCGGCGTTCCGCGGCGCTGGCGGCGGCGGGCCTGACCGCGGGCGGCCGGCGTACCACCGCCGGGCTGTGGCTGAGCATCGGCGGGCTCGCGGTGCTGGCGCTCGCGGCGGCCGGACCGGCGGCGTCGGTCCCGGTCGCCCGGGCCGCCGGCACGGTGATCGTCGCGATGGACGTCTCGAACAGCATGGCCGCCGCGGACGTGGCGCCCACCCGGCTGGCGGCGGCGAAGACGGCGGCGGGCTCGTTCATCGACGCCCAGCCGGACAGCGTCGACATCGGCGTCGTCGCCTTCCAGAACGGCGGGCTCACCACCTACCGGCCCAGCTCCGACCGGGCGGCGGCCAGGACGGCGGTCGATCGGCTCACCGTCGCCGGCGGCACCTCGCTGGCCAACGCGCTGCTCACCTCGCTGTCGGTGATCGCGGGCAAGAAGGTGGTGATCGGCAAGGACGGCACCGTGCCGGACATCGGGTTCTGGAACTCCGCCACGATCGTGCTGTTCTCCGACGGCGAGGACCACGGCAGCGACGAGGCCACCGCGGTGGCGGCCGAGGCGGCGGAGAGGGCCGGCGTGCACGTCGAGACCATCGGCGTGGGTACCACCGCCGGCACGACCGTGACCGTCGACAAGTTCCGCATCCACACCGCGCTGGACCAGGACACGCTGACCGCGATCGCCAAGACCACCGGCGGCTCGTACCACCCCGCCTCGGACGCCGCCGAGCTGGACGGCATCGCCTCGACGATCGACCTGCGGCTGACCACCCACCGCGAGGACCTCCCGCTGGCCGGCGCCGTCACCGGCGTCGCCGTGCTGCTGCTGGCCGCCGGGGCCGTCCTCACCGTGCTGCGGACGGGGAGGCTGGTCTGATGTCGTTCGCCTGGCCGGCCGCCCTGCTGGCGCTGCTCGCGGTCCCGCTCGTGCTCGGCGTCGCGTGGTGGACCCGCCGGCGCCGGCGCCGGTCCGCGGTCCGGGTGACCTCCGCCGCGCTGGTCCGCGCGGCCCTGCCCGGCCGGACTCTGTGGCGCCGGCGCGTGCCGGCCGCCCTGCTGCTGCTCGGGCTCGCCGTGCTCGGGCTCGGCGCCGCCCGCCCGCAGGCGACCGTCGCGGTCCCGTCCAGCTCGACGACGATCCTGCTCGCACTCGACGTGTCCGGGTCGATGTGCTCGACCGACGTGCAGCCCAACCGGCTCACCGCCGCCGAGAAGGCCGCGGCCGAGTTCATCAGGGCGCAGCCGGGCGGCGCCCGGATCGGGCTGGTCGCCTTCGCCGGGATCGCCGGCGTCCTGGTGCCGCCGACCACCGACACCGAGGCACTGCTGGCCGCGCTGCCGGACCTGACCACCTCCCGCGGCACCGCGATCGGGCAGGCGATCCTCACCTCGATCGACGCGATCGCGGACATCGACCCGTCGGTCTCCCCGACCGGCGTGGACGTCCCCGGCGACCCGGCCGGAGGCGCGTACGCGGCGGACGTCATCGTCGTGCTCACCGACGGCGCGAACACCCAGGGCGTCGAGCCGCAGACCGCGGCCAAGCAGGCCGCCGCCCGCCGGCTGCGCGTCTACACGATCGGCTTCGGCACCACGACGCCGGCGCCGATGGTCTGCGACGCCGCGCAGATCGGTGACGGGCCGGGCGGGCGGTTCGGCGGTGGCGGTCCGTTCGGGGGCGGCGGCCCCTTCGGCGGGCGCGGCGGCAGCAACCCGCTGGTCGCCGACTACGACGCGCTGCGGCAGGTGGCCACGACCACCGGCGGCCAGTTCTACAGCGCGAAGGACGCCGTCCAGCTGCAGACCGCCCTGGCCGACCTGCCGAAGGCGATCACGGTCACGCACGAGCATCGCGACCTCGCTGCCTGGTTCGCCGGCTTCGGAGGCCTGCTGATCGCCGCCGCGGTCACCCTGTCCCTCTGGTGGAACCGCGTCCGGCAGGTCCCGGTCCCGCCCACCTCCGCCCCCTCACCCTGACCCGGCCGGCGCCGGTCACGACCTCATCCGCGGGCGACCACCGACCCCCGCCGGCGTCGGTGCCCAACACGCAGGCCGATACGGTGCCGGCGCGCACGGGGGGAGGATGCGTCGATGCAGGTGGTCACCGAGCCGTCGGAGCCCGGGGAGTTCCGGCGGTGGGTGGAGCACTTCCGGGTGCCGGCGCTGAGCGTCGGCACCTACCGGATCGTGGCGGGCGGGACCGACGACCAGCGGCCGCACGGCGAGGACGAGATCTACGTGGTCCAGGCCGGGCGGGCCCGGCTGGTCGCCGGGGACGCGTCGGTCGCGGTCGGGCCCGGATCGGTGGTCTACGTGCCGGCCGGCGAGGTGCACCGGTTCGTCGACGTCAGCGAGGAGCTCGAGGTCCTCGTCGTGTTCGCGCCGGCCGAGTCCGGTTGACCGCGGCCCGCGGCCCTGGTCAGCGGCTCCAGCCCTCGGACGGGGTGACCGGGCGGTTCTCGGCCGGCGGCTCGACCGGGCGGCCCTCGTACTGGGTGGACAGCACGACGTGCGGGTTGATCTCTCCGTGCTTGCCGATGCGCTCGAGCAGTCCCTCGAGGTGCGCCATCGAGGCGACCCTGATCTTGAGCATGGTGCAGAAGTTGCCGCTGAGCTTGTGCACCTCGGTGACCTCGGGATAGTCCTCGGCCGTGCTGGTGCGCAGCAGGCAGCTGCCGAGCGAGCAGCGCATCTGCACGAACGCGGTCAGCGGCAGCCCGGCCTTGGCCGGGTCGACCACCGCCTGGTAGCCGGCGATCACGCCGGCCTCCTCCAGCCGGCGCACCCGCTCGGCGACCGCCGGCGACGACAGGTTCACCCGTGGGCCCAGCTGGTTGTACGACAGCCGGCCGTTCTGCTGCAGCTCCGCGAGGATGCGCCAGTCGGTCGCGTCGAGCGGTCGGTCCATCTGTAAAGCATCGCACCGGACGTGCCTTCCGAACAGCAGGCGTCCGGACGCGGATGGCTTGCGTCGGCCGTTCAGATCGGCGTTCGGTCTTCCTAGCGTTGAGGCATGACCACCGTCGCCCCCCGCCGCGGCCAGCCGACCGCCGCCGGCCAGCCGACCCGCCGGCCGATGACCGCGATCGTGGTCGCGGCCGCGCTGATGAACGCGGCCATGGCGGTCGCCAGCGGTGTCGGCACGATCGTCGCCGCCGACCGGCTCGGCCTGGCCTGGGGCGGCGTTGCCGCGACCGCCGGCATCACCG
>Ga0105241_10002694_pt1 | contig 13311 bp, 10 predicted proteins | sample KBSC64metaG_FD_80422 | JGI IMG/M metagenome (GOLD analysis project Ga0105241, IMG submission 80422) | Corn rhizosphere microbial communities from Kellogg Biological Station, Michigan, USA - KBS C6-4 metaG | ecosystem: Host-associated > Plants > Roots > Rhizosphere > Soil | place: Michigan, USA... | reverse complement strand
TCCCTGGCGATGGTCTCGACGGAGCGGGCGTAGGAATCGAAATGCGAAGGCTTGCAGGCGACTTCGAGATGTCCGCAGCGGGAGAAGTCGCAGGTAATGTTGTCTTCGCGTACGATTTGTTCGACAAGATCAATTGATGCGAGCGACGCTGCGTACATCTTGCGGGTGAGCTCCATGCCATAGCGATTGGAGAGAGTTTCCGGGCTTAACTTCAGGCCGGTGAGGACCATGCCGCCATTACGCGAACTGGCGCCCCAGCCGATCGAATTGGCCTCGAGGATGACGACATTCACGCCTCGCTTTGCGAGAGTGCGCGCGGCAGAAAGGCCGGTGAAGCCCGCGCCGATTATGGCGACATCTGTGCGAGCGGGCACTTCGCCGGCTGTGCCCGATGGCATTGCGGCAGTCGTGAGCCAGTAGTTGGAGTCGTTGAGTTGCATGGCGCTTCTGGGGAAAGCTTTTAACCGCAAATGACGCTAAGGAAAACTGTTACAAAACTACGCGAAATCAATTCGACTTTGTAATTCAGGAACTCACCAACGAACGTAATTTTTCTGCGGCCACTTCGGCTGTGATGTCGCGCTGTGGCGTGCCCAGCATTTCGAATCCCACCATAAATTTTCGGACAGTGGCAGACCGCAGCAGCGGCGGGTAAAAATGGGCATGGAAATGCCATTCGGGGTGGATCGAGCCGTCGAATGGGGTTTGATGAAATCCCATGGAATAGGGAAAAGGAACGTCGAAGACGCGGTCATAGGTGGAAACGATTTGTTTCAGCATCAAACTGAGTTGTGTAATTTCCGCGTCTGCGAGTTCCGGAAACTCTCCCAGGTGCCGGCGGCTGCAAAGCAACACCTCAAATGGCCATACCGCCCAGAAGGGCACAACCGCGATAAACGCGTCGTTACTGAAAACGATTCGCTGCTTTTCTGCCTGTTCGAGTGCGACGTAGTCGCAGAGCAAACAGGAATGGTTGCGGTCGCGGTAGCTATTCTGCAAGGTGAGTTCGCGGGCCGGCGCTTCGGGGATAGTGCCGGTCGCCCAGATCTGGCAATGGGGATGGGGATTGCTGGCGCCCATCATTTCGCCGCGATTCTCGAAAATCTGCACATGTTGTATGCCTGCAACAGCCGAGAGTTCACGGGTCTGCGCACTCCAGGTGCGGATGACTTCTTCAATCCCGGACGGCTGCATGGTGGCGAGGGTCAGATCGTGCCTTGGCAGAAAGCACATGACACGGCAGATCCCGCGTTCGGTTTCGGCAACCAGCAAGCTTTTATTTTCTATATCGAGGCGGGCAAGGGGCGCGTCTTTTTTCAGAGCGGCAAAATCATTCTCAAATACATAGGTTGATTCGTATTTTGGATTGCGGATTCCGCCGACGCGAGCATTTCCTGGACACAGATAACAAGAGGGATCGTATTGCGGGCGGTCAGGCGATGGGACTGATTCGACCGCGCCCTGCCAGGGACGTTGCGTGCGATGCGGCGAGACCAGCACCCACTCGCCGCTCAACGGGTTGAATCGGCGATGCGACTGCTCGCGAAAGGCGAGTTCCAATGGCATGGGTTTCAGATAACGTTTGCGCGCTGGACTTAATGTTCTCTCATAATCGCTTCGTCATTACAATAGCGAGGCGCGATGAGGCGATACCCGGCATAAAACATTATCAGCCGCGGGGGCACAGAGAGATCGAGCGTAGAAAATCGGACAACGGATTTTTGTGTGCTGAATATTTTCAGCACCTGGGTTAGCAGGGGCGCATCTCGGGTCAGGTGGAGGAACTTTGCAAGCGATCAATGCCGAAAAACTGGCGGACATTTTTCACCAAGATTACGGGAGCCGTGCGGCCGTCTTCAGCGCACCCGGGCGGGTGAACCTAATAGGCGAGCACACGGATTATAACGATGGCTTCGTGCTGCCGAGCGCGATTGGGTTTTATGCGCATGTAGCAGTAGCTCCGCGGCCAGACCGAAAGCTCGTATTCCGCTCGACCGGATTTGCTCAGGCATTTGAAGCTGATCTTTCCGAAACGCCAAAGAAACTGGGTGAGTGGTGCGATTACGTGCTGGGAGTCGCGGTGCAGTTGGGGAAGGCCGGAGTGCGGGTTTCGGGCGCGAATATTTTAGTGCACGGCGAGGTCCCAATCGGTGCCGGGCTGAGTTCGTCGGCGGCGCTGGAAGTTGCGTCGGCGATGGCGTTTCTGCACCTAGCGAAGGCAGAAATGCCCATGAAGCAAGTCGCCAAACTATGTCAGAGGGCGGAGAACGAATTTGTCGGCGCGCATGTCGGAATCATGGACCAGTTTGTGTCCTGTCACGGAAGGAAAGACAACGCAGTTATGCTTGATTGCCGCTCGCTCGATTATGAACTGGTGCCGATTCCGGAGTCGGTGAAGTTCGTTATCTGCAACACCATGGTCAAGCATGAGCTTTCCGGAGGAGAGTACAACGTGCGCCGGGAGCAGTGCGAGGCGGGAGTGCAAATTCTTGCAAAGGCGTACCCGGAAGTTCGAGCGTTGCGGGATGTTTCAGTCGGGCAACTGGAAGCTCAGAGGCGAGAGATGCCGGAATTGATTTACAAACGGTGTCTGCACGTGGTGCAGGAAAATGATCGTGTGGTTGAAACGGTGCAGCGGCTACGAGGCGGAGACATGGAGTTAGTTGGCCAGCTAATGGGCGAATCGCACGCGAGTTTGCGGGATCTGTACGAGGTTAGCTGCGCCGAACTGGATGCGATGGTTGAATCCGCGCAGGGGCTGCCGGGGTTCATAGGCGGAAGGATGACGGGCGGTGGATTTGGCGGGTGCACGGTGAATCTGGTGGAGGAGGCGGACGCGGCCGAGTTTGCTGAGAAAATCGCGGAGCGTTATCACGGGAAAGTGGGAATTGCGCCCAATGTGTACGTTTGCTCGGCAGCAGATGGGGCGGGGGCCGAGTGACAGCCCGTCCCGTAGAAGCGAGAGCTCTTAACCGCAGAGGACGCAAAGTACAGGAAATAAAGGCTGAGCTGCGGCACAATCCATTTTTGAGAAAACGTTTACAAATAGCGGGTGATCGGGGATAATCGTGCGTTCGACCGTAAGGCTCGAAAGTAAAAACGTTGGCCTGCGGTCAGGACTGGAGGAGTGCGAGATGAGGGTAATTGCTCTCGTAATTGCGCTGATGATGATGACTGCGAGCATGGAAAGCCAGGTAACTAAACAGCCTTTTGGCAAGACTCCCGACGGGACAGCAGTCGATGTTTACACGCTGAAGAGTGGCGCTCTGGAAGCGCGAATCATTACGTACGGCGGCATCGTGCAGTCGCTGAAGGTGCCGGACAAGAGCGGGAAGACCGCGGACGTGGTGTTGGGATTTGATTCGATTGAGGGCTACACCTCCGGCCCCAAGCCGAACCCGGCGTATTTTGGTGCGCTGATTGGGCGCTACGGTAATCGCATCGCCAATGGCGAGTTCAAGCTCGATGGCAAGACTTATCACATCCCGCAAAACGATGGCACCAATGCGCTGCACGGCGGCACCAAGGGTTTCGATAAATATGTCTGGAAGGCAAAAGAGATCCCGCACGGCGTGGAGCTGACCCATGTCAGTCCAGACGGAGATATGGGATTTCCCGGGACGTTGACGGCGGTCGTGCGCTATACGCTGGTCGGAAAAGAGTTGAAGATCGAGTACTCGGCCACTACCGACAAAGACACGGTCTTGAACCTGACCAATCACTCCTACTTCAATCTTGCCGGACAAGGGAATGGAGACATTCTCAAAGATCAGTTGAAGCTGAACGCGAGCCGTTATACCCCGGTAGATGAAAAACTGATTCCGACCGGCGAACTGGCGCCGGTTGAAGGCACGCCATTCGATTTCCGCAAAGGGACAGATGTGGGCGCGCGGATCAACGCTGACAATGATCAGTTGAAAAAGGGGGGCGGCTACGATCACAACTGGGTGCTGGATAGCGGCGGCGGAAAGATGGCTGAAGCCGCGGAAGTTTATGAGTCGAGCAGCGGCCGGGTGATGCAGGTGCTGACCGACCAGCCCGGAGTGCAGTTCTACACCGGCAATTTTCTGGATGGAAGCCTTACCGGCAAGGATGGGAAGAGCTATCAGAAACGGGCGGCGCTGTGCCTGGAAACGCAGCACTTTCCGGATTCGCCGAACCACCCGAAATTTCCGACCACTGAGCTTAAGGCGGGTGGGCATTTTCATTCGGTCACCATTTTCCGTTTCTCAACGCGGTAAAGCGGGCGTGTATCGGACTGCAGGGTTTGTGTAAATCATCCGGGTCTCATGAAATCCCTTGGACTGCTGCGCGAAGAAGTGCTCGAGGCCAACCTGGAACTGGTCCGGCGCGGGTTGGTGCTCTATACGTTCGGCAACGCCAGTGGCATTTCGCGGGATGAGGGGCTGATTGTTATCAAGCCGAGCGGTGTGCCTTACGAAAAAATGAAACCCGAGCACCTGGTCGTCACCGATTTGCAAGGCAAAGTGGTTGAAGGCAATCTTCGGGCATCTTCGGATCTTCCGACGCATGTTGCGCTCTACAACGGGTTCCCGCATATTGGCGGCGTGGTGCACACGCACTCGGAGTATGCGACTGCGTGGGCCCAAGCGCGGCGGGAAATCCCATGTTTCGGGACCACACACGCAGATTATTTCCACGGTGCGGTTCCGGTAACCGAGCCGATGCCTGCGGACGAAATCGAAGGCGAGTACGAGTTGAACACGGGCGCGGCCATCGTACGCGCATTTCGGGGAAAAGATCCGCGGGCGCTTCCCGGAGTACTGGTAGCCAATCACGGGCCGTTTGTCTGGGGGCCGACCGTCACGACAGCGGCGCACAATGCCGTGGTGCTGGAGTCCTTGGCGCGGATGGCGCTGTTCACCACCACTTTGAATCATGAAGCGCAGCCTATTTCGAGCGCGTTGCACAACAGGCACTATCTGCGCAAACACGGCAGTAACGCATATTACGGTCAGGCAGGGGAGAAGAAATGAGCCTAACGCTCGCGATGTTTGAAGCAACGCGGCTGGTGCATCTTTCCGGCGTGGATCTGGCGATTATTGCCTTTTACTTTGGACTGGTGCTGGTCATCGGCTTTTACCTGAAGCGTTTCGCCAACACCGGCGAAGATTTTTTTCTGGCTGGACGCGAAATGACGGCGTGGGTTGCGGGCCTGGCTTTTGTCTCCGCAAATCTTGGTTCGCTCGAACTGCTGGGTTGGGCGGGATCGGCGTATCAGTACGGCATTATGGCGGCGCACTGGTATTGGATTGGCGCCATACCTGCGATGGTCTTCCTGGGCCTGGTGATGATGCCGTTTTACTACATCTCCAAGACGCATTCTGTGCCGGGATATCTGAAACTTCGCTACGGATCCGAGGCAAGCGGACTAAGCGCGGTGACGTTTGCGGTCATGACCATCCTCATGTCGGGCGTGAATATGTATGCCATGGCCGTGGTCATGAAAGTCGTTCTCGGCTGGGACATAAACTTCAGCATCTGGGTGTCATCGCTGACGGTGGGGATTTATGTTGCAGCCGGAGGATTATTTTCGGCGATCTTCAATGAAGTGTTGCAATTCTTCTTGATTTGGTTCGGAGCGTTGCTCATCCCGATTCTCGGCTTGATCGAGACCGGTGGATGGAGCGGAATGGTGGCGCGGATTCATCAGAATTTTCCCGGTCAGGATTTCACCCACCTGTGGGCACCCACAGCTTCGTTCGCCAACAATCCCATGGGCATCAACTGGATCGGCATTGTGTTTGGGCTGGGTGCGGTGCAATCCATGGGATATTGGACGACAGACTTTCTGGTGGTACAGCGCGTGCTTTCGGCAAAAGATATTCGCTCGGCGAAGATGGCCCCAATCATCGGATCGTACTTCAAGATGGCGGTGCCGCTGATCGTCATTCTGCCGGGATTGCTCGGACTCGCAGTTTTGCCGATGCACCTGTTTCCGGCCAGCGGCCTGCAGCCCGGCCAGCATAGCTATAACGAAGTATTGCCGCTGATGCTGGCGAGATATTGCGGTCCGGGGCTGCTCGGTCTCGGAATTACCGCGCTGGTGGCGGGATTTATGGCGGGGATGGCGGGGAACGTGAGCGCATTTGCTACGGTGTGGACGTATGACATTTACCGTCCCTTCATACGCAAGAACGCACCCGACAAACATTATGTTTCCATGGGACGCTGGTGCACGCTGATCGGATTGATCATCAGCATCGGGACGGCATATCTGGTGATGGGATTTGCCAGCATCATGGACTACGTGCAGGCGTTGTTTGGATTCTTCATCGCGCCGCTGTTTGGCACGGTGTTGCTGGGCATGCTGTGGAAGAGGGTCACACGCTGGGGCGGCTTTCTGGGTCTGCTAGCGGGCACGCTGTCATCTGTAACGATGTTTTTATTGATGCAGAAGGTGGATCCGCAGAAGTGGGTGCCGATATTTGCGCGGTCACCGCTGGCAAAAGGCCTTGCACAAGACATGTACCAGTCTTTGTGGGCTTGCGTTACGTGCGTCGTGGTCACGGTGCTGGTCACGCTGGTTACAAAGCCAAAGCCGGATTCGGAGCTCGTGGGTCTGGTTTACAGCCTGACCCCTTTGGCGAAGGAAGAGCACACAAGTTTCTGGCATCGTCCGCTGGTGTGGGGCGTGATGGCGCTGGTATTGCTGGCAGTCCTGCAGATTATTTTCTGGTGAGGCGGCATGAGCGAGAGACATGAAATCATTCCGGTGTGGTTCTTCGTGGGTGTGCTGTTGCTGGTTTATGGAGTCATGATCCTGATCAGCGGACTCGCGGAGTGGTCGCACCCTCCGGACACGGTGCTGGCTGAATTGCACGCGCCGGTATGGTGGGGTGGAATTCTGACGGTTCTTGGGGCAACCTATTGTGCGATGTTCAGGCCGAGGAAAACTTAGCTGCTAGCTTTTTGTTAGCTCCTACCAATCGAGGTTGAGGTTTTTGCTGGAAGCCAATTGCTAAAAAGCTAAGAGCTGATTTCATTCAGAGGCATTATGGCAGCGAAGAAGATGACGATGGGGTTAATCGTAGGGAATCGGGGATTTTTCCCCGATCACCTGGCGAAAACCGGCAGAGAAGAAATGTTGCGAATACTGGGTACGGCCGGCATGGACGTGGTCGCGCTGACGCCGGAAGAGAGCAAGTACGGAGCGGTTGAGACACGCGAAGAATCCCGGCGCTGCGCGGAGCTGTTCAAGAGGAATCGCGATCGTATTGATGGCGTTATCGTCACGCTGCCGAATTTCGGCGAAGAGCGCGCGATAGCCGACACGCTGCGCCTGGCCGATCTGCACGTGCCGGTGCTGATTCAGGCGACTCCGGATGATCCGAAAACGATGACGATTGCTTTCCGCCGCGACAGCTTCTGCGGAAAGATGTCGGCGTGCAACAACCTGAAGCAGTACGGCATTCCTTATTCGATTACCACGCTGCACACGGAAGCGCCGGATTCGGCGGAATTTGCCGCTGACCTGGAATGGTTTGCCGGCGTTTGCCGGGTGGTCAATGGATTCCGCAACCTGCGCGTGGGAGCGATTGGCGCGCGCCCGACGGCGTTCAATACGGTGCGCTACAGCGAAAAAATTCTTGAGGCGAATCGGATATCGATCGAGACGCTGGATCTCTCCGAAGTTCTGGGGCGCATCGATCGCATGAAGGACAATGACGATCTGGCGCAGGCGAAGCTGGCATCGATCAAAAAATATGTCGATTCGAAAGACGTGCCCGCGACGGCGCTGATGAAGATGGCAAAGCTGGGTGCCGTCATCGATCAATGGATGGCAGCGACAGAAGTGGCGATCAGCGCGGTGCAGTGCTGGACGTCGCTGGAAGAAAACTTCGGCGTGGTGCCGTGCACGGTAATGAGCATGATGAGTGACCAACTATTTTCGAGCGCCTGCGAAGTGGACATCGCCGGCGTGCTGGGGATGCATGCACTGCAACTGGCGTCGGGAACACCGTCAGCGCTGCTTGATTGGAACAACAATTATGGCAGCAATCCGGACAAGGCGGTGTGCTTCCACTGCGCAAATCTGCCGAAGCACTTCTTCCGTTCATTCAAGATGGACTTCCAGGAAATCATCGCTGGGACCGTAGGTAAAGAGAATACTTACGGCACCGTGGTCGGACTGATCAAGCCGGAGAAGATGAGCTTTGCGCGCTTTTCGACTGACGATACTTCCGGGAAGATGCGCGGCTATGTTGGGCATGGCAGGTTTACGGACGATCCGCTGAATACGTTTGGCGGTGCGGGTGTGGTCGAGATTCCGAAGATGCAGAAATTGCTGCACTATATCTGCGAGAACGGATTCGAGCATCACGTCGCGGCAAATCTTTCCTCAGTGGATTCCTCGGTATATGAGGCGGCGGTCCGCTATCTGGGGTGGGACATGTATTGGCACGAGCGGCCTGACGGTGGTTGGTGATCGGGCATTGTTTTTTCGCCGAATAAATCAAGAGCGCCAGCCACAGAGGAGACGGGGTTTCGGTACGCACCGGATTTCTCTCGCGACCTTTCCGTTGTTGGCGATTGCGGGCAAAGCCTTCAACCTTGAAGATCGCAAAGTGCTGCGAAGAGAATCGTTGAACGAGCGTCGCACCATTTTCCCGAACATGTAACGGAGTGCATAGATGTCTGTGGTTGCAGGAGTTGATTTTGGAACGCTCAGTGTTCGCGTTTCCATCGTTGACAGCGAGCGCGGCGTGCTGGCGTCAGCCATCTCTGAATATCCTCTGCATCGAAAACGCGAAGACCCTGAATATGCCACGCAGTCGCATGAAGATCACATGCGTGCCCTGGCGGCTGCCACTCGCGAAGCAGTAAAGCAGGCGGGAATTGCGGGAGATCAGGTCGAGGCCATCGCCCTCGACACCACCGGTTCATCGGTCATTCCGGTCGGAAAAGATCTTAAACCGCTCGGCGAATATTACCTCTGGTGCGACCATCGCGCGAAGGGCGAGGCCGAAGAGATTACGGCGTCGGCGCATCGCGAGAACTTGGAAGCCATCGAATGGTGCGGGGGCGTCTATTCGTCGGAGTGGGGATTTTCGAAGCTGCTGCACTGGCTCCGGCACAATCCTGAAAAGCGCGAGCAGTTCGTTTCTGCGTTCGAGCACTGCGACATGGTGGCGGCTACGCTATGCGGAATCACTGATCCGAAAAAAGTAAAACGCAGCACGTGTGCGATGGGCCACAAGTGGATGTGGAATGCCAAGCTGGGCGGGCTTCCACCGGAGAAGTTTCTGGTAAAGGTGGATCCTCTGCTTGCGGGCGTCAGGGAGAAACTCGACGGCGAGTACACGACGTCCGACCAGATTGCTGGCAATCTTTCACTATTCTGGGCAGAGAAGCTGGGACTGAGACCCGGAATTCCAGTGCCAGTCGGTGCTTTTGACGCACACTGGGACGCCATCGGCGCGGGTTGCCGTACCGATGACATGGTCAACGTGATCGGCACCTCGACCTGCATTATTGGAATTACGCCGTCGCCGAATCTGGTGCCGGGCGTGTGCGGAGTTGTGCAGGGAAGCGTGCATCCACAGCGCATGGGAATCGAAGCGGGGCTGTCGGCGGTCGGCGATATCTTTAATGCAATCGCTTCGCGGGCGGGCACTGACGTCGCCACGCTGAGCAGGGGCCTCGAAAATTATCGGGCGGGACAGACCGGACTGTTGCGCATGACCTGGGACAACGGCGATCGAACGATACTGGTAAATCCGAACCTGCGTGGAATAACGCTGGGTTGGAGCCTACAGAGCACGGCGCAGGACGAACTGTTTGCGGCGATCGAGGGCACCGCGCTGCATACGCGGGTGATTTTCGATCGTATGGAAAGTAAGGGCGTCACGGTGAAGCGCGTCATCAATGCGGGCGGGATTCCGCAGAAGAACAAGGTGTTGAATCGCGTCTACGCCAACGTATTGGGAAGACCGGTTCTGGTGCCGGAGACGAGCGTCACCAGCCTGGGTTCGGCGATTTTTGCGTTCATGGCAGCGGGAACGTTCAAGACGATTGAAGAAGCGCAAGACAAGGTGTGTCCGCGATACAAAGTGTATGAGCCCGAGGCCGCGGAAAAGCGCGTCTATGACGATCTGTACCGGTTGTTCAGCAGGTTGTATTTTGTCTTCGGCGAGAAAGCGGCTGACATGGGCGATGTGCTGCCGGGGTTAATACGGATCGCAGAGAGCCGGCACAAGGCATGAGGCGCCTAAGATGAAAAAAATCTTTTGACCGAAAAGAACGCGAAAAGTGCAAAAGACTTAACGGCGAAGGACGCGAAGGCGCGCAAAGAAATCGAAGGCTTGTGACAGGCAAGGGGCGCAAAGTTCGCCCTGTCGGAAATAAATTCAAAATGCGAAGACTGACGATCCACTCCGCCGCGATTGCGTTTTTGCTGCTTTTGTCATTGCCGGCATCGTCCCAAGATAATGCTTCCCCGGCACCCACGCCTCCCATGGGCTGGAATAGCTGGGATTCCTACGGAACGACGGTCACCGAAGCGCAGGTGAAAGCCAACGCCGACGTGATGGCGCGTGATCTTGCGAGCCACGGCTGGAAATACATTGTTGTGGATATTCAGTGGTATGGGCCGAATGCACAAGGGTACGATTATGCTCCTGGCGCAAAACTGGCGATGGACAAATATGGGCGGCTGCTGCCGGCGGCGAATCGCTTTCCATCTTCTACTGACGGGACAGGCTTCACGCATCTCGCTGACTACGTGCACAGTAAAGGATTGAAGTTCGGAATTCACATCATGCGCGGCATCCCGCGGCAAGCGGTCGAAGAGAACACGCCGATTAAAGGCACGCAATATCATGCGGGCGACGTCGCGGACAAAGATAATCCGTGCCAGTGGAATCCGGATATGTGGGGAGTTGATACGACCAAGGCGGGTGCCCAGGCTTACTACGATTCGATTGCCGAGTTGTACGCTTCTTGGGGTGTTGATTTTATCAAGGCTGATGACATGGGCAGCCATTTGTATCAGCCGGCGGAGATCAAGGCGCTGTCGCTTGCGATGCGTAAGACAGAACGTTCGATGGTGCTGAGCATTTCACCCGGTCCTGCGCCGATTTCCGAAGTTAACTTTTTCGAGAAATTTACACAAATGTGGCGCATCTCCGACGACTTCTGGGATGACTGGAAGCTGCTGAAGAAGCAGTTCGATTACACACGCGATTGGGCCGAGTTCGTGGGCAAAAACGATACGTGGCCCGATGCTGACATGCTGCCGCTCGGCAAGTTGCGCGTGACTGCGAAAGAGGGCGGTGGATCGCTGACTAAATTTACTGCGGATGAGCAGCAGACCGTGATGACCTTATGGTCCATGTTTCGTTCGCCGTTAATATTCGGCGGAGACTTGACGAGTATTGATGCCAAGACCCTGGCATTGATCACTAATGACGAGGTACTGGCTGTGGATCAGCAAAGCCATGGCGGCCATCAAGCGTTGGAAGATGGAACAATTCGCGCATGGAGTGCGGTCGCACCTGGCGGAAAAGATTATTACGTCGCGCTATTCAACTTGGGCGACTCGCCGGCAACCGCGAATCTTCCATGGAACAAGTTTTTTCACTTTGGCTCGAGCGCAGAAGTGCGAGACCTGTGGGCAAAGAAAACGCTCGGACGAAAAGCTAGTATCGAGGTCACGCTGAGCCCGCATGCCAGCGCCCTGTATAGAATCTCAGAGCTTCAATAAAGAACCATTGGCCAGACCGCTTGGAGCTTTCCTGGCGATTGCAAGGGACAACACATAGCGGACAAGAGTGTCCGCGCCACACATCAATCGTGAACTCCAGAAGTGGTCAGAGTCCGCAAGAAACGATCCCAAAATTCCAACCCATCATAAAATGATTTGACCCCTACGCGTTCGTCGCGTCCGTGTTCGCGATCGTCGTTTCTGTCCACAGCAACTCCTGCCACCACATACGTCGGCAGTCCGGCGGCGGTCGTGAAAACGCCGTCTGAGGCGCCCCGCGCCATCATCGGGATGACCGGAGTTCCCGGCCACATCTGGTTGGTAACTTTCTCGACTGTGTTAAGAACCTCCTGCCGCAAGGGGTGAGGGGTGAAAACTGGCGTGGCGGGAACCTTGTCGCTCACGACTCCGTCACTACCAACGTAGTGAATCGCGACAGCAGGATCGGCTACGACCCGCAGCAGAGTATCGCGAACTTCTTGTTTGGTGTGACCGGGCAAGATCCTGCAATTGACGATAGCCGCGGCACGTTGCGGGAGCGCATTGTTGGCGTGCCCGGCTTCCACGCGAGTCGCCACACAAGTAGTGTGCAGCATGGCGTTATCGTCGATATTTTGCGAGAGCCGCGTCTCTGCAGTGTGATCAGGAGGGTTCTTCACAATTGCTTTCATATCCGTTGCGCGTTGGCCAGTCTGTACCTTTGACATTCGTTCGTAATAGGCGCGTGTGACATCGCTCAATTCGACTGGAAATTTGTAATGCTGCAAGCGGACCAACGCCGCCGATAACTCGTAAATAGGATTCTGCGGCTTCGGCAGGGAGCTGTGACCACCGGAATCGGTTACGACGAATTGATAGTCGGAATAGATCTTTTCTGAGGCGTCAATTTCCATCACTTCTGGCTTACCGCCTTTGGTCCACAATGTGAGGTCGTCGGTGTTGATGACGAATTCGGCATTTACCAGATCGCGATGGTTTTTCAGCAACCAATCAACGCCGTTGAATTTGCCGCCTTCTTCGTCTGCGGTGAGAGCGAGAATGAGATCGCGATCGGGAACGAAGATTTCTTTTTTGAACTGAATCAGGGTTGCGATCATGATGGCGGCGCCGTCTTTCATGTCCTGCGTGCCCCGGCCGTAGAAGTAACCATCTTTTTCGACAAACTGAAAGGGATCAGTAGTCCAGTCTTCGCGGCGAGCTTCGACGACGTCGAGATGCCCGATCAGGAGGACGGGCTTGTGTCGGCTTGATCCATGCAGCCGGACGACGAGGTTTTTCTTGCGGTCACTGGGGCCGCCGATATAGATGTCGTTCTCCGGAAATCCGGCGTCGCGAAAGCGCTGCGCCATGGCTTCGCTGGCAGTGGTGACGTTGCCGACAGAGTCTGTGGTGTTGATTTCAATCAGCTGCTTGAAGATGTCATGGGCGAGCTGCTTGGTGGAATCATCAGTGTGTGCGTGCAGGTTTGAAGAGAATAGCAAGGCGCAAGAAAGCAAAAGAAAGCGAAACAATGATTTCCTCCCGGGTACTGGACATGCGCGATCGTAAAGCTGCAAGTGAAAGATTTTAACCGCAAAGCGCGCAAG
>Ga0105241_10002693_pt1 | contig 13311 bp, 10 predicted proteins | sample KBSC64metaG_FD_80422 | JGI IMG/M metagenome (GOLD analysis project Ga0105241, IMG submission 80422) | Corn rhizosphere microbial communities from Kellogg Biological Station, Michigan, USA - KBS C6-4 metaG | ecosystem: Host-associated > Plants > Roots > Rhizosphere > Soil | place: Michigan, USA... | reverse complement strand
GGAAGCGCGGAGACGTGCTGCTGGCGACCGCCGGGCCGGACACGCTCGAGCTTCGTACTCCGATTAGCGTGCGCGGCGAAAGTATGAAGACCGTCGCCGAGTTCAGTGTGAGCCCAGGTGAGCGCAAGCCGTTCGTGCTCAACTACCGTCCTTCGCACGAGCCGACCGAGCCGGCGGTCGATCCGGAACAGGCGCTCACAGCGACCGAGAACGCGTGGCGAAGCTGGTCCGCGCGCTGCAGCTACCAAGGACGCTGGCGCGATGCGGTGGTGCGTTCGCTGATCACGCTAAAGGCGCTGACCTATGCGCCGACCGGAGGAATCATCGCGTCGCCCACGACCTCGTTGCCGGAGCAGCAAGGCGGCGTGCGCAATTGGGACTACCGGTATTGCTGGCTGCGCGACGCCACGTTCACCTTGAACGCACTTCTGCTGGCCGGCTACCACGAAGAAGCCGTCGCCTGGCGCGAATGGCTGCTGCGCGCGGTTGCCGGCAGCCCGGAGGATCTGCAGATTCTCTACAGCGTCACGGGGCAGCGTCGTCTCGACGAGTACGAGGTGGGCTGGCTTCCGGGCTACTTCGATGCGAGCCCGGTGCGCGTGGGCAACGCGGCATCGCGGCAGCTCCAGCTGGACGTCTACGGCGAGGTCATGGACACACTGCATCTCGCGCGAGCCGCAGGACTCGAGCCGGAAGAGGCAGCCTGGAACATACAAGTCGTTCTGCTCCGGTTCCTCGAGCGGAGCTGGCAGCAGCCCGACGAAGGCATCTGGGAGATTCGCGGGCCGCGCCGCCACTTCACTCACTCCAAGGTGATGGCCTGGGTGGCGTTCGATCGCGCGGTCAAGGATGCGCAAGCGTTCGGGCTCGATGGTCCGGTCGACCGCTGGCGCCAGCTGCGCGATACGATTCACGCGGAAGTGTGCGCGGCCGGATACGATGCGCAACGCAATACGTTTGTCCAGTCGTACGACTCGACGCATCTCGACGCGAGTCTGCTGCTGATTCCGCAGGTCGGCTTCCTCCCATCCGACGATCCGCGCGTGCGCGGCACGGTCGAAGCTATCGAGCGCCACCTTGTCGTCGACGGACTGGTGCTGCGCTATTCCACCTCGACCGGCGTGGACGCGCTGCCGCCCGGCGAAGGCACGTTCCTGCCCTGTTCGTTCTGGCTCGCCGACAGCCTCGTGCTGATCGGGCGTCGCGAAGAGGGCCAGGCCCTGTTCGAACGATTGGTGGCCTTGAGCAACGACGTCGGCTTGCTGTCGGAGGAATACGACAGCCGCGCACGGCGGATGCTCGGAAACTTTCCGCAGGCGCTCACGCACATGGCGCTCATCAACACGGCGCACTTGCTCTCGATTTCCGCTCATCAGGTCAAGCGAGCGGGCGAACAAGGCGAGCGCCCCTCCGCCGCGGTTCATGCGAAGTGACGCGTCCGGGGACACCAAACTTTCTTCACGCACGCGGATAAAGCGTCTTCATCGGGTTGTCCATCAGTCGTGACCAGCATTGACCGCGCACCGTGCGTCACGTGGATCCACGCAGCATCTCGATAAGAACTGTGAACAGGAGGAGTCATGAGCAGACAAAGCGCCCCAAAGCAGAAGCGTTCGACAGGTCGCCGCAACGCTCTCAAGCAAGTCACCGCACTCGGCATGAGCACCGCACTAGGCTTTCCCGCCATCGTTCGCGCCCAATCGAATGTCATCAGGATCGGACATTTGACGCCGCGCACCGGCTTTCTCGGCCAGATCGGCGAATACGGCGTGAAAGGGGCCACGCTCGCAGTGGAAGAGGCCAACGCGGTCGGCGGTGTGCTCGACCGCAAGATCGAGATGATCGCCGAAGACAGCGTCAATCCGGCCACCGCGGTGACCAAAGCACAGAAGCTGGTCGAGCGCGACAACGTCGCGTGCATCATCGGCGAGATCAGCTCGGCTTCCGCGCTCGCGATCGGCGAGCAGGCGTTACGCTACAGGAAGATCTTCGTGAACACGGGCGCGAATTCCGATGCGCTGCGCGGCTCGAACTGCAATCGCTACATGTTCCACGTCGAAGGCTCGAACACGATGTACACGAAGACCATCGGCACCTGGCAGAAGTCGCACAACCAGCTCAAGGGAAGGAAGTGGTACTTCCTGGTGGCGGACTATGCGTTCGGACACGACCTGTACAAGGTATCGGCGCGCTTTCTCGAGCAGAACGGCGGCATCAATGGCGGTGCGGACATGATCGCCACCAACACGCCGGACTACACGCCCTACATTCTCAAGATCCGCAACGCCAAGCCCGATCTCGTGTACTCGTGCCTGGCCGGCGTCGACCTGACCACCTTCCTCAAGCAGTATCGCGAGTACAACCTGCCGTACACGCTTTCAGGCGGCGCGATGGACACGGTTCTGTTCTGGGGAGCCGGTCAGGATTCCATTTCGGGTCATTGGCAAAGCCTGTGGTACCACGGCCTCACCAACCCCGCATCGGTTGCATTCACCAAGCGCTTCAGCGACAAATTCGGTGGGCCGCCCGAGAATCAGGCGTGGGGCGACTATGTCGCGGTCAAGCTGATGCTTCAGGCGATGGCCGAGACCAAGGGCACCGACTCGGCCAAGATCATCGACCACCTCGAGAAGGGCGCGACGTTCGATATTCTCAAGCCGCGGAAGGGCATGTTCCGCCCTTGGGATCACCAGCTCCTGCAGGAGATGTACGTGGTCGGCGTCAAGGACCGCGCGAAGATGAAAGACAAGTGGGACATCTTCGATGTCGTCATGCCGGTCCCGGCCGCGAACGAATCGCTCGAGCTGATTCAGCCGACGAGACAGGAGAATCCGTGCACGATGGCAACGTGAGCGATAGGCGGCAACACGTACGCACCGCTACATATGCGCCGCTGCCCCAGACCGCTCCGCGGGCGCCGCTTGCCTCGACGGTGGTGCCAGTTCGAAAGTGAAGTTGGCGGAGATGGCGACGCGCGGCCGCTGGCCGTGATAGGCGTTCACGTAGTGGAGCAGCCAACCCGGAAAGATCAGCAGTCGCCCGGTCTTGGGGCGTGCCGTGTAAATCGTGCCGAACAACTCCACCGGCATCTGCCGCCCCCCGTGCCGCGGATTGACAAGCGCGAGCAAACCCGAATGTGGATCGACTGTTTCGTCAGCATCGCCGGCGTCGGGATAGTAGACCGACGCCCAGTGCGCTTCAGCGTGGTCATGCGGCATCGTGTAATCCCCGTGCCGCATGACCATCGCCCATGCATATGCGCCGATGCGCATCGGCGGCAAGGGTTGCTTGGTTTCCTGCGCAAGCGATTCGACGGTCTCCCGTACGCGCTTCAACAGGTTCTCGGTCAGCGTGCGGAAGCACGGCTCCGGCCGCAGGGCGAGATCGGGTCGCGAGTGCCATCCGCCTACGTTGCTGCGATGCACGGAAGGAACCGATTTCGATTCGGCCACCAGGCGCGCAGTGAGGTTCCGGTTCACCTCCTCCATACCGGGGAGGTCGTACATCGAAAGCGGAGTGGAAAACAGCGGGACTTGCGGCATGAAAGAAACGAATGCGGCGAAACGGATACCTCATTCAAAGTTAGCACGTGCCGCAAACGTACTCAAGAACACCGCTTGGAAAATTTACCATGGAGTAAGCAGAGCGTAAGAGTATTCTTTGTTCCGCTACGCGTTCGCGTGGATGTTCCGTTTTTCGTGGCACCAAACCAGCGGCCGAATCGCACTCGTGAGATAGGAGCCGACACATGAAAAGGCCATCGACGTTGATAGATCTCGATCGTCGAACCCTCCTGCTGTTGGGACTCGCCGGCGCTCCGGCGCTGGCCTTGGGCGTCGACGCGGTCGCCCTGGCCGACGATGCGACGGGAAGTCCCGGAGTGGCGATGGTCGCCGCAGCCCAGGCTCTGTTGAGCAGTCTGAGTCCAAAACTCCGCTCGCAGATGACGCTGCCGCTCGAGGGGGATGATCGCTTCCGCTGGCATTATTTCCCGCAGGAGATGTTCGCGCGCAAGGGTGTGAAGATCAAAGACATGAACGCAGCACAGCGGAATGCGGCGCACGTTCTGCTGCGCGGCGCGCTCAGCGCGCAAGGTTATAGCAAAGCCACGCAGATCATGCAGCTCGAGAAGATTCTCGGAGCGCTCGAGGGCGGCCGCATCGATCGCGATCCCGAGCTGTACTCGATCATGCTCTTTGGCACGCCATCGCGCGACCAGCCATGGGGATGGCGGATCGAAGGCCATCATCTGTCCTTGACCTTCATCGCGGTAAAGCCGGACCTGATCGCCTCGACGCCCGCATTCATGGGATCGAATCCCGCGGAGGTGCCAGCCGGCCCGCTTGCCGGCTTGCGCATCTTGAAGGCCGAGCAGGACATGGCGCGATCGCTGCTCGCAAGCCTCGACGAAAGCCAGCGTTCGCGCGCCGTGATCATGACCGACGCGCCACGGGACATCGTCACCGGGAACAGCCGGACAGTTGCCCTGCAAGATCCAGCCGGCTTGGCGGCATCGGCCATGACAGACATCCAGCGCGACATGCTGCGACGACTGATCGGCGAATACGTGCAGAACATGCAGCCGGCCATCGCGCAGCGGCAATGGGAAAGAATCGAGCGCGCCGGCATCGACGCTATTCACTTCGCCTGGGCTGGCAGCGGCGAGCGCGGGCAGCCGCACTATTATCGCGTGCACGGGCCGACCGCGCTGATCGAGTACGACAACACGCAGAACGGCGCAAACCACATCCACTCGGTATGGCGCGACTTGCAGGATGACTTCGGGGTCGACTTGCTGCGCAGACATTACGCGACCAGCGAGCATCACCGCAGCTGAAGCGTCGCGTCATCGCCCTCCTGAACCTCAGAGCGGGTGACGCAATCGGTGATGCCGCATTTCAGGTCGTTGAAGAAGAGCTCGACAAGGTCGAGCTATCGGCCCAGGTGACGCTGCGCTAGTTGGCCGGGAGAGCCTTCACGTACTCGGCCATCGCCTGAATCTGTTCGTCCTTCAAGACAGACTTGAACGCCGGCATATACCCGGGCTTGCCGTTGGAGATCTGCTCTACCACCTGTTCCTTCGACTTGGATGTGCCCGCGAGCTTCGGACCTTTGCCGGGCTGCATCCCGTAAGCGTCATGGCACCAGCTGCAGTGTGTCGCGAACAGCTTGGTGACATCGACGTGGTATCTTTCCTTGACCGGATTGGCGGCCTGGGCCGTTGCTTCGCTGCCGGCCGCGAGGGTCGCCTGTGCCAGAACGATTGATGCGACCACAGTTGCGCTGCGCAAGCACACACCGATTTTATGATGCGCATTCCACATTTCCATCCTCCTAAGCATTGTCGAAGCCAGAGGACGACCGATCTCCCATGTGTTCGAACGCGCTGCGAGGGTTGGAGTTCACGACTCGAACCTTCGAGAGACGACGCTGTGGGAATGCTCTGACGGCGCGGCTCGATCGAGCCGACAGTCTCATCGACCCGGACCTGGCGCAAACAGCACCTTCTCTTCACGCATCGGCCGCCCGTCGATGGAAATGCCGCCGACATTGATCGAGAACGCACTCTCCGGCGCCAGGGTCGCGACTGGAAAGATCACGTCGTAGCATTCGGAAAGTCGCGTCCACGCATTCGCTCTGACCCGGACCGACGTGTCCGGGAGCGCATGGATGCTGTAGATCGTGCGCGGCTCGGACGGCGGCAGGGAAGTCTGCCCTGTGCCGTTGCGGCAGCCTTGTGCGATCACATCCGGGTAAGTCAACGCATAGCCGACCGGCCGCATCACAGATCCGTCCGGCATGCTGAGCGTGAACTTGCGGAAGTCCGCATCGATGCTGCCGCGAGTGGTCGGGTCGCTCGAGAACTCGACCGCGACCGTGAAGTACTTGGGGTCGCGCGCTGCCTTCCAGTTGTAGGGATATAAAGACACGTCGACGCCGCGCTCGGTCGGATAGTTCTTCTGCACGCTGCGGGTGCCGACGCCGATATCTCCCCAGTTGGCGGCACCGAGCATCGCAGCGTCGGAGCCGACCGCCATGCCGACCGCGACCGGATTGCACCCGGCGAGGAGCAATGCAGCGATGCCGATCACGGTTGCGGCGAGCCTTGGCACGGAAAGCCGGAGTTCATCGTTAGTACGCACGGGTTTAATATTAAGGCCTACCTTCCCTTTGGTCTGCTTGACTTCAGAAGGCTGGCTGACGGCGATACAGGCTCCCTCAGCGCGGCGACTCCAGAATCTGACGTGCCGCCTTGAGATCGTGCGTATTGAAGCCTTTAGTGACTCGTGGCACCGACACCTGGTAGATGATGGGGATGCTCTGCTCGCGTGCCAGCCGGTCGGCCTCTCTGGCGCGCTCGACCAGCCGCTCGGGTTCGCGCCGGTAGTCGAAAGTATCCGCACCCAATACCAGGGTGAAAGCGAGGTTGAACGCATGCCCGAGCCGGCGTGCGCGAGCGTCGGTCTCGTCGCTGAGACGAACGGCCTGGTCCGGATAGCCCAGCATCCAGGTCCAGTGCGAGGAGTAGCTGCCTACCGTGCTCCGTAAGTCCTGACCCGTGAGCTGCATCCAACGGCCGGCGCGCCGGGGCTCGTCGAGCGCGAGAACGCGCTTGCCCTGCTCGCGCGCCTCGAGCGGGTTGCCGAGCCAGAACTGCGACTCCATGGCGGCGCGGTGCCCGAAGATCTGCAGGTTCGATGTCATTCGCATGCTCGCCTTCTGCGAGCAGGCGCTGAGCCCAGTCCAACGATTCCGCTAGGCGGCTTTGGCAGAGCGTGTTGACCCACATACCCCAGAGGCCCATCAGCAGACTGTGCGCTTGCCCCTGTCTGCCGGCCAAGTGAAGAATGGCCGTCGCGTTCACACCCACCTCGGATGCGGGCCAGCCGCGCAAGCCAACCCACGCGGCGGTAAGCGGCTCCCGCAGCGACAGCTCGAGGGCATCGCGCTCGGGCGACGTTGGCAGTTGCTCGATCACAGCCAGGCCCTTCTCGAGCTGCGGACGGCCTCCCGCAGCGCGACTCGAGCCAACGCCAGCTCTCCGGCCTTGCGCCATCACGGGATGGCAGCAGCCAGATTGCCCGCCTGCGTATAGTGCATCCGAGAAATGCATCATTAATCATAATCCCTCGTGCGCCGGCGCTGGAACTTCATTGCGGCGAGCCAGAGCGATCGTCGACTTCTGCTCGGCGCGGCTGCTCCCGGCCGAATCTGGACCTCCACTCGCACAACCGAGCGCTGCCCGACCCGGTGATATAGTCACCCTCGTTACCCGGTTGCGCCGCAGTTCTCTTCGCCTCGCCGCGGCATCGAAGCGCGCGACGGTTTCGACCCTCTTCTCGACTGACACGCACGGGCGGGGCGTCTGGTCGCACCTGAGGATCGCACACTTCAAAGCAGGCCAGACATGAAGACTCATTCCGCAGAGACACCGAGCGCTGTCCACGAACATGACGAAACCGCCGGGTCGCGCCTGGGGCCGCAGGTCGAGATCATGGTGCGGGCCTTCTGGGCTTCACCGTTACGCAACGCGCTGCTTCTCCTCGGCGGCGCGGTGCTCCTCGTGATCGCCGCGACAGCCTATGGGCAGATCCGCCTCAATCGCTGGAACCAGCCGTTCTACGACGCCTTGTTGCACCGTGACCTCGAAGAGTTCTTCGTACAGCTCGGCGTGTTCGGCATCATCGCCGGCGCGTTGCTCGTTCTGAATGTCGCGCAACGCTGGCTCACGGAAATGCTGAAACTCAAGTTGCGCGAGGGTCTGACACGGGATCTCATCGAGATGTGGATGCTGCCGCGTCGCGCATTCCGACTTGCCAGCGCCGGACCCATCGGCGTCAATCCCGATCAGCGCATGCACGAGGACGCTCGCCGCCTGACCGAGCTGTCCGCCGATCTTGGCATCGGCCTGCTGCAGGCCTCGATTCTGTTGATCACGTTCGTGAGTGTGCTGTGGGCCTTGTCGGCCGACTTCGCGTTCCATATCGACGGCCGCGTCGTTGCGATTCCGGGCTATATGGTATGGGCCGGTGTACTCTACGCAGGCTCCGCTTCATTGCTGAGCTACTGGGTCGGCCACACCCTGGTCGGCCGCAACGCCGAGCGTTACGCGCGCGAAGCCGATCTGCGCTACTCGCTGGTACGCGTCAACGAGCACATCGACGCCATTTCGCTGGCCGGCGGCGAAGCCGACGAAGCACGACGCCTGAAGCTCCCCCTCGCGGCGGTGCTCACCGCAATGCGCCGTCTGGTCACGGGTCTCACCAATCTGACCTGGGTCACCGCGGGCTACGGCTGGCTCACCCTGGTGGCACCGATACTCGTCGCGGCGCCGCTCTACTTCGCCGGCAGCATTTCGTTCGGCGGACTCATGATGGCAGCCGGCGCGTTCACCCAGGTGCAGTCATCGCTGCGCTGGTTCGTCGACAATTTCAGCGTGATCGCCGATTGGCGCGCGACCTTGCTACGGGTCGCGAGCTTCCGCCGCGCGATGCTCGCCACCGATGCGTTGCACGACATCTCGGGGCGCATCGCGTTCGAGGAAGGCGCGCCAGGAAAGCTGACGATGGAAAATCTGGAGATCGCGTCTCCGGCCGGCTGCACCATGCTGCAGGAGTCAAAAGTGGAAGTGCAGGCCGGGGAGCGCATCGTCATCGTGGGAGAGCCCGGAGCGGGCAAGACCCTTCTGTTCCGCGCGCTGGCGGGGCTGTGGCCATGGGGCGCCGGACGCATCGCCTGGCCGAAGGGCGAGTCGGTTTCGTATATGCCGCGACGGCCGTATCTGCCTCCGGGCACTTTGAGCGCAGTGCTGGCCTACCCGCTCAAGGTCGAGCATTTCAGCGCGCAGAAATTCGCGGATGCTCTGGACCGGCTCGGCCTCCGGCGTCTGGCGCCGATGCTCGACGTGCCCCATCGATGGGACCGCGAATTGAGCGAGGACGAACAACAAGGCCTCATGTTCGCACGCCTCCTGCTGCACGCGCCGCGCTGGGTGCTCATCGACGAAGTCATCGACTCGCTCGATGAAGAGACGCGAACGCGTGCGCTCGACATTTTCTCGAAGGATCTCAAGGACACCGCTGTCATCCATATCGGCCGCACCAACGGCCGCGATCCTGCGTTCAAGCGCGTGCTGCATCTCATCAAAGATCCGACCACCCGCCGCCTCGTGCGTGAGAAAGCGTCCGAACGGCGCGCCCCGCAACCCGGAATCCGGGCTGCGACCAGCTCGTGAGAACAGCGCCCAAGCCAGCAGAGCGCAGTTCCGATCTTGCGGCGGACGTATCGGTCTGGCAGCCGATAACGCTGGGCCATGCGCAACTAGCGCTGTCCTCGGCCTTGGCAGGACGCACGCCCGCGTTGCGGATGGATTTCGACTTCAACGGCGGCAAAGGCTTCGTGGTGGCACGGCGCGTGACAGAGCGCCCGATGCCTGAAGAGTACGCCGTGCGTTTTCGGCTGCGCGGTCGCGGCGAAGTGAATGATCTCGAGATCAAGCTCGTCGATGCCAGCGGCAACAACGTGTGGCGGCATGTGATACAGAATCTCCAGCCACCAGCGCGCTGGAAGAGCATCGAGATCGACAGTCGCCAGATGGATTTCGCATGGGGCCCGGCGGGCGGCGGCGTCATCGCGGAGGTGGGTGCGATCGAGATTGCGATCGTCGCGCGCGACGGCGGCGCAGGAACGCTGTGGCTCAGCGACCTCAGGATCGAAGATTGCGGCCCCGCTGCCGCTCCGGCCGCGAGCGCTTCGAGCGCACTGCGTGGCTTCTCTGCCGACAACGCGCTCGGCGGCGCCGGCTGGGTGCCACGTCCCGACGATACGAAGCCCTGGATTGCGCTGGACTTCATCGAGCCGCGCATGCTCGGCGGCCTCATCATCGATTGGCGCAACGGCGCGCCCGCCAGCGGCTTTCGTCTGCGCGGATCGTTGCACGGACGACGCTGGCGGACGCTGCACGCGACCGGACGCGCCAGCGGTGCGCACAGCTATGTCTATCTGCCGGACACCGAGACTCGCTTCCTTCGTCTGGAGCTGAACGAGCCGATAGCTGGCGCCAGTTTGCGCCCGCAGTCGTTCGAGTTCTCGCGCTCGATCGAGACCTTCTGGTACAACATTGCCCGATGCGAGCCGCGCGGCTGGCACCCACGCTGGCTGCACCGTGAGCAAACCCTGTGGACACCGGTCGGCACCTCGAACGGCACGCACTGCGCGCTCATGAACGAGGAGGGCATGATCGAGATGGCGCCAGGCTCCTGCTCGATCGAGCCGATGCTGTGGATCGAGGGTCGGCTCTTCACGTGGTCGGATGTCACCGTGAGGCAGGAGCTGGCGCAGGGCTTCCTCCCACTCCCCTCCTCCACATGGGAAAGCGCGGATTGGCGCTTGCGCGTGCGCGCCGAAGCGACGCCAAGCGGCGTGCTCCGTGTGCGCTATCGCCTCGAAAATCTGTCGGAACAGTCTTTGTCGGCGCGCTTGCTCGTGCTCGTGCGACCGTTTCAGGTGACGCCGCCCTGGCAGAGCGTCGGCAACCTGGGCGGCGTCAGTCGCATACATGACTTGACGTGGAGCACAGGTGCGCTGCGCGTCAACGACAGCGCCCTCATCGTGCCGGCGACCGAGCCATCGGGTTATAAGGCGACGACTTTCGACCAGGGCTTTATCGTCCCGCACCTGTTCGCAAGCGATCGAGCCACAGACACACAAACGCACGATTCATCCGGTCTCGCCTCGGGCTCATTTTGGTTCGAGCTCGCGCTTCAGCCGCATGCAGGTGACGAACGCGTCGTGGAATGTGTCCGCGCTGGAACCGCGCGCTCGAGCGACGAGCCGGCATTCGATTGGAGTGCGCGGCTTCCCGCGACGCAATGGGCCGGCGCGGGCTGGGCCGCCGATGCGATCGGCGCTGCGCTTACGGCCACGGCGCACATACTGGTGACCCGCTCCGGACCGGCGCTGCGGCCCGGCCCGCGCCGTTATTCGCGCTCGTGGATTCGCGATGGCACGGTGATGAGCGCCGCCCTGCTGCGAATGGGTCGGACGGAAGAGGTTCTCGAGTTCATTCGCTGGTATGCGCCTTATCAGCGCGCGGATGGTTTCGTACCCTGCCTCGTCGACGACAACGGGCCCGATTGGCTGGTCGAGCACGACAGCCACGGACAGTTGATCGCGTTGATCGCCGACTACTGCCGGTTCACGACAGATGCTCGGTTCTTGCAGGAGTCGTGGACTTTCGTCACCAAGGCAGTCGGTTGCATCGAGCGTCTCGTCGAGGCGGACGGCCTGTTGCCGATCTCGGTCAGCCATGAGGGTTACCTCGCGCAGCCGGTGCATTCGTACTGGGACGATTTCTGGGCGTTGCGAGGTTTGCGAGATGCCGTGGACCTCGCACAATTGGTCGGCGACGTGGAATTGGCCGAACACTGGAAGGCCCTCTCGACGCGCTTCGCAGCAGCCCTGTTCGGTTCGATCGAGAAGACGCGAGCCGAACGCAAACTCGACTTCATTCCGGGCAGTGTCGAGTGGGCGGACTTCGATCCGACCGCCACCGCGAACGCGATCGCTTTTCTGGATGTGGCAGAAGGTCTCGATCCGGAAGCCGTGCGGCACACTTTCGACAGGTATCTTTCCGATTGGCGCAGCAAGCGCAGCGGCGCGTTGAAATGGGCCAACTACACGCCATACGAGATCCGGATCATCGGCGTTTTCGTCCGGCTCGGGCGGCGCGATGTGGCGCTCGAGCTGTTGCGCTTCTTTCTGTCGGATCGACGACCGCCGGCGTGGAATCAGTGGCCGGAAATTGCGTGGCACGATCGACGCGCACCCGCGCATGTCGGCGACTTGCCGCACACCTGGGTGGCGGCGGAATACATCCTCGCTGTGCGCAGTCTGTTCGCCTACGAACGCGCGGCAGATCGGACGCTCGTACTGGCGGCTGGACTCGCTCCCGAGTGGATTACCGGAGCAGGTGTTCAGGTCACCAGCATGCCAACCCCCCACGGCAGATTGAGTTTTTCCGTGCGAAAGCTTGACTCGGATACCGTTCGATTCGAGATCGGAAGTGGAGTCACGGGGAAAATAGTTCTACGCCCACCCTTGTCTGCCTCGCTCTCGAGCGTCAGCGTCAACGGCAGCGCCTATACGCAATTCGACGAGCAGTCCGTGACGATCGTCGACACTCCCGCCGACATCATCTGTCGCACATCGCGCGCAGCCTGACGCCATCATCCTCACAGCTCTCCGTAAGCTCTGCGCAAGCTTTCGAGTCATACGACGAAAGTGCGGTTTCGCCGCTGCCGCAATGCCGCTTACCCTGCACGGGCAGTCGGGAGACACGCACACTCGGCTGCGTTTGGAAATCAACGTAAGGAGTCGTCACATGCAAGTCGCACAAGACACTGCCGTAGCACCCGTCCCGCAACCGCCTGCCCCGGGACCGCAACCTCTGCCGATCTTCGCGAAGCCGAACCTGTATGAGCTCAGCGGCCACGGCATCGACATCACCTTCTTGCCCGTCGGTGCCGGGGGTTTGGCGCACTTCAGCTATCAGGATGCGCACCGCTCGATGCAGTTCTCCGGCAACCAGATCCGCACCATCGAAGTACCCGATCTGGGAACGTTCGTGAGCGTCACGCTGGTGCTCACGCCGGACAGCGGTTCGACCACGTTCAGCGTACTGCTGCCGCACGTCAATCTCGACAACCAGCGCGGCAGCTCGGCGCCAGTGCATACGGATGGCATCACTACCCACCATCGATTCGCGCTGAGCCCCCAGCTGCTGCGCGGTCAGCTCGAGCGTTACCATGTAACGCCGATGCATGGCACCGCGTCGCTCGTGATCATCCCGCTGTAACTATCGGGTAACTGCGGCGGGTGGCAGTTCAGCGCCCGCCGTTGCAGCCCTCGACGCCTACTCGAAAGACAACCGCTCGGGCGGTGTGCCGAACGACGTTCGCGTTCGCTCGATCACTCGTGAATGTCGGACTGCAGTGCGATGCCGCGCAGCGCGGCTGGCAGCAGCGGCTGTGCGATCCGATTTCCCCACAACCGACGCCGGCCGAACGCATGGCCGACCAACAGGCGCACGTAGATTCCCGGCCCGCTCGAATAGATGCGCCAGCCGCCGTCCACGTCAACCGAGCCGGCTTTCACACGCGTCCATTCCGCGCTCGCTGCATAGCGGTCCCTGAACGCGGCATCGCTGCTGCTGAAGTACGCGTTGCGCTGCCTCGACAGAGCCTGCGCCACGCAATCGGTCACCGCGATCGGATTCACGACCTGAAGCGCTTCCCACAGCGCGTCCGCCTC
>Ga0105241_10002692_pt1 | contig 13318 bp, 9 predicted proteins | sample KBSC64metaG_FD_80422 | JGI IMG/M metagenome (GOLD analysis project Ga0105241, IMG submission 80422) | Corn rhizosphere microbial communities from Kellogg Biological Station, Michigan, USA - KBS C6-4 metaG | ecosystem: Host-associated > Plants > Roots > Rhizosphere > Soil | place: Michigan, USA... | reverse complement strand
TCGTTCATGCTCCCGCGGAAATATCCGGTGCAACCTTCCAAAGATTTGACAGGAGAAATTGATTTAACCGGATGCAAAATGAACTTGAATCCGGCGCGAGGCTTCTGCGGCGAGGGGTTTTTCCAGCACCGGTGGTGTTCTGATGCCTCGTTGCTAACGCGCCGGCGGTGATCGTCGACGCCATGGTTCAGCCCAAGAACGTGATGTTTCCCACGGGCGCGGAACTTCTGAACCGGGCGCGCGAGAACCTGGTGCGGATAGCGCACGGTTCAAGCGTGCCAACCTGAAGCTCAAGAAGCTGCGGACCCATCTGGGCCGCGTGATCCGCGACATTGCCCGGTTAGATCGAGGGCAACAGCGGGCTCGGAGCAGCGTCAACGCGGGCCGAAGACCTATTCCCTGCACGCGCCCGAAGGGCGTGACGTATGATCATACATTGATTATATATCCCGCCCAATGGTGGCTTGAACGGCAGGCTTGATAGTTCAACATTATTATTCTGGGCGACCAGCTCTCCGCCATAAACCATGAATTATCATTAAAATCTCGTAAACCAAGAGTTATTATTAAATCTGCGCGCCATTTTGGTTATACTGGGGGCGGCTATCCGCCTCCCATTAAAACTGCGCCCATTTTGAAGGTGTTTTTGATGCCGTCTTGCGTAATCGTCGTGGAAAACCTTCCCGTACCGTTAGATCGTCGGGTATGGCAGGAGGCGCGCGCTCTACGAGAATCTGGCTGGGCCGTCTCCGTAATCTGCCCGGCGACTGAGCGATTTCCCGCTCGACGCGAGACTATTGATGGTATCGAAATATTTCGGCATTCGCTCCCGCTCGAGGCGAATGGCAGCATATGGGGCTTCCTTGCTGAATACGCGATGGCCTTGTTCCATCAAGCACGACTTTTATGCTTAGTTCGATGGTCTTGCGATTTCGATATAGTTCAGATCTGCAATCCTCCGGACCTGATGTTTTTAGTGGCGTGGCCGTGGAAGCTGTTTGGAAAGAAAGTTGTCTTTGACCATCACGATATCTGCCCCGAGTTAATGCAGGCAAAATTCGGCCACAGGCGATTTATGCAGCCTCTCCTGGTGTTGGCTGAGAAGCTAACTTTCAAAGCAGCTGATCTCGTTATTTCGGCCAATGAATCGTTTCGGCAGTTGGCGATCAGTCGGGGTGGAAAGTCGCCCGGAGACGTTGTTGCTGTCTACTCAATTCCAGACAAGCGATTTTTTAGCAAGGCCAGTTCAAGATCCCCAACCAAAGTCGGTGCGGTTATCAGGAATGACAAAAAGATAGTGATTGGCTACGTTGGGATTGTTGGTGAACAGGATGGCGTTGACAATATTGTACGAATGGCCCGGGATCTTTCCCGGAAATATTCGTTGGACGACTTTACTTGCGTGATTGTTGGTGATGGACCGGCACTTCCGTCGGTTAAGTCGCTCGCCATTGAGCTTGGTGTATCTGAGTACATTGCATTCACGGGTTACCTGTCGGGAAGCGAACTTATCGAAGCCCTCTCGGAATTTGATATCGGTGTGATCCCGGACCCAATCAACCCGTACAACGACAAAATAAGCATGAATAAAGTCTTTGAGTATTCCACGATGGGTTTACCCATTGTTGCTTTCAATCTGTCTGAAACACGGCGGCTCTTAAAGGATGCAGCACTCTTTGCCACACAGGGGGACGCAAGCGGGCTCGCCGAGCAAGTGGCGCGCTTGATCCATGATCCCGAGTTGCGGCATGAGTTGGGACAGAAGGCAAAGGCGCTCGCAGAGCGTGACTTCGTGTGGGAGGCTGAGGCGAATCGATATGTGGCTGCGATGACACGACTGTTCGAGCAGTAAATGCATTACTAGGTAATCGCGCAATCATCAGTCAATGCTTGGGTCCAGGCCTGCGTCTAACTGCCCCCCGAGCTAGCCACAGGGAAGTTAGTACGATGAACAGCACAGCGGCGATGATAGATCTCAGCATTATCATTGTTAGTTTCAACACGCGCGACATGACAATTGAATGTTTGCGTTCGGTGCGAGCAGAAACGAGAGACGTTGCCTTCGAAATTATAGTGGTCGACAACAATTCAACGGACGGTTCTGCAGCTGCGATCGAGCGCGAATTCCCTGATGTCAAGTTGACGGCCTTGAAGGAAAACATTGGCTTTAGCCGTGCAAACATTCTCGCGGTTCAAGCGGCCCGTGGTCGCAGGGTACTACTCTTAAATCCTGACACAGTGGTGCTGGATCGCGCGATAGATCGTCTGGAAGCGTTCGCGAACGAGACCCCATCCTGCCGAATATGGGGGGGGCGTACCTTAAACCAGGACCGCTCCTTAAATCCATCATCTTGCTGGCGCAGGATGACGATTTGGAGCTTGGTATGCAGTGCCGTTGGTCTAAGCCACTTGTTTCCCAACAGTTCACTGTTCAACACAGAGGCCTACGGTGGCTGGGATCGTGGTTCCATCCGAAATGTCGACATTGTCAGCGGCTGTTTCTTTTTGATCGATCGAGACCTCTGGGACCAACTGGAAGGCTTTGATCCAGCGTTTTTCATGTATGGGGAGGAAGCGGACCTGTGTCATCGAGCGCGCAGGTTGGGGGCTCGCCCGATTGTTAGTCCATCTGCGACTATCGTTCACTACGGCGGGGCGTCGACAGCATCCACTCTGGAGCAGCGGCTGTTGCTCCTAAAAGGAAAAGCGACCTTAATGAATCAGCATTGGCGGCCCATGGGCCGTCGAATCGGAAGGGTTCTCTTCCTGCTCGGTGTTCTGATTCGTTGGGCCGCCTACCAGCAAGCTTCACGGCTGATGAGGCGACCTGGCGTGAGCTCCGTGGCTGCTGAGTGGAAGGCAATTTGGCAGCGTCGAGAGGAGTGGATCAATGGCTATGCTCCCCATCACAAGCATGGTTCGCCTTTGAAATCGAACAAGCCGGAATTGGAACTATGAAAGGTTGGCTCTGGCTCCCGCAACCCAAACCAAGTGCGCATTTGCGTCTTTATTGTCTTGCACACGCCGGGGGAGGGGCCAGTACCTTTGCGAGTTGGACGTCAGCGTGTCCGCGCGACATTGAAATTGCGGCAATCCAGCTTCCGGGCAGGGAGACCCGTCTCGACGAAGAACCTTTGCGCCGCTTTGCTCCGATGGCGCGCGCGATTGGAGAGGTTATTTCGTTGGACCATAGGCCATTTGCAATTTTTGGTCATAGCGCCGGTGGCAAGCTCGCAATTCACGTTGCTTTACGCCTTCAAGATATCGACAGGCGCCCGGTACGGGTCTTCCTTTCTGGAGCTCCGGTGACAGTTCCACGATCGAGGTTTCTACATCAGCTCAGTCAAGATCAATTTATCCAGGCGGTAGGCGAGCGGTTTGGCGCGCTTCCGTCCGAGATAACCAATGATCCAGAGGTTTGGAGTTTGTTCGAAAGGCCATTGCGCGCGGATCTGGAGGCCCACGAAACTGATGATGCGGTCCCCTGCCGTCTCCCAGTGCCGTTGAGCGTAATTTCTGGAAGCCGCGACCACGTTGTCGATATACGTGAGCAAAAAAATTGGCAAGCCTGGAGTGAATACCCGGTTGATTACGAAACCGTCGACGCAGATCATTTCTCGTATCGAAAACAGCCTAAAGCCTATCTAGAAATCATCGCGAGGCACCTAATTTTCCAAGGGTAGACGCATGCCCAGCATGACAACCGTTGGCGACCAAGGCAAAGCTCAATGTGGCCTCGCGGAGCGCGACTCGCCCCCCCGAGCGAGTCCTGAATGGTCGTCCTTGCCTTGCCGCGGCTTTCAAGCCGCGATCATCATGAAACGCGCGGGGTTAATTTTCGCATTGCTGTGTGCGGCCTACCTAACTCTTGGCGCCTTTGTCGGTATCCAAGCCCACGGCGGTGGTACTTCACTTCCAACCTGCACAACTAACGGCAACGATGGTCAGACGGCTGCCCCTCCGGGGACCGGCCAGTTTTCCACGCTCCTGGCCGGCTACGCCACTTCGCCTAAATGGTGTGTCGCTGGTGTCGGCTACGCTGTCGGGATAACTTCCAACGCGACGAATAGCGGCAATACGATCACTGAGACCGGCGTCCTCAATGTTCCGGTCAGCACAGACAAGAGATCATTCTACGCGCAGTCTGGCGGCTCGTTGCCGAGCGGGATTAAGCAAGGACTCCAATATTTCATATGCGGCGTTAGCGGTAGCGGCACGACCTATAGCTATGGCCTTTCCACCTCTATCGGCTGCGATTCGATGGTCTCGCTGGGTGCGCTTGGGTCGGGCTTTATTGCACTGAAGATCCCGAATTCAGTGGCTAATACCCCATCGGGGACTTCTGGATGGAGCGGGTCAGGTTGCGGCTCTGGCCTAACCTTCGACATCTGCATCACAGGTAATAATGTGACACTCGACCACTGGGATTTCTCGGTAAACGGCGGCTATTTCATATTCCCCGGAACGATCCGTAACCCGACTGTTACCAACAATTATTTCCTGATCGGGTCTAACTTTCGTGGTGTCTTCTATGACGAAGGCACCGGGCCGACGGGCGTTACCTTCAGCAATAATATCGTCGATGGAAACGCGGTAGCGATCTACACAACAACAACTGCGCGGACCGCCAGCGGCAACCAGATAACTGTCGCCAGCACCACCGGCATCGTCAACAATTTGACGGTATGCAATATTACACGCACTTCCTCGATTACATGCCCCGGCGTCTTCGTTTCCAGTGTAGTCGGAAACGTGGTGACGCTGTCCGCCAGTGTCAACAGCACCGTTTCGAGCGGTGATGCCATCGGTTTCGTTCGCGCTCCGAATCCGGGGAACAGCCTCTACCAAAGCCCGCAGATTTCTTTTGGGGACCGTGGCTCTACCGTCGCGCAGTACAACTGGATCAGAAACACCTACAGCGAGCATTGGCAGCAGGGTCTGGCTTCCGGCATGAACAACACCGGCATCACCCTCAAGTACAATGTGTTCGAGAACACAGGTTGGGGCGCGCCTATCACTGGAGCGCATGGTGACGTGGTTCAGGTTTATGGGGCGAGCGGCAGTTCCTTTCAGTCCATCACGTTGAACTACAACACCGTGATCCAAAATACTTCCCTCGCGAGTTCGACCTCGACCTCCTATAACATCCTTACTTCGGGCGTTTTTGGTGCCACAGCCACAACCCTCAACAGCCTGAACAATACGGCCATATATTCCGCCGGATCAAAGAGCGTTTCGACGTACGGTTTGATGGCCGTAAATCCCAAGTGGTTCTCATCAGCTGTCAACGTGCAAGACAATTACGTCGATCCGACCTCTGCTTGCAATGGAAGCCGCTTAAAATGCGGAAATGCCTCTTGGGCAGCAATCAACGTGAGGGCGGGTGGTGGCACCGGGCCGTCAACACCGCGGTGCACAGCGACTGGGAACGTTAGCCTTGTAACCGGAGGAGCGCTGCCCGCGCCGTTCGGGGGCTATTGTTAACGCAGATGGCAGCTTTCTCAGTCAAAGCGCTCCAGTGCAACAATACGAGAAGCTCAGTTGCCGTTATTTGCGATCTTGAATGGGGAGGTCCAAATTTGAGCGGGCGCGCTTGAGACGCTTGGCCGTTCTTCAGCGTCGGAAGCTCTTGCCTCAGGTGACGAAATGTGGCAAAATATAGCCCTTAAATTCCAGTTAACGAACTGCTGGCCGGCGATTGTGGTTTATTGCGCTGCGTCGCTTTTAAAGGCCAGCACCCGCTATGCCACGAACGCCCGTTGATTTCAGCCGAGCGTCGAAGGACCCCGCAACGAATGGACTTGCGACCGAGCGGCTCAGCCCCTGAGTTATCGCGTTTGGAAGGGAGGCGCGCTGGAGCGAACGCGCTGGCCGGTGCGGCCAATTTGGCCTGTGGCCATGGCGCATATCGAGTTCACACTTCCGAAATCTGCGCTGCTATATTGCTCGGCATGACTTGGAATATCTGAATATTTACCTTGAGCAGTTCAAAAGCGGGGAGCAATTGGCGTTAATTTTATTCCTGCGCTATTGCCCGCAATCCGGCACAGATATTAAATTGCGCAGTATTCTGTCACAATAAATGTTAGATCCAAGACGTTCCGTCACGGAGACAACCGAGGATTTGAAGCATGAAAACGGTCGATCAACCAGGGAAAGTCGGCCCGACGAATTGGCAGACGGTTGGGCCATTCGAACAGGCCAAGGCGAAAATGCACTCCCGGCCATTTCGAGTGACGCACGAACTCGTTGGCAATCCGCTGTTCTCCCTGCCGGCCCTGATGGAAGTCGCGAAAGAGGCATCCAAGCGGCGCGGCGATCTCTACGCGGATACTGGCGACGTGAAAGTAACCGATAAGTGGGGCAAAATCCCGCTTGTCGATCGACCGATCGACGAAGTCATCGATCGCATTCAAACCGCTGGTGCATGGATTATCATGAAGCACATCGAGATTGATCCTGCATATGCCGCGGTGCTGAATGAGTTTGCGGATTTCGTTCAGTCGATGGCGCCTTCTGACCCGCGCTTTTCGATCAATAATCCCGAAATGCTGGTACTTATTACTTCACCTAACCGGTTGACATCGTTTCATTTCGACGCCGAGGTCAATTTCTTGGTCCAAGTCCAGGGTTCGAAGCGAGTTTGGGTATGCAACCCGGACGATAGATCCGCGATAACGGAAGTCGAAATCGAAAAATACTACTGCGGACATCAGACTGCTGGAACCTACAAGCCGGGAGTTGAGGATCGGGCTTCGGTATTCGACTTAAATCCGGGCGAGGGCGTCTTCATTCCCTCGCACGGCGCTCACTGGGTTCAGAATGGCGACAGTGTCTCCGTGTCGCTCAGTCTCAATTTCGAGCTTCCCCCATCCACGTACAAGTACCCGTCGATCACGAATTACGCCTTGCGACGGCTAGGGTTTCAGCCGAGGCCACCGGGCCAGTCGTTGGCAACGGACCGGCTGAAAGCAGTTACTGGTGCTGTTGCCTCGCGAGGTCTTACGGCCGTGCGGTGGGTAAAAAATAGAGGGCAAATGTAACGCTTCGGCCGCTCCTCGGGGCAAGCGGTAATTACCAATCGCTCTACGGGCCAGAGATTGGATCCGACTCTGCGATCTTCCAGTTAGCGCGTCGGTAACTGGTAGATATGGACCCCGTAACCCGCAAACGAGTCTTCGAAGAATCCATGTGTCATCATTATGCTGCGGTCCTCTCCTATGACGTTGACGCTTATTCCATCGAGGCCGTCAAATGCAAAGCGAGCCTCCGCAGCGGAATTGCTCATTCTAACGGCGAAAACATACATACTGCCCTGGTATTCCTTGACCAAGGTAGCGATCGTCGCGCTCGATTGAACTTTTAATTTTCCTTCTACGCTTGGACCATTCAATGGTTTTGCCAACGATTTTATGAGAGCGTTTGTCTGGGCAACTTCTTGAACCACGTCAGGGCGACGAAAAATCCCGGCCTCGTTAAATGACGGCGCGAATTCGTGAGCAAAGTAAACAATACCTTTTGCACCATGGATGATAGCCATCCAAACTTCGGAGCGTAGCTGCGCAGGCGTAACGCCGCCGGTGGTTTCGAGCACGGCCCAGGCGTTCTGACCGTTAGTCATCCGGTTGACTAGATTGGTTACGCCGCGTGCTACATATTCTAACTTGCCTTTGACCTGGGGTATATCGGACGCGGCGGGATAGATATCGAACGACAAAATATCTGCGCCCTGAGCTGCAGTCGAATAATATTCCTGATCACCGGTGCACGGACCGCGGCCTCGCCAGAATTCGTTCGCGATCCCTTGGCCGAAGTTGATCATCACAGGCCGAGTCGCGTCGAGAGATTTCATTTTTTGTGTCCGACGAGCGACCTCGGCGGCCGGGACGCAAGTACCGTATAGTCCCAAACCGATGGGTTGCGCGTTGTCAGGCTCGTCGTCATGCAACCAGCTCTTGATGACGCCCCGATTGACTGAGGTCAATGCGACGCTATTTTGCGCGGTAACGGCGAACATGTCGTACTTCGCGAGAAGGGCAAGCTGTGCTTCTGTGGGCCCCTTCCAGAGCCCGACAAAAGTGTTGATACCGATGGCCTTGTAACGCGGAGCATTAGAGGGGGATTGCAACCACACCCCGATGGGAAAGAAGCCAGGCTCGGTTGGAAAACCGCCGGGATAGTGGCTTTCGGCGGACGCCCGAAGGCTGCTGAGGATCAGGGCGAAACAAACCCAACCAAAGAATCTGGAATTCTTCAAAGTAGATCCCCTGAACTGGAGAAGCCCGCTTCCTCTTGGGGCTCAAGAGGGAAACGGGCAGTTCTCATTCCCGGCTTGCTACATCTCATCAATCAGGACGCGCGCCTGAGCTAATGTGGGTCGGTCTCGACGACAATTAATTGGTATAAGGTTTCGTGATCATAGAATGGTCAGGTGCCCATCACCCGCATCGCAGGGATGTTTGACGGCTTGAAAGCTTGCAGAAAAAGTTCAAGGTTGACGAGAGACCAAAGAATTTTTTCGTTGTTTGCGCGCCCCTCCAGGTGCCTGCTAACGAGCCGTTGCACTACTGCGAAGTCGCAAATGCGATTAAGTTGTGAGCTCTCGCTTAGCAGGGTATCGCGGACAAATTCTTTGTAAGCCCCTCGAAACCACTCGCCGACGGGTACACGGAATCCGACCTTTTTTCGAAACAAAATGTCACTGGGTAATATCTTGTCCATGGCTGCCCGGAGAACGACTTTACCCTTGGCTTTCCCAATTAGAAATTTATCAGGAAAGCGGGCGACGAGCATCGCCAATTCGGTATCCATGAATGGCATACGGCCTTCAACAGACCCAGCCATCATCATCCGATCCCCTCGCTCAAGCAGATTATCGGGAAGCCACGAGGTTTGATCGAAAAAAAGCGTGCGTCGAGCGCTTGAGCCGATTGTCGCTGAAAACGGATAAGGCTCGCGCGGTTCAATTGGCGGCGAACAGCCCATCAGGGCATCACGTTCTTCAACCGATATTCCGCCGAACCACACCCTCATGCGATTCGTCAATTCACGCTCGCCGGCAGCCATCGCAAGGATCTTGGCTCTGCGCATGGCGTAGGGCAATGCCTGAATGGCCGGCCCAATCATGCGACTATGTACCACGTCCGGCATAATTCGATGATACAGTTCAATCCATGGTTCAGCACGGTGCTTCGGGTAGCCGCCCATCAACTCATCGGAGCCTTCACCGGTAAGGACCATTTTCACAGAATGCGAGGCCATTTTTGACAAAAGGAGTATTGCAATATCAGCGGGCTCAGATACCGGGGCTCCCCGGCGCAAGACAGCGGTTGGCCATTGCTCCATGAATGATTCCGGGTCAACAACGACCTCGTGGTGGTCGGTCTCGTACCGCTCTGCAATTGCACGGGCAAAATCAAGCTCCGAATACTTGGTCTCCTGAAAACCAACGGAAAACGTGCGCACCCGTTCAGAGCTCTGGCGCACCATAGTTGCAACAACTGCTGAGGAGTCCACGCCACCCGAAAGATACGCGCCAAATGGCGCGTCGCTGCGCATGCGAATGCGTACAGAATCCTCAAAGGTCTCCTTAAACATATGAACCGCGTCACTGAAATTCGTAATATCCGGAACGGTCGTTGCGAATGGCGGTACGAAGTAACGTGTGACCGATAGTTTGCCAGCCTGCCACACGGCATAACAACCAGGCGGCAACTTTGTAACGGCTTGAAATAGCGTAAATGGACCCGGGACGTAGCGGTTCAGCAAGTATTCCTGAAGAGCGAGGTGGTCCAGGCTTCGATCGATGCCAGGAAACTGCATGATCGGTTCGATCTCAGAGCTAAAAAGCCAGGCACCATCCATTTCAGCCAAAAAAAGTGGCTTCTTACCGAATGGGTCTCGTCCAATCACCAACCGTTGTTCAATCTTATCCCAAAGTGCAAACGCAAACATACCCCGAAACCGGGCGATTGCGGCGGGCCCCCAAGCTCGGTAGGCCTCAATTACCACTTCCGTATCGGACGATGTCTGGAAAGTATGCCCGAGCTCGATGAGTTCTTTGCGGAGTTCGATATAATTATAGATCTCTCCATTGAAGGTCAGACCAATCGAATGGTCCGAACTCCACATCGGCTGCACACCGCCTTGAATGTCGATAATTGAAAGCCGCCGATGACCTAAAGCTATCTGGTGAATTCCATCATCGCTGTCGCCGAGCCAATAACCTGCGCCATCCGGCCCGCGATGAGACATCAAATCGGTGATGCGAACCAGGGTATCGCGATCAAGTCGTTTCGCCCCTGCCAGGACCCATGCAAAGATTCCGCACATGAAGAAAACCTCAATCCATTCCGAACTGCACTGGCGGGGGCATGACGAGAACACGTTGAACGCGTGTCTGAAAGCAATGACGAGCCGCTGCACCGATCATAGCGTCAGTCACTGAGATGAAGATGAGCTCGGCGCCTCTCGAGCATTACGGGAGGTCTCGTCTCGCTCCCAAACAAACGTGTTACTATCCAGCAGTGCCTTGGCTTTGTGGCGGGCTGTCGCTCTAACATACCAGTAGACAAAAAGCTGCGGCCACAAAAAGGGATTTTTCAGAAGATTTAGGAGAGCTTTTTTATTACCACTGCCTCTGTTTACCCAGAGGTCAGGATGCCGATATTCGAGTTCACGAGTGCCGAAATCTGCCCGAGCCTCGATGGCAATCAAGTTTTTAATCGTGTGTGGTGCGAATACAATTGACCTGACAGAGTCGAGAGTGGCGCGCTCCTCAGGTCTAAATTGAACACGAACGTATGTGTCGTCAGCAACCAGGTTTGGAAACGTTCCGAAGCGACGGCGGCCGACTTGTGTTAGAGCGTAGACACCAGAGCCCCCAATTCCCTCGCCAAAGGATGGAAGTCGGCACCTGATGTTGTAGAATGCACGAACGGGCCAAGAGCAGTCGTTCAGTTCAAAATGGGGCGTCGGGGCAGCTGCAATAGCGCTCTCATTTTCCAGGTATTCCACCAATGTTCGAATGGTAGAAAGCGCGACGATAACGTCAGCGTCGACATAAACCCGAGGAAAGGAGCGTGAAGCCTGGTCGCCGAGGTTAAGAGCATGAGCCTTGTTGCCGAGGGGGGTCTCGATAACGCGGATCGGCGCGCCAAAACTGCGTGCAATCGTTGCAGTATTATCGGTGCATCCGTTACAAACGACCACCACATCGAGTTCGTCGGGCAAAGCACCAGTCGTTAGCTCCCGCAGAGTGCGAGCGATTACCATGCCTTCATTGTGGGCAGGCATTACAATCGAAATCATATCTTTCCCGCAGCACGAAGGTCCGGCGTCATTTTTTGCTATAACATATTAATTTAATTATAGTCTATAAATCTGCTTTTAAGTAAACGCTCGCTTGGAAGGGCGACGATTATTAAGTACATCGACGGCCATCCGCAGGAGTTCCCATGGGGGGCCGCGTTCGAGCCTAGATGGACATTGAGCTCGGAACTCGCTTCTTGCGAAATATTCCCAACTGACTCGACAGGCCTCGGGGCGGGCCCGTTCTGCTTGAGCTTCATGATCGACGCATTTCGTTGCCCGCCATGAAAAGGGTAGTCTTAACGGCAGGGCATAATGTTTGAGGATGCGGTCAAGGCCGTGACGAGTAGCTTGGGGGTATATTTAAAGCTACAGCTATTCGAAAGACAGCATCAGTTCTGCTCACCTGGGCTTGGAAAATGAGAACAATCGACCGAGGTCAGACCGAACTTCCATCTCGGCGTATTGGTCGAAGGGATGGAGCCGACGCTGCGCGTGTTTCCACCGACATCCAGCGGCCTAGTTCGATCGCTGCTTGGTTAATAATGATTGGAATTTTTGTTCCGTACATTCAGATGGAGATCGGAGGACTGGTTTTTACTCCAGCTCGGCTGACCATTTGTATATTCTTCATCCCGGCAATAATGACCCTATCCAAATCAGGCCGGAGCTGGAAATCCCCGGATTTCTTTGCAGTCGCAACAGCGGGTTGGTTCATTATAGCATCAATGCTCAACGATGGCTTCCAGGCTTACGTGCTGGCGCAAGGCCTCGAGTTCTTAAGTGCTTATCTTATAGGACGCGCGTATTTTTTTGGTCGACCGGGTCTTGAGCTCTTCATTCGTGTGCTTAAGGTTGTGGCGGTTGTCGTGATCTTGCTGGGCTTTTTGGATAACTTGGCAGGATACCCAGTTACTCTGACTTTGCTGGGCCTAACGCAATTTCAGGTTGCATTTCGATATGGCGTTTTGCGCGCCGACTCGATCTTCCCCGTCGCGGAACAGTTCGGGACATTTTGCGTCGCTGCAATGTTCATATTCCTGTACGGCGAACGAAATCGAGGCGCTCGAATATTTTATGGCGTTCTCGGTACTGCTGGTACTGCAGCGTCGCTGTCATCAGGACCCTATTTGGGTCTCGCGATCGGTCTCGCGGCTTTTAGCTATGATCTCATTCTGAAGAAAATAGTTTGGCGTTGGAAACTCTTTGTGGGGGCGATTCTTGGATTTATCCTTTCCGCCTTTGCCTATTCGAACGATCCGATCGCTGCGATCGTTGGCCACTTAACTTTCGATCCCGAAACGGGGAATTTCCGCATAAATACCTGGAGCCTCGGCTTGGATATGGTTGCGAAGCATCCGATTGAGGGCTGGGGACTCAACACCTCTTTTGAAGCAGAATCAGACATGGTCCGACTGTTTGTCGGCCAGAGCGTGGATGCTCTTTGGTTGGTGCTGATGCTTCGTTACGGCGTGCCGATGGTCGTGTTGATGCTTATAACGATTTTCATCCCAATGTTCAGAGGGGCGCGCGCTGCTACCGACCCCTATTTAGGCAACATACGGACGGGGTTCAGTTTTGCCGTCATGCTTATGTCCGTAATTGGGACCACAGTTCATTATTGGGATGCAATTTGGATTTTCTTTAGCTTAATCATCGGAATTCGCGCATCCTTTGTTGAACTGGAAGCGCGAGGCGGGAGTTTGCGCGAAAAGTCAGCGCACATCACCGTTGGTCCACGCCGGAGCGCTTCGCCTGCCAAGTGAGAGAAGCGCTTCTTATGCACCCCTGGTCTGGGACGCAACGATTTTGCCTAGCCACTACAAACCAGTTGCCAGACCTGCCAAGAAAGGACGTGCGCGCTTTGCGATTGCGCACCGGATTTAATGATAGCAACCAGAGATTGAAAGTTGCTTGCGACAAGAGAACCAATTAACGTCCACATCTTCCGATCGCTTCGGCAACCAGACGTGAGATCCTAAATGCCATCAATCCATGGAATCCTCCG
>Ga0105241_10002691_pt1 | contig 13318 bp, 10 predicted proteins | sample KBSC64metaG_FD_80422 | JGI IMG/M metagenome (GOLD analysis project Ga0105241, IMG submission 80422) | Corn rhizosphere microbial communities from Kellogg Biological Station, Michigan, USA - KBS C6-4 metaG | ecosystem: Host-associated > Plants > Roots > Rhizosphere > Soil | place: Michigan, USA... | reverse complement strand
TACGCCGGCCATGATGGTCGATGTAGGCGCCCAGGATGATTGCTCCCAGGGGCCGCATGAGGAATCCGGCGCCGAAGGTCGCCAGCGAGAGCATCAGCGAGGCATACTCGTTGCTGCCCGGAAAAAAGGTGAAGGCGATCGCGGCGGCGTAATAGCCGTAGATCTGGAAATCGTACATTTCCAGAGCGTTGCCGGCGGCGACGCGGACGACTCTGCGAACTTGCGACGTCCGGACTTGGGTTGAGCTAGCGAGGCTGGACTGGGTGGCCATCAAGCTTCCGTTCAAGCATACCGCCGAAGTCTCCAATACGTCACACGTCAGTCATCGAACTGCCAAACCCAATTGGTATCAAGGATGCGACGGCGTGCTGAGTTCGGAAATCGACTTCAGTAAACGCCGCGAATCCTTAATCCTTTGGAGGCTTTAATGTTTCATTTCAGACGTCACCGCACGCTGGGCGCTTGTGCTCTTTTCAGCGCACTGAGCAGCTTCAGCGCCAACGCGGCCGACATCAAGACTGTCTTCGTGATCGCAATGGAGAATCACAACTGGACGCAGCCAGCCCAGGTGGCCGGCAAGATCCAGCAGATTTATCAGAATCCCAACGCTCCCTTCATTAACGCCCTGGTGGGCGGAACGGCCGCTGCGATCATTAACGGGAAGGCAGTCAATATCAGCGAACAAACCGCTTATGCTGCGGCTTACCATAGCGTTCTGGCCACGCCCGACGGGAACAATCCCCACATTCATCCCTCCGAGCCCAACTACATCTGGGCGGAAGCAGGCACGAATTTCGGCGTGCTGAACGATAACGACCCCTACAAACCCGTGACCGGTACGAACCAGACCACGCCACTGCACTTGAGCAATCTTCTGCAATCGAATGGAAAGACGTGGAAATCGTATCAGGAAGACATCGACCTGACCAGGAACGCCAGCAACCAGCTCACCAACGTTCCACTTCCGCAGGATCAGTGGACCGTTCCGCTGACCAGTTTCTCGGGAGTGTTTGCCAGCGGAGTCAATGCCTACAACGGATCGGCTCAGTACAACTATGCGGCGAAGCACAATCCCATGGTGTTCTTCACCGATACCAATGGCGGCAACAACGCCACGCCCAGCAACGCCCTCTCCTTGAACTACGCGCCGCTGCAGCAACTGGCGACGGATCTTGCCAATAACACGGTGGCGGACTACAACTGGATTACGCCGAACCAGTACAACGATATGCACACGGCGCTCACGGGAGGCTACCAGGGGCTGACCGGAGACGCAGCCAACATCAAGCAGGGCGACGACTTCCTGAAGCAGATCGTTCCCATGATCATGGCGTCCGACGCTTACAAGAACCACGGCGCGATCATCATCTGGTGGGACGAATCCGAAGGGGACGGCGTCGCGGGCGATAATCCGGACAGATTCGATCACACCATCGGCGAAATTGTCATCTCCGAGCATGCTCATAAGAATGTAAATGGCGTTCCATATGCCAGCACGCTGAATCTTACGCATTCTTCCGACTTGCGGACCATGCAGGAAATCTTCGGCGTGGGACCATTTGTCGGCGATGCGGTGAACGGTGACGATCTGTCGGATCTGTTCGCACCTGGCAGCATCCCCAAAAAGCCGTAGCTTGTTCTAATTGGCGGCGGGTAGCAGGATCGCCTGCCCCGCCGCCAAAGCCAAGTGGGAGTGATATGCTTGCGGGAGCATGAAAACCCGACTTCTGCAAGCTCTCTGTCTGAGCGCGCTGCCGATGCTGGCGCAGCTCCCTGCCCCCAATGCCGCGGGTGTCTCGGCCGGGCACGACATCATGATCGTGAAGGACCTGGAAGGCGCCAATAAGTTCTGGAGCGCACTCGGCGGTGAGCCCACGGCGCTCGCCCAACTCAAGCTGACCAAACTCCCCGGCGTCCTTTACTTGATGCGCATGGGCGATAACAAGGGCGGCACCGAGGGTTCGTCGGTCGAGTACCTCGGTTACAAGGTGAAGAACCTGAAGGAGACCCTGGCCAAGATGGACGCCGCCGGCTTCAAACCGATGCCCGGCGCTACCTCGACGCAGGCGTTTCTCCAGACCCCGGACGCGATCAAGGTCCGCCTTACCGAAGACCGCAAGCTGGCGACTCCGGTAGCATCGGACATGATCCAGATGGACGTTCCCAATGTTAAGGAAGCCCAGGCGTGGTATAAGAAATGGTTCGGAGCCAAGCTCGTCAAGGACGGCAAAGAGACCGTCGCCGACATCCCCGGCCACCGGATCCTGTTTGTCGAAGCGAAGACTCCGGTCGCACCCACCAAGGGGCGCGCGTTCGACCGCATCGGCCTGGAAGTCAAGCACCTGGAAGACTTCTGCAAGAAGCTGGATGGGGCGGGAATCAAACTCGATGGCAAGGGCTACAACAAGGCTAAGAACATGGACCTGGCGGTGTGCCTGATCACCGATCCCTTTGGCACCTACATTGAGATGAGCGAAGGTCTGGCGGCAGTAAAATAATCGAGGAATCTGAATATGAGACGCATTTTCCAAGTTTCCTTGCTGCTGGCCGCAGCCAGCGCGATATACGCACAGGCACCTGCGCAAGGCAAAGGCAAGCAACCCGCCGGATCGGCCGGAACTGAATCCGGATGGGCCGCGTTCCAAACGCGCTGCATGGGCTGCCACGGCAACGCGGCCATTCCAAATGCCCAGACGCCGGAGCAGATCCGGCAGATGACGCCGGAACGCATCTACTCGGCGCTGACCACGGGGTCGATGAAAACCCAGGGCGACGCGTTGAGTGAAGATCAGCGCCGTATGCTGGCGACGTTCATGGCGGCTCGTCCGCTCGGCAGTTTGAATGAAGGCGCGGCTGCGAGCATGCCCAACCGCTGCGCGAGCAATCCTCCGATGGCCGATCCAGCAGCCGGACCTGCGTGGAATGGGTGGGGCGTGGATACGGGCAACAGTCGTTTTCAGACCGCCAAGGGCGCTGGACTCACCGCGGCACAGGTTCCGAATCTAAAGCTGAAGTGGGCCTTCGGTGTACCCACGGGATTATCGCAATACAACCAGCCGACCATCGTATCGGGCCGGATGTTTGTCGGCACTGATACGGGCTATGTGTATTCGCTGGATGCCAAGACAGGCTGCGTCTACTGGTCATTCCAGACTAAGGCGGCGGTTCGAGGCGCTCTCAGCGTGGGGCCGGTTAAGGGCAAAGGCTCGACCAAATATGGCGTGTTCTTCGGCGATTTCCGCACCTTCGTCTACGGCCTGGATGCGCAGACAGGGCAGCAACTGTGGTCCACCCGCGCCGACGACCACTTCATTGCGCGCATCACTGCCGCTCCGATTTTCCATGACGGAAAGGTCTATGTGCCGGTATCGTCGTCGGAAGAATTTCAGGCCGGCCATCTGGATTTCCCTTGCTGCACGTCGCGAGGCAGCGTGGTGGCATTCGATGCCAGCAATGGCGAGCGGGTCTGGAAAACGTACGTAATGGACGAGCCCAAACCGGTTCGAAAGAATTCCAAGGGAGTGCAGCAATATGCGCCCGCGGGCGGGTCGGTCTGGAACTCCCCGACCATCGATACCAAGCTCAACGCAATCTATTTCGGCACCGGCGATGCGGAAACCGAACCGGCCGCGAAAACCAGTGATGCGGTGATGGCGCTGGACCTGAAAACCGGCAAGGAACTGTGGCACTACCAGATCCAGGAAAACGACGCATTTCTCGGCGGTTGCGGCGGCGGCGCTAACAAATCCGATAACTGCCCTAAGAATCCTGGACCGGATCTGGACATCGGCAATTCGCCGATCCTGAAGACGCTGCCTGATGGCAAGAGAGTCCTGCTTACGGCCGGTAAAGATGGCCGCGTGATTGCACTGGATCCGGATAAAAAAGGCGCAGTTCTTTGGATGACGAACGCAGCACCGCCGCCTCCTCCGGGCGCGACGGGATTTGCTCGCTTGGGCGGCATCGTGTGGGGCGGCGCGGCGGACGATCGCAACGTGTATTACGGACTCAGCTCGGGCGGCATGTCGGCACTGAAGCTGACCACGGGAGAAAAAGTCTGGTACACGCCGCTAGCCAAAGAAGGTACGCGCGTTAATAACGCAGCGGCGGTGAGTGCAATTCCCGGAGTCGCATTCGTGGGTGGATCGGACGGCGTGCTGCGGGCGCTTTCCACGGCCGACGGAAAAGTGATTTGGGAATACAATACGGCTCGGGATTTCGATACAGTCAACAAAGTCGCTGCCAAAGGCGGCGCTATTAATTCCATTGGTCCCACGATCGTTAACGGGATGTTGTATATAGGATCGGGATACGCAGTCAGCGGAAACAACTTCGGTAACGTATTGCTGGCGTTCTCGCTCGAGTAAACTCGTCATTATCTACACCAAACCAAAGGAGAACACTATGAATACACGAACTATCTTGAGTGCGACCGTTTTGTTGATCGGCGCGTCGGCAGCCTTCGGCCAGGCAAAGGACGGCAAGGGCAAGGCACCGCCGCCGCCGATGAGCTTTTTTGTCACCAGCACCGGCGGGGGCAAAGGCGCGGATCTGGGCGGACTGGCTGGAGCGGACATGCACTGCCAGATGCTGGCGGCAGCCGTCGGACGCGGCAGCAGTACGTGGCACGCTTACCTCAGCACTCAGGCGGCGAACGGACAGCCGGCGGTGAACGCTCGTGATCGCATCGGAAACGGTCCCTGGTACAACGCTAAGGGGCAGCAGATCGCGGCGAATGTCGCCGAACTGCATGGCGATACATTGGAACAGGCTCGCCTGGGAAATCGCATCAACAAGATCACAGCGATCGACGAGAAGGGCGAGATGCTGAAGGGCGTCGGCGATACACCCAACGAGCACGACATTCTTACGGGATCGCAGCCGGACGGCCGGGCCTACACGGATGCGGCGGACCATACGTGCAAGAACTGGACAAGCGGCTCTGACGGCACGGCCCAGCTCGGTCATTTCGATCGTCTGGGCGGCGGTAATGCTTCGTGGAATTCGGTCCACGCGAGCCAGGGCTGCAGCCAGCCGCAACTGGTCGCCACGGGCGGCGCGGGTAAGCTGTACTGCTTCGCGATCAACTAGATAAATGCGTATCGCGCTGGGGTGCGTCGTAGCCGCAGGTTTCCTGTCGGCGCAGGATGGTTCGTCACTCTACGATCGCTCCTGCGCGTCGTGTCATAACGGCGGCAACGATCGCGCACCCAGCCGCGATGCGCTCCGTTCCATGTCTGCCGATCGTGTGCTGGCAGCGATGGAAACCGGTCCGATGATCAGCATGGCGGTCCGCCTGACTACGGCGGATCGCCGCGCTATCGCTGAGTTTGTCAGCGGTAAACCCATCGGCCAGCCGTTGGTGACAACGCCTTCGGCTAAAGCCATGTGCCCAGGGGCCCCCGGCCCTTTTGCGCTGAACGGCCCGATGTGGACGGGATGGGGAGGGGACGGCAGTAACACCCGCTTCCAGAGCACATCCGGCATCGCAGCAGCCGACGTTCCACGCTTGAAGGTCAAGTGGGCTTTCGCGTTTCCCGGCGATATCCAGGCCTACTCCCAACCGACCCTTGCCGGCGGACGCGTGTTTGTTGGAAGCCCTGGCGGCAAGGTATATTCGCTGGACGCTAAATCGGGTTGCGTGCACTGGTTCTTAGACGCGGAGGCGGGCGTTCGCACCGCAGTGACCCTCGCAAACACCGCCGCCTTTTTTGGCGATGCCAAGGCGAACGTCTACGGTGTCGACGCAGCTACGGGAAAACAGCTTTGGAAAACGAAAGTGGACGCATTTCCGGTCGCCGGGATCACCGGTTCTCCTGTATTCCACAACGGCCGGATCTACATTGGTGTTCGCAGCGGCGAGGAAGCTTCCGGCGCCGATCCTAACTACGAATGCTGCCGATTCCGCGGCAGCGTCGTGGCTCTCGATGCCGCCACGGGCAAGCAGGTTTGGAAGACGTACCTGGTCGACGAACCCAAGCGCACCACTAAGAACCAAGCGGGCGCGCAGTTGTGGGGACCGTCCGGGGTGCCGGTGTGGAGCACGCCTGTAATCGACGCCCGGCGTAATAGCGTCTACGTCACCACCGGAAACAACTACACCGATCCCACCACCCGATTCAGCGATGCGTTCGTCGCACTGGATCTAAACTCGGGCAAGATTCTCTGGTCGCGCCAGATGACGGCAAAGGATGCCTACACGGCTGCATGCCGGCTCCCCGACAAAACCAACTGCGCGGATTCCAATGGTCCGGATTTCGACTTCGGGTCATCGCCGATCTTAGTGACGCTGCCAAACGGAAAACGCGCACTGATCGCCGGTCAGAAGTCGGGCGTGGTCCACGCGGTCGATCCCGACAACCAGGGCGAGGTCTTATGGCAAACGCGAGTCGCTAAGGGCGGCACAGCGGGCGGCGTCCAATGGGGCTCGGCTGTCGATCAGAACAATGTGTACGTGGCCGTGTCCGATATCGGACGGATCATGCTCACCTACACTACATCCACCGATGCCGATCCGAAGCAGGGCGGCGGAATGTTTGCTTTACGGCTCGACAATGGCGAACGCGTTTGGTACACCGCGCCCGAGCCATGCGCCCGGCCGCGATGCAGTCCCGCGCAGTCGGCCGCAGTCAGCGCGATACCCGGAGTGGTGTTTTCGGGATCAGTAGACGGCCACCTGCGGGCGTACGCTTCGGCGGGCGGCAAAGTAGTGTGGGATTTCGACACTGCGCAAAACTTCGAGACCGTCAACGGCGTTCCGGGTCATGGCGGATCGCTCGACGGCCCCGGTGCAGCCATCGGCGGCGGCATGCTGTTCGTGAACTCGGGCTATCCCACCTCAGGCGGGCTTCCTGGCAACGTGCTGCTGGCGTTTTCCGTCGACGGGAAATAGCCATTCGGCATACTTCGCCCTGCTGCAATAACGCGCGAAAACCCCTGAAAAACTTGACCCATAACACTTCGTGAATTATAGTTTGGGAAGCGTTAATTCAGGGTCTTCAGGGAGGTCCAAATGCGTTTCGTAGTGCCTGTGGTGTGCTTGTTGACGTGTGCTTCGGCAGTGTTCGCTCAGAGCGACCGCAGTCAGATTACCGGAACGGTTTCGGATCCCGCAGGAGCCGTGGTCGGCAATGCGGCGGTGCAAGCCAGGAACGTAAATACCGGGCTGGAATACCAGACTGTGAGCACCACGACCGGAAACTACGCTCTTAACGAGCTGCCGGTTGGCCGCTACGAGATGACGGTTGCCGTTCCCGGATTCAAGAAGTATGTCCGGCAGGGCTTGGATGTGCTGGCGGCGCAGACGTATCGCATCGACATCGCCCTCGAAGTCGGCGCCACTTCCGATTCGGTCACGGTTACGGAAAACACACCTCTGCTCAAAACCGAAAGCGGCGAGCTGGGTCACAGCGTGACTGGCCAAGCCTTGAACTCGCTGCCGGTACTCGGCATTGGATCGGGATTCGCGGGCAACAGCGGAATCCGTTCGGCGCTGGCCGTTACGCAACTTATTCCGGGCGCCAACTACATTGGCGACAACGTTGTCCGCGTCAACGGAACTCCGGCCAACACGGAGACGGTCCGGATCGAGGGACAGGACTCGACCAACTATACCTGGCTCGCGGCGGTATCGCAGAATCAGCCCAGCGTGGATTCCATCCAGGAATTCGCGGTGCAGACCAGCAACTTCGCAGCCGAGTATGGCAAGGCCGGCGGCGGCGTGTTCCTGGTGACGATGAAGTCGGGCTCGAACGCGTTCCATGGCACTGCCTACGACTACAACGTCAACGAGATCTACAACGCGAATACCGCGCTGCAGGGAACCGCGCGGCCGCGCGCCCGGCGCAATGACTACGGGTTCACTACGGGAGGTCCGGTGTGGATCCCCAAAGTCTACGACGGCCACAACAAGAGCTTTTTCTTTTTCAACTTTGAACAGTTCCGCGAAAAGGTCGGGCTAAACACTCCGGTCACGGTTCCCACGGCAGCGTATCGCTTGGGCGATTTCACCACCGCGCTTACCAGCCGCGCACCGGTTACGGTGAACGGCAGAACCTATCGCGAAGGCCAGATTTTCGATCCTCTTTCCGGAAATCCGCGCCTGCCGTTTGTTGGAAATGTCATTCCCAAGGGCCAACTGGATCCGGTGGCGCTGGCGATCCAGGGCCTGATTCCGAATCCGCAGGGCGCCAATGCCGGCCAGTTAACCCAGAATTTCACGCCGACAGGATCGGCAGCCCAGGCCGATCGTCTCACCGATATTACGTCGCTCAAGGGCGATCAAACGCTCACCGACAAAATGAAGATCTCGGCATTCTGGTCCATGACACGGACCCAATCCGGAACGTCTCTGGCGCTGGGAGCGGACGGCTTGCCGGATCCCATCTCCCAGGCTCGCGCCAACTACGATTGGGTGAACACGATCCGCATTAACTACGATTACAACCTGACGCCCACCATGCTTCTGCACATCGGCGCAGGCTACGTGGATCAACATGGTCCATCGTCGTTCATATTGCCTAGGAATTCGTTCGATCCGGCATCAATCGGGTTGAGGGGATTGCCGCAAACCGGCGTTTTCCCGCAGATCACCGGATTGACCAGCACCACCAATGTAGGCGGCATGGCGACGATGGGTCAGGCGACTGCCGGCGGCTCTCCGGGCTGCCCCTCGTGCGGAGGAATCCATTCGTGGCGGCCCAGCGGCAACGTCAGCATGACCTGGATTCACGGAAACCACACGTACAAGGCAGGCGCGGAAGCTATCGTCGGCAACTACTCTTATGGGCAGCAATCCACCGCGCGCGGGCTGTTCGCCTTCAGCAATCAATCGACCTCCGATTCCGCCCTGTTCGGACAAACCGTCCCGGGAAGCGCCGTCATCGGATTCCCGTATGCCAGCTTTTTGTTGGGCGCGGTGAACAGTGCCACCGTGGGCGCGCCGACCGATCAGCACATGGGTGAGAAATCGTATGCGTTGTTCCTTCAAGACACCTGGAAAATCACGCGCAAGTTCACGTTGGACTACGGCCTGCGCTGGGATTACCAGACCTACCTGCGCGAGGGCGCGGGACGCATGCCGAGCTTCTCACCGACGACCTTCAACCCGTCCGTCGGACGACTGGGAGCGACCATCTTCGACGGCTTCCTGCCGGGACGCTGCCAGTGCAATTTCGCATCGAACTATCCGTTCGCGATCGGTCCGCGGCTAGGCGCAGCCTATCAGATCACGTCCAAGACAGTCTTCCGTGCGGGGATCGGATTGGTATACGCCAAGACGGCCGCGTACGACAACCTGACGATCATCGGCAACGATCAGAGCCTCACCGGTCCGGGCCAATTTATACCGGCGCTGTACTTGAAGAACGGCGTCACGGTTCCGACCACATGGCCCAATCTGGATCCAGGACAGTTCCCGGCCCCCGGCACCGTGAGCGCACCCGCCAGTTACGCCAACATCGATCCAAATGCCGGTCGGCCCGCCCGCCAGCTTCAGTGGAGCATCGGGCTGCAGCGGGAAATCCACAAGGACCTGGTGGTGGAAGCAACTTATGTGGGTAACCGCGGAGCCTGGTGGCTGGCGCCCAATATGGTCGCCTACAATGCGATCACCCCGCAGTTGCTGGCCAGCTACGGCCTGGACATCAACAACGCCGCCGATCGCACCTTGCTGCAATCCAACATTCTCAGCCCAGCGGTGATCGCGAAAGGGTTCAAGCTACCCTACGCTACGTTCCCGACCGCACAGACGCTGGATCAGGCATTGCGGCCCTTCCCGCAGTTCGGAAATATTGGCGGAATGTACTCCCCGCTGGGCGACACCTGGTACAACTCCCTTCAGGTCAAGGCCACCAAGCGCCTTTCGCACGGCTTGGATGCCACCTATAGCTTCACCTGGCAGAAGTCGGAAACCATCGGCGCCGAGGCATCCGGACTCATCGTCACGGGCGGCCAGCCGGTCCAGACGAATGACATATTCAATCGGCAGAACAATAAGTATCTGTCGGGATTCGATCAACCTCTGGTGAGTCAGATCGCGATCAATTATCAGGTGCCCAAATGGAGAGAGGGTAAGAATTTCGCCGGGAAGGCCCTTTCGTGGCTGCAACGCGACTGGACCCTGGGAACGTTCCTCAGCTACCGCAGCGGAACACCGATCCGCGTTCCCGCGGCGAATTCAGGACTCAACAACTTCCTGCAGCAAGGCGCCAGCTTCGCCAATCGCGTTCCAGGCCAACCGCTGTTCCTGGCGGACATCAACTGCCACTGCTTCGATCCGTCAAAGACCCTTGTGTTGAATCCGAAGGCGTGGGCGGATCCCGCGGCCGGACAATGGGGAACTTCGGCGGCCTACTATGGCGACTATCGATTCCAACGCCGTCCAGCCGAGAATTTCAATATCGGGCGGACCTTCCATTTCACGGAGCGGGTGACGTTCAACGTTCGGGCGGAGTTCAACAATATGTTCAACCGCCTGGAAATGCCGAATCCCAGCTCGACCAATGCGACAACTGCGACGCAGACGGATTCACTGGGCCGCTATATCAACGGTTTCGGATTCGTCAACACCACGGGCGGAACGGCCAGCCTGCCGCGGCAGGGCCAACTGATCGGACGTATAACCTTCTAAATTCCACGCGCAAAACGGAGCGCGGCGCGATCATTACTCTAGTTTTCCGATCGACGCGCCGCGCCCTTTGCGCTCCGAACTCTACCTACTTTCCAACCATGTGCGCCGGATCGACGTTGTTCTCGCCGCATACGTATTCGAGCAGCTCTGCCTTGGGGTCCAGTTCCCAGGTCGTATTGATCGTCCAGGGCCTGGCATAGGCGCCGGGGTCAGCCACCTCGATCTTGATATCAAGACGTCCCAGGTCGCGCCTTCGGTAACGCTCGGTCAAGTGCAGCTTTTCCGTGGACGGATTGAAACCAATCCAGCCCTCGTTGAAACCCAGCGTGTCGATGACCAGGGTGTCGCCTTCCCACTTGCCGGTGGAATGTCCCAGCCAGGTTGGGTTGGGATCCTTGGGATGGGCACGGCCGTCCAAATAGACCTGGCGATAGCCAGGAACGTCCTCGAAAATGGTGAGCAGAACATCGCGGCTTTGCACGATGCGATAAAGGAAGGGACCGTTGACCACCGCTGCCGGAGGCAGACAACGGGCGCCAGGATGGTCTTTCCCTTCGGTCTCCAGCATGTGTTTCGCGCGCGCCGCGACTGCCGGAAGCAGTTCGGGCTGTTCCGGAAATGGGTCGTCGTTACCCTGCCAGACTCCCGACAAATCGGGCTTGCCGTAGGCGGTGCGGGGCGCGGGACCTGCGGGTGCTGGAGTCTTTGTCCGCGATCTAGCCGGATCGTCGCCCAGAGTGCCGAGCGAAGGTCCCTCGGGCAAGGAAATATTGAGCTTGAGAGTTTGACCTGCCTGGACAGCGACATCGGGCCGGAAGAACGGGAGAAAACTGAATCCCGGCATGGTGACCGAAACGACGTATTTGCCGGCGGGCACCTTTGGCAGGATGTAATCGCCCTTGGCCGTGCTGAATCGACGAATGGTCGCGCCGGTGGCCATGTTAGCGGCCTGTACGGGAGCCCCTTTTACGATCGCGCCCACGTGATCCGTCACCACGCCGCTAATGACACCCATATTGCTCTGCGCCCAGACACTTAGGGCAAACATCGCGAAAACAACTACGCGCATATCCCCTCCTTGCGCTTCTCGTAACAGTGTACCCGGACACAGGTATCGAGCGCGTGTTAAATTGGGCGGCGGGTATACAGAAAATACGAAGGAGAAAGATTATGACGCCTACTCGATTGCTGCGAAGTCTGTTGATGGCAGCCTCAGCGGCTTCTATATTTGGACTGTTCGGTTTGGTGAACGCCGCCGAGCCCGATCCCAAGGTGCTTGCGTACACTCTCCCGGCGAACATCAAGTGGACCACCAGCGCCTCCGGCAATTCCACCGCAGTGCTGTATGGCGATCCGTCCAAACCCGGCCTGTACATCGTTCTGACCAAGTGGTCGCCCGGCCATATGAGCCGTCCGCATTCTCATCCAAACGACCGGTTCATCACGGTGATCTCCGGGACTTGGTGGGTAGGAACCGGCCCCAATTACGATCCCGCCAGCACCAAAGCCATTCCCGCGGGCAGCTTCGTCACGCACTACGGCAAGCAGATCCACTATGACGGCGCCAAGGATGGCGAATGCCTGCTGCAGATCGTGGGAATGGGACCGGCGGAATCTACTTCCGCTGAGAAGAAGTAGGGTTCACGGCAGGAAATTTCCAGTCCTCGGGATTCGCCGGCGGCTTGAATTCGTCCGTACTGAAGACGCGGAGCTTGTCGTCATCGGGAGCCGCGATTTCCAGAACCAGCGCGACCTGCAGGCGGGGACCCTGGAAGTATTGGATGCGGATGTTGTGGATTCCGCCGCTTAGTTCGACGCTGCTTGATTTCGTATCGATCGGATGGATGCCGTCGTTATCGATTACGCTCTGATCGTCGATAAACAGGCGTGAGCCGTCGTCGGAAGTCAGCGCGAAGCGGTATAGACCCGGCTTCTCGATCCAAAATCTGCCGGTGTAGTCGATGGCAAACCACTCTTCGCGCTTCGTCACGCCCGGAAAGCCTTCGGTGAAATCGCGGAGGGGAATGTTCAGCTTCGAAACGTAGATTTTTCCCTGCGGCTTGATTCGCGAGAGGTCGGGGATCGCTTTCGCGCGTTTCGAAATGTGATAAATGACGCCTTCGAGCCCGCCGGGGACAACCACGGTGGTCCCAAAGCTTACAGGCTGCTCCTGTCCCGAGGCCAGCATTGCGCCGGCAAGAACGAAGAGCAGTCTGCGCTGCATGAGAAACGTCTCTTAAACGGCGTCGTTAGACAACATCGACGCCCATGGACCGGGCGGTGCCCTTAACCTGCTCCATCGCAGCTTTCAGATCGAAGCTGTTGAGGTCGGGCAGTTTGATCTTGGCGATCTCTTCCACCTGCGCCATCGTGATCTTACCGACACGGTTCTTGTTGGGCTCGGCCGATCCTTTGGCGAGACCCGAAGCGCGCTTGATCAGCACCGGCACGGGAGGCGTCTTGGTGATGAAGGTGAACGAGCGGTCCGAATAAATGGTGATCACCACGGGAATGATCAGGCCTTCCTGATCCTTGGCGGAGGTCTTCGCGTTGAAGGCCTTGCAGAATTCCATGATGTTGACGCCCTGGGGTCCCAGAGCCGTACCCACGGGGGGCGCCGGCGTGGCCTTGCCTGCCGGAATCTGCAACTTCACCATGCCGGTTACTTTTTTTGCCATCGTAACTCCT
>Ga0105241_10002685_pt1 | contig 13329 bp, 10 predicted proteins | sample KBSC64metaG_FD_80422 | JGI IMG/M metagenome (GOLD analysis project Ga0105241, IMG submission 80422) | Corn rhizosphere microbial communities from Kellogg Biological Station, Michigan, USA - KBS C6-4 metaG | ecosystem: Host-associated > Plants > Roots > Rhizosphere > Soil | place: Michigan, USA... | reverse complement strand
AATTCATTCATTACTTTAACATTCGCAGCATACTGGTACAGGTCGGCGCCTTTAGCGGCATAGCTGAAATCGAGCGTGTCGTTTTTTAATGAGGCGGAGGCATGGAGCTTGCGACTTTCCGTTGCAAATGCATTCCATCGGCTGCCTTTTGAAACCAGATCGATAGAATACATTTTGCCGGTGAAATCGCCAACGCAGGCGGTGTTTCCGGTAAGGGCAGGGGTGCCGAACACGTAGCCGTTGGTTTTAAAACGGAATGCTTCTTTGCCGGTTTTTTTGTTGATTGCGAGGAGTAAATAAGAATCAGATGTTCCGACGAAAACATCGTCGCCATGAATAACGGGAGAGCCTACGATCCATGCGTTTTCTGCGGGATATTTCCAGATGAGTTTTCCGCTTTCTGCATCTAACGCATAGAGATTCGCATCGCGGGAACCGAAGTAAACAACCCCGGAATCAACCGCCGCAGAAGATTGTATGCCGCGCATGATGCCTTCATCACCGGTTTTGAATTTCCATTTTTCTTTGCCCGTTTCCGCATCCACAGCATAGAACCAGGTACCCCAGCTTCCGAAATACAGGTTGCCCAGGTAATATACCGGGCTGGAATGAATGATACCATTCGTTTTGAATTTCCATTTTAAAATCCCGGTGCGCGCATCGAGTGCATAGAGATTGCTGTCGCTGCTGCCGAAATAAAGCGTTTGCTCATTTCCTCTTTGATGAAACTGCGGAGAAGAAAGAAAGCAGTCCCATGGATCTTCCATCTCCATATCTGAAGGCTTCATGCCGAAATATCCTTTTCCACCGATATGTTTTTCGCCGCCGGTCCTGAACTTCCAGATCAGCTTCCCGTTGCGGATGTCAGCGGCGTAATAGTATCCGTCATAGCTTCCGAAATAAACCGCCGTTCCGTTAACTGCCGGAGAAGAAGACAACGCGCCGCCGGTTTTAAATTTCCATTTCAGTGCACCCGAATGCGCATCCAGCGCATACAGGTAACCGTCATCACTGCCAATCAATGCCAGTCCGCCTATCACCGCGGGCGATGAAAATATTCTCCCGCCCGTTTTGAATTTCCATTTTACATCTCCTACTGCACGATATCCATCCTTGCCGGTCTGAACAGAACGCGATTGCGGAAACATGGCCGCGGAAGGATTTGCATCGTGCTGTCCAAATGCAGTTGAGCAGAGGGTGATGAAGAAGGAGAGGAGGAGGGAATGGTTGACGGTTGACAGTTGACGGTTGACGGACTTTATGCGGATCATGGAAATTAATTATAATTATTTTGTTTCACCGGAAGTCCGTCAACCGTCAACTGTCAACCGTCAACCCCTTCATAAACAATCCCCGCCGCTTTCCGCACCCTGTCTAATGTTTCCATCAGGAGCAGACTGTCCGCATGCGTCATTACCGGGCTTTCTGTTAATCCTTTGCGCAGGCATTCTCCCACATGGCGGGCTTCGTACTGGTAACCGGTGCCCGGTTCTTTGGGGAAAGGAATGATCTGCCGGCTGTCCGGGCGATCCGGATAGAGTTCAATTGTGGTAGTTGGTTCGTAAAAACGGGTGGCTAACCGGATCCGGCTTTTGCTGCCGTTGATATCTGCTTCTGTTGCCAGGTTGGAGGTAAAGCTGGAGAACAGTTGGGCAAGTGCTCCATTCTTGTATTTGAAAAGTACGGCGCACTGTTCATCGATGCCGGTGGCGGCAGGCGTCATGCTGGCTTCTATTTCATCCGGCCGCCCTAAAACCGACAGCGTGATAAAAACATTATAGATTCCGATGTCCAGCATGGTTCCGCCGCCCAGTGCAGGATCCAGTAATCGCGCAGGAACCGGAGACTGGGGGATAAAGCCAAAGTTGACCAGCATGCTGCGAATATCTCCCAGTCTGTTTTCAGCCAGCAGTTCCTGCAGCTTCTGATAATGGGGAAGAAATTTCGTCCACAAGGCTTCCATCAGGAAAACTTTTTCCTTCCGGGATTTTTCGATCATTTCCTTTACCTGCTTCGAGTTCAGGGCCAGCGCTTTTTCACAGAGCACGGCTTTTTTTCTTTCCAGACACATCAGCGTATGTTCATGGTGCAGAGAATGCGGGGAAGCGATATAGATCACATCCACTTCCGGGTTTCCGGCAAGCGCTTCATAACTGCCGTGACGGTATCTGGCGGGAAACTCTTTGGCGAAAGCGTCTGCAGTTGCCTGATGTCTCGATCCTACAGCAGTCAGTTCGGCATCCTGCACGTACTGCAGGTCGGAAGCAAATTTCCGGGCAATGCGCCCGCAGCCCAGAATTCCCCAACGGATCACTGTCATCTGAATATTTTTTTACAAGATACCGATTCAGGCCATTTGAGCCCGGTATTTTTCCAAAAGGGATATTTTTCCGGAGAGGATATTCTTCCAAACAACTTATTCAGATCATCCGTCAATGCGAAATTTCCTCTGCAACTTCATTTATCTTTATCCGTTTTTGCCGCCATGTTCAACAGCCTGGAAAATACAGAAACCTATAAAACGATCCGGCTGGCGCTACCCATCATTATTGGTGAACTTGCGCAGATGTCGCTCCACCTCATCGATACGGCCATGGTGGGAGCAATCAGTTACCGGCACCTGGCCGCAGCCTCCCTGGTGATGAATGCGGTCAATATTCCCTTTATCATCGGTATCGGTATGACGATGTCCGTGTCCCAGATGGTTTCCATGGCGAACGGGCGCCGGGACACGCCGCTGGTATCCCATTATCTTTATAACGGGTTTTGCCTTTGTTCCGTTTTTGCCGTTATCATTTCCCTTGGCCTCATTTCGGGCCGGCAAATTTTATTTCACCTGGGGCAGGACCCCGAAGTGGCAAAACTCGCATATCCATTCATGTTACTGGTAGGCATTTCCATTATCCCCATGCTCCTGTTCATGACGCTGAAACAGTTTACTGACGGGCTGGAGTATACGCGAACGGCCATGGTCCTTTCCCTGGGCGCCCTGCCGGTGAATGCATTCCTGAACTGGCTATTCATTTATGGCAACTGGGGTTTCCCGCGGCTCGAGCTGGCTGGTGCCGGATGGGCAACCCTCATTACCCGGACGCTGATCTTCCTCGTTTTGGGAATTATTATTCTGAAACACGGGGTCTTCCGGAAATACATGGCCATGAGCCGGAGGCAGTGGAAAATAAACGCGAAAACCCTTCGTGAACTGCTGCATATCGGGGTGCCCAGCAGCCTGCAGCTGGGCATGGAAGTAAGCGCATTCGCCATTTCGGGGATAATTATAGGTACTATCGGCGCTGTTGCCCAGGCCGCCCACCAGATTGCACTCAGCTGTGCTTCCTTTACCTTTATGGTGTCCATGGGTCTTTCACAGGCGGGATCTATCCGGGTGAGCAATGCCTATGGGCGGTCGGACTGGCATAAAATCCGGGTGATCGGGAGAACGACCCTGGTCACCGCCCTTATTTACGGCAGCTGTTGCGCTTTTTGCTTTATCCTGTTCCGTTGGAAATTACCCGCACTCTTCAACAGGAATCCGGAAGTGCTGCATCTGGCTTCCGTTTTGCTGTTGTTCGCGGCAGTATTTCAGATTTCGGACAGCACCCAGGCAATTGGGGCAGGACTTTTGCGGGGAATTAAGGACGTGAAAATACCTACCTGGTTTGTTTCGATCGCCTATTGGATCATCGGCCTGCCCTCCGGGTATATCCTGGCCTTTCATTTTGGCATGGCGGCTCCTGGTATCTGGCTTGGATTTATCGCCGGACTGACCATGGCATCGGTTCTGCTCATCGTCCGCTTCCTGCGAATGCTGAGGAGATTTGGCGGGTAAAATAAAAAGTTAAAAATAAAAAGTAAAAAAGAAAAAAGGGATCGGCATTAAAGAGAAGGAATAGAAAGGAAACCCAGCGGTAAATAAAATGGATAATACCAAAATAACGAAAAATACGGGAAAGATTCTGAAAGAGGGCCGCGGCTTCACGCAAAATCTTTATGAGAAAATAATGGAGGAAGTCCAGGATTATGCAATTATTTTACTGGATGAGCAGGGAACTGTCGTCGATTGGAATCTGGGTGCTGAAAAAATAAAGGGCTATAGGCCGGAAGAGATCCTGGGGAAAAATTTTTCTGTCTTTTATCTGCCGGAAGACCGCCAGGACCATTTACCTGAAAAGTTAATAACAGAGGCCAGAACCAATGGCAGGGCTTCGCACGAGGGCTGGCGTCAGCGAAAAGACGGAACCAGGTTCTGGGGAAACATCAGCATTACGGCCCTGCACGATGAAAATAATTCGGTTACGGGTTTTGTAAAAGTCACGCGTGATTTGTCTGAAAGAAAACTTGCCGAGGACCGGGTTAAACAATATGCTGCGGATCTGGAAGCCCGCAACCGCGAACTGGAACAATTTGTTTATATCGCTTCGCATGACCTGCAGGAGCCCATGCGCAAGATCCAGACCTTTGTCCAGATGATTGACAGAAATTCCGGAGATCCTGCTGCAACCAATAAATACCTTGATAAGATTGATGCTGCTGCCAAAAGAATGTCGGCTCTGATCAGTGCGATCCTGAACTACAGTCGTCTTACTAACTACGAGGAGAATTATATCAAAGTAGATTTAAACCAGGTGCTCGACCAGGTAAAAACGGATTATGATCTATTGTTGCGGGAAAAGGCCGCGATAGTGGAAAGCGACCGGTTGCCGGTAATCCAGGGCCTCCCCTTGCAGTTGAATCAGCTCTTTTCCAATTTAATGAGTAATTCCCTGAAATTCTCTACCATTCCCACCCATATCCGGATCTCCTGCCGTTTGGTTTCTCCGGAGGAAATAGAAAAGGGAACCGTGAATCTGCAGCACACTTCCTTCCATGAACTGAAATTCGAGGATAACGGAATCGGATTTGACCAGTTGTATGCAGACCAGATTTTTACTATGTTCCGGCGCCTGCACAGTCACCATGATTACCCGGGCACCGGTATCGGACTGGCTTTGTGTAAGAAAATTGTTGAAAACCATCGCGGCTATATCTTTGCATCCGGACAATCCGGGAAAGGCGCTTCGTTCACGATCTATCTGCCGGCTTTGAAATAAACATCGGCACGCGTTAGCACCGGATTCTGATCCCGTTATTTTGATTGTTCATCCGGATCCATGTCCGGATCAAAATTTTTTTTGACATGCGTTATTCCGATAAATCCGGGATAGAAGAAATCCGTAAAAGATTTGATGCGGATGTGGAAAGATTTTCCAACCTGGAAACGGGCCAGCAAACTATTATCGATGCGCCCATTATGCTGGAACTTACCACGGGTGCTGCTTTTTTCACGAACCCCGGTGCAAAGAACCTGCTGGATATCGGATGCGGGGCCGGAAATTACAGTCTTAAAATGCTGGAAAAGATCCCGGGATTGAACTGTCTGCTGATGGATCTGAGCATGGCTATGTTAAAACGCGCGGAGGAAAGAGTTTCAGCTGCTACTAAAGGGAAAGTAGAAATTATGCAGGAAGATATTCTGCGGGCTTCATTACAGGAAAATCAGTTCGATATTGTACTGGCTGCTTCGGTATTGCATCATTTACGGGGAGACGCGGACTGGAAGGATGTTTTTCGGAAAATTTACCGCTCATTGAAATCCGGTGGCAGTTTCTGGATAACGGACCTGGTCACGCAGGATACGGAGTCGCTGAACCGTTTGTTTACGGACCGGTATGCGCAGTACCTGGATGCACTCGGCGGAGAAGCTTATCGTAAAAAAGTATTTGCATATATTGAACGGGAGGATACGCCACGCTCCGTTAATTTTCAGCTGGGCCTGATGACGGAAGCCGGCTTTCGCTATACCGAAATCCTGCACAAGAACGGGCCCTTCGCTGCATTCGGGGGAATTAAATAGCGTGCTGTTGAATATGGCTGTTGAGCAGAGCCGGTGGGATCATTGTCCGTTCTGATCCTGCACGATCGCCTCTTTTACCTGGCGGTTTTTGAGGATATTGACGTAGTGGAGAGCCAGTTTATTATTATAATTCTCATAAGAGCGCTGCGCCCACTTAATGGCAGCATCCAGATCGCCGTTGATCTCGCTGATGATTGCCATATTATAACAGGCCCTGCCCGCAATTTTTCTGTCTCCGCTGCCTGTTTCTTTTTCCCAGAGTTTACCGGCATCATCCCAGTTCCCGGTCTGTGCTTTTCTTTTGGCGATGACGAAATTATCCGTTCCCCGCACGTAATAGTCCCGGTTTACCCGGATCCAGAAAGGAATAATTCTTAGTGCATAAGCCTGGCCCACCTGGCTGGCAACTTCTTTCACCGCTTCATTCCTGTTCATTACCGCTGCCGCCGCAGCTACCGGGTTCACACCTTTTCCCGAAAAAGACAACTGCCGCGATATTGCATATTCGTCCAGTATATTCTTTCCGGAAGGATCATAAATTCTCCAGCCCGTCTTCACGACTGTAAGCATATTGGCCTGGTGTTCAATTCCCGGAACGTTTCCTACCACCGGTACGTTCATATTTACGGGATTGGCGCTGTAACTTAATTTGGAATCGGTATCAAAAACTTCCAGTGCAAAGAGTGCATCCAAATGATTCTCCCGGCATATTTTTTCTACCTCATCCCAGCTCAGGGAGGCGGGGAATACGTCGAGGCCAACGGTTTTAAGTCCCGGAGGGTTTATAGGTTTTACTTCGCCGAATTTTCCGTCCTTCTGCAATTCGGTGGTAAGGCCTTCGATACTTGCCTCGGCGCCATCCTTGTCGAGGTTTTTGCCTTCAAGGGAAAGTGCTTTATCGATCTTGTCAATAATTTTATTGCTGTTGGATGATGGCAGGGTTCTGTTGATTATCCCGATATTTTTTATGTAGGATGGTATGGTTACCGGGGCCGGCTCTTTAACACTGAGATATACAAGTTGTGTAGAGCTGCAGGAACACAGGGTGACTGTTGCCAGCAGGATAAGGGATGCCTTATTCATGGTTTGGATATTGGATGATTTAGCGGGTTGACGTTAATACAACGCCTGTTTTGCCTTATTATTATTGATCGGAAAGCTTATATCGGGGCCGGTCCCCGCATTTAACCCGCTTTATCCGGCAAATCCTGCCTTCAGATCGGCAATCAGGTCATCAATGAATTCAACGCCTATGGAAAGGCGTAACAGATTACCGGGACTTTTCGGGGCCGTTCCCTCAGCCGTTCTGCGGTGTTCGATGAGGCTTTCCACTCCGCCGAGGCTGGTGGCGTGTTTAAAGATCTTCATACTGCCCGCGAAGCGCATGGCTTCTTTTTCTCCGCCTTTTACGTGGATCGAAATCATGGATCCGAAATTCCCGTTCATCTGTTTTCTGGCAATGGCATGATTCGGATGATCCGGTAATCCGGGGTAATAGATTTTTTCGATATGGGGATCCGTTAGTAAATACGCAACGATGGCCAGGGCATTCTGTGTCTGTCGTGCCAGCCGGAGGGAAAGGGTAGCGAGACTTCTGTTCAGCAGCCAGCAGTCGAAAGGGGAGGGCACAACGCCTCCGCTTACCTGGAATTCACGCAAACGTTGCGAAGTTTCGTTTTTCTCTTTCACAATCACCACGCCGCCCAGTATATCGGAATGCCCGCCAAAAAATTTGGTGGAAGAATGAAATACCAGGTCAACACCCAGTTCCAGCGGCCGCTGGATCAAAGGCGTTGTCCAGGTATTATCGCAGGCAAGCTGTATGCCCTGTGCTTTCGCAATCTGGGCAACCGCCTGGATGTCCGTGATCTTTAACATGGGATTCGAAGGTGTTTCCAGCAGGATCAGTCTTGTGTTTTTCTGCATGGCCTTCCCCACATTCAGCGGATCTGTCATATCCACTTCCGTATGCGATATTTTTCTGCGGCTCAGCATGTTTTTTATCATGGCGGCAATGCCATGGTAGCAATCGTCCGGCATGATCAGGTGCGTGCCGGGTTCCAGCACTGCTTCCGCAATGGCAAGCGCCGCCGAATTGCCGGAAGGGAATGCGAATGCCTCTGCGCCCCCTTCCAGCAAAGCCAGCTTTGTTTCCAGCGCCCTCCGGTTCGGATTATCCATCCGCGAATAAATAAATCCCTTTCCGCCAATGGTTCCGGCTTCGTCCCGTTCAAAAGTGGTAGATAGATTAATGGGCGGAACAACGGAGCCAATCAGATCATCTGTATTACCGGCATGAACGGACAAAGTATCAGGGTGCATATTACTGGGAATTCAGTTTTAAAGTGAACAAGACCGGCTGTTGACATTCCTGCCGTGAAAGGCAAAGGTAACCAATTACCTATTTTCAGATTGCCGCATTTTGCACTTCCACAATTTTAAAGTGTTTTTTTCCTGCGGGAACCTGCCAGGTTACTTCCTGTCCCTTGCGGTAACCCAGTAAAGCGACGCCTATCGGCGCCATGACGGAAACCTTTCCTGTGCTCACATCCGCTTTATCCGGAAGCACCAGCATCAGGTCCAATATTCGTTTGCTGGCGCGGTCTTCAATCTTAACTTTCGAATTAATCCGCACCGCATCGGCTGGAAAATCCTTATGATCGATTACTTCTCCTTTTTTTAATTCGTCCAGCAGTTCCACTACATTGTGCTGGTCAAATGATTTATAGTTCCGGGTGTCTTTTGAATAAGAAAGCAGGGTATCGTAGTCGTTTTTATGTAATACCAGCTTGTTTTTTTTCTTTTCCATTTTGAATGGTTTTAATTATTGATAAAATCTGATTGTATAATATTTTTTTCTATTCCATAAATCTCACTGAAAGGGCTGCTGTGTACCTGGTCTATTTTCCGGAAAAAGCTGGATACATTGATCTCCCCTGCATTTTTAAATCCGCAGGATTCCATCATTTCCACGGTGGCCTTAATGGTATTGGAATGGAAATTGGCGACCCGCACCCGTTTGTCCGTAATATCGAGCCCCTTGTACAAATTGGGTTCCTGCGTGGCCACGCCAACGGGGCATTTCCCGCTGTCGCAGCGCAGCGCCTGAATGCAACCCAGTGCAAACATCATTCCCCTGGAGCTGTAACAGGCGGACGCTCCCAGCGCAATCGCTTTCATGATATCAAAACCGGTAATGATCTTCCCGGCAGCAATAATTTTTATCTCCTTGTTCAGTTTGTAATTTTTCAGGGTTCTGGTTACGAAGCTCAGCGCTTCGTACAGTGGCATTCCGATATGGTCTGTAAATTCCAAAGGCGCTGCGCCGGTTCCTCCTTCCGATCCGTCCACCACAATAAAATCCGGTATGATATGGGTTTTACGAATGGCGTAACAGATTTCATGGAACTCCTTTTTGTTCCCGATGCATAGTTTGAAGCCAACCGGCTTTCCCCCCGAAAGTTCTCTCAGTTGTTCTATAAAATGCATCATGCCCTCCGCATTACGGAAAGCCGTATGGGCCGATGGGGAAAGCACAGCGATGCCCGCAGTTACATTCCGGATCTCTGCGATCTCCGGACTGTTTTTTATTGCGGGCAGTATGCCACCATGCCCTGGTTTTGCGCCCTGGGATAATTTCAGTTCAATCATTTTCACAGACGGGCGTGCTGCGTTGATCCGGAATGCTCCCGAATCAAAATTCCCGTCAGCATTCCGGCAACCGAAATAGCCGGTACCGATCTGCCAGATCAGATCGCCTCCATGCAGGTGATAAGGACTGATACCGCCTTCTCCGGTATTCAGTGCAAATCCGCCCAGGGCAGCTCCTTCATTTAAAGCCTGGATCGCCGTTTTGCTCAGCGCACCATAGCTCATTGCGCCAATATTAAGGATACTTGCATGATAGGGCTGGCTGCACTGTGCATTGCCGATCCATATTCTGAGATCCTTGTTTTTGATCAGCACGGGATAAATAGAATGGGCCACCCATTCAAAACCTGGTTTTCCCGGATCCAGCTGCATGCCGAATGCAACTGTCTGCCGCTCATTTTTCGCCCGTTGATAAACAATGGACCGCTGGCGTCTGCTGAAAGGTTTTCCATCCGTATCCGATTCAAAAAAATATTGCCTCAGTTCCGGCCTTATGGCCTCGAACCAGAACCGGAGGTATCCGATCAGTGGATAATTCCGGAGAAGTGCATGTTTCTTCTGCGTTACGTTATAGAGGGCGATGAATAAAAGCGGCAGGCTCACGAATAAGAGCAGGAATAACCAACTGTTTCCTGCTGAAGCCATGCGAACAACAAGAATATTGAGCATAATGACCAGCAAAATAACGGCGCTGCTTACAGAAATCCATTTTGGGTTTCGTGTCATAATAACTGTTTAATGATTCAGTAATGAAAAGGAGAATCTGTAAAACCCCGAACCAATAAGATATTACCTGGCCGGGGTATGCGTACTGAAGTCCATGAGTTTGGACAGAAAGATGCGCATCCCTTTTTTAGTGGAATGGCTACTGGTCTTCTTGCTGAAAAGACCCGTTGAATCTGATATGTGAATGTGAATTTTCACGAATGCCGAAGGTAGTGATTTTTGGGGGAAAGGAAAAGTTAAAAGAATTGACAATGGATAGTGGACAATTGACAATGGACAATTGACAATTGACAAAGTGTAATGGGTAATTAACAGTGAAATAGCATTATTCATTGTCAATTGTCCACTATTCATTGTCCATTGTCCATTGTCAATTGTCCATTGTCAATTGTCCATTGTCAATTGTCCATTTCTCACTCCCTTTCCGGCAGCGTCACCACAAACGTAGCGCCCTTCCCCGGTTCACTCTCTGCCATGATGGTTCCGCGATGCCTTTCCACAATTTTTTTACAGATGGAGAGGCCGATACCGGTTCCCTCAATTTCATGGTGCCCGTGAAGCCGTTTGAAAACAGTAAATATATCTTCCGAATATTTGCTGTCGAATCCTATGCCGTTATCCCGGAAATAAATGCGGTGAAACACATTGCGGGAAATATTTTTAGACAGGTATTCCGGCTCCGACGGGATCCTTTCACTGAAAATATCAATTTCCGGTGCATTGTCCGGTTTGCTGAATTTTATTGAATTGCTTAGGAGATTCTGAAACAGCTGGCGGATCTGGGTAGGAAGAACGAGCAGTTCCGGCAGGGTTTTTATACGAATGACCGCATTGGTCTTTTTTATGTCCATTTCCAGGTCGGTAATCACTTCATTGAGGAGTGTATTCATATCCACACATTCGAAATCTTCCGTAGATTGGGTATTTCTGGAATACTTCAGCAGATCGTTCACCAGCATTTTCATGCGCCGGGTGGAATAGGATATTTTTTCGAGATATTCGGCAATAAAATTTTCTTCTGCGGTACCCAGCTTCTGGGATATCAGGTCATTGAATAAAAGTATTTTCCGTAGCGGTTCCTGCAGATCATGGGAAGCGACAAACGCAAAGCGGTCGAGTTCTTCATTGGTCGCTTTTAATTCGGCGTTACTGTTGATGAGCTGCTGATTCAGGAGTTTGATCCGGTTCTCCGAGAGACGCCTTTCCGCTATTTCCGATTCCAGTGTCTGGTTGATGGCTTTCAGTTTTTCTTCCTGAATAACCAGTTCATTCGTTTTCTGAAACAACTCGACAAATACGCTCACTTTAAACCGCAGCAGCGCCGCGTCGATCGGTTTATGAATATAATCCACTCCACCCATCTTGAAACCCCGGAACATCAGGTCATCTCCATACCTGTGGGCAGTGATAAAAATAATGGGAATATGTTTCAGGCGTTCCCTTTCGTAGATAAGCGTTGCCGTTTCCAGGCCATTCATCTGGGGCATCTGCACGTCCATCAGGATCAGGGAGAAATCATGTTCCCGGAGCAGCAGTTTCAATGCCGCCCTTCCGGAGTTTGCTTTAATAACGGTGTAACCCTCCTTTTCCAAAATGGTTTCAATGGATAGCAAATTGTCTTCCCGGTCATCCACCGCAAGGATCTTCACCGCAGGTAATGCAGTCATAAACTGAGTTTCACTTTGTGTGGCATTAAGGTACATTGAATATTATTTATATAACCAAACCCGCATAAGCGACAATAACTGATCAATTTTCACCGGTTTGGGGATATAGTCCGATGCGCCGGCTTCAATGCATTTTTCCCGGTCGCCTTTCATGGCTTTTGCAGTTACCGCAATAATGGGAAGCTGATGATTTTTATTTTCCCGTCTGATTTTTTGCGTCGTTTCGTATCCGTCCATTTCGGGCATCATAATGTCCATCAGCACCATGTCCACCCCGTTATTTTCCATCAGGGTATCAATCGCTTCCTGCCCGCTTTCCGCTGTTATCACTTTCATTTTATGCCGTTCGAATGCAGTGGTCAGGGCAAAAAGATTTCTTACATCATCATCAACAACCAGAACGGTTTTGTCTGTCAGGATATCTTCCCTGGATCTCAGGTTCTCGATGATCTTTCTCTGCTCAGGAAGCAGGTACTTATGGTCGAGATGGGTGTGCATAATAACTTCTTCCAGTAATAGTTCCAGAGAATTGACGTCTTTTATCAGCACCCTGTTTGCATATTGTTTAAGCTGGGTCTTCTCCCTGGGTTTAAAATCCTTTGCAGAATAGATAATAATCGGAACGATCCGGGACTTATTAATTTCGGTGATTTCTATGACCAGTTCCATTCCCGCCGAATCCGGGAGCATGTAGTCAACAATAATGCAATCGTAAATGTTTTTCCTGATCAGCTCCAGGCCTTTTTTCCCTGTAGTGGCTAAATCCGTTTGAACCAGCCGGTTATTTCCCAGGAACTTAATGAGCTGGGATGATTCGACATCGTTGTCTTCAATTAACAGGACGCGTTTTGTTTTCCTTTCGCTGTATTCCACGATATCATTGAATAAAAGCGCAAGCGATTCGTTCTTTAAGGGTTTTAAATGGAAGCTTCTCGCGCCCCGCTGCATGCCGAGCAGTTTGTTTTCTTCGCCCGAAATCAAATGAATCGGTATATGCCGCAGATTGATATCGTTTTTAAACAGATCGAGGATCCTCCAGCCACTGGCGTCGGGTAATTTTACGTCGAGGGTGATGGCGACGGGATTAAATTTATTAATCAGGAAATAAACATCCGCAAACTGGGTGGCTACCACAGCCCGCAGATTTCTTTCATGCGCTTTTTCGATCATTATCTTGGCAAAGCGTACGTCATCTTCTATAATCAACACCACTTTGCTGTCGTTCAATATTGCATTGCGGTCATCTCCGGTGATATTGATAATTTCATTTACCTTATCCAGGTCCCGCACATCCGGCAGCTTAACCGTGGGAACGGAGTGAATAGAGCGTTCGTCATTATCCTGCTCCATGATCCGGTATTCACTGAACGTTAAACTGCTTTGCTTTTCTTT
>Ga0105241_10002680_pt1 | contig 13346 bp, 8 predicted proteins | sample KBSC64metaG_FD_80422 | JGI IMG/M metagenome (GOLD analysis project Ga0105241, IMG submission 80422) | Corn rhizosphere microbial communities from Kellogg Biological Station, Michigan, USA - KBS C6-4 metaG | ecosystem: Host-associated > Plants > Roots > Rhizosphere > Soil | place: Michigan, USA... | reverse complement strand
GAACCCCACGGGGTTCGGCGATTGGGGGCTCTCGGACTATCTGTTTCCCTGCTGGCATCAACCGGGGCGCCAGTTCGTGGTCGAGATTCCTGATTCGATGCTCGCCGTGCGCGCAGAGTACCTGTTTTCTGACATCGATCTTCCAGGTGCGATTACCATCATCAACGTCAAAGGCGTCCCGATCTCCTTTCAAGGTGCGTTCGGCGGACCGGGACTCGGCCGTTGGCTGCGACTGAACTTCGACGGCGACAAGGTCGAAGTCCTGGCTCTCGAGCGAACCACGCCGGACGCGAAAGAGGGCAAGATCGTCGAAAGAAAGTCGGTCGCCCGATCCGAAGACCTGTCGAAGACCGTCGCCCGTTTCTGCACGCCACTCAGCCCGTGTCTGGGCGCAGTCGTTGCCTGCGACGACCAAACATCGATGGGCACGCTCAAACCGATCCTGGCTGCCCTGCACCGCGGCGGTCCCCACGACGGTGATTTTGCTTTCCAGCTCCGTCGCTACTCCCCTCCTTCGCCTGAATCGCCCGAAGACGCATTTCCCGGGGTGGGTCGCCTACCACCGGAACAGATCCAACGGCTAGTTCGCCAGTTCTACCCGGCCTTCAGAACCTGTTACGAACTCGGCCTCGCCAAGAACGCGAAGCTGGGCGGCACCGTCAGTACGCGCTTCGTCATCGAGCAAGATGGCAGCGTCAGCCATGTCACGAGGTTCAAGACGACGTTACCCGACGAAGAGGTCAGCGCGTGCGTTGTCCGCGCGTTCACCCACCTGAAGTTTCCAGCACCCAACCACGGGATTGTCACCGTGATCTATCCCATCATTTTGTCACCGGGATAAGGCTTCGCCGCGTCAAACGCCGACACCGCCGATCAATGCCAAAAGGATTCTTACCCAGTCTGTTGAATCTATTCGTGAAAGCGTTGTTGCTCGCAACCTCGCTCCTCTCCTGCGTTCAGCCACTGACCCCTCCTCGCCCAAAAGCGCCGCGACAAACCAGCATGGGAGTGCACGAGGCAGTTCGAGTGATCGTCGCGCACCCCTCTGCCCCGAGCCCTTTGCGTCACGGCGCGTTCACCATCGAAGGTTGGCAGTTCGAGAGCGCCAACGCGGCACCGGTCGAGAATCGTCGACAACGGGTATTCAACGAGACTCGCAAGCCGTGGGCGGAGTTTTTGGTTCAAGTGCACAACCGCATTCACCCGATATTTGCAGACGAATACCTGGCGTCGCTCGACCAATTGCCAGCGAAGATCCCACTAAATTCACCCGAGTTGACGGTCACTGTCGGAGCCGCAGTCACTCAATCCAGCGGCGAGATTTCTCTCCTCTACATTCGTCATCCGAGCGGTATGCCGGAATTCGACGTTGCCGCAGTCGCTGCGCTCGTCCAAGCGTTCCCGATGACAGTGCCCGAGGCGATCGCGTCCCCCGATGGGCTCGCGTATTTTGAATGGGAGTTTCACCGCAATAAAGAAGCGTGCAGCGCGCTCAATGCTCGGCCGTTTCGATTCGCGCAGCCTTGAACCTCCGAGCGCCGTCGCTCGCGACGACACCACTATCGCGACTTCGAGCCCCGGGGAGTAGGCGGAGACCCACGTTTTCCCGACCATATCTCAAATTCGCCCGTTGAATGCGCCGCTGTCCGCTACCGCCCGCCCTGCCCCGATGATAGCGTCCCCCTCGCGATGAAGCAGTTCACGGCGAGCCGCTTGCTTTCGTTTGCGCGGGAGTTGCAGCGGGCGAGCACGTTTCAGGAGTTGCTCGAGATCACGCGTGTCGAGGCGGTGGCTTCGGTGGGCTATGCACAGGTTTGGTTGTTCGTTTCGGACGACGAAGAGGTGCGCGAGCTGCGCTTGATCGACTACGCCGGAAGTCAGCGCGACTTGGCTTGGGAATTTGCGCCGCTGCTCACGGTCGAAACCGATCCGATGCTGCAAGAGATCGTGCGCAGCGATGAACCCGTGGTCGTCGAGGATGCCCGCACCGATCCGCGAACCGACAAGAAAATCGTGGAGCAGCTCGGTAACCGCACCATCATCAACATTCCGCTTCGGCTCTTGGATAAGCCGTTCGGCGCGTTCGGACTCGGCACCTTCGGAGATGAGGGATGCCGGCTGCCCACTCAGGAACAGCTCGATCATTTAGTCGGCATGGCCAGCCAACTCTCGGTCGCCGCGAGCCGCATCCGTTTCCTCGACACGCAGCGGCGCGCCAACGAGCGGACGATGGAGCTCGAGCGCCGCTTGCGTGAAAGACAAAAGCTGGAAAGCCTCGGCTTGCTCGCCGGTGGCGTCGCGCACGATTTCAACAATCTGCTGACCGTGGTGCTGGCAGGCGCCACTTTCGCGCGGCTCGGGCTCGAACCGGGTCACCCCGCCCACGCGGAGCTCGATACCGTCGTCGGTGCCGCCGAACGCGCGCGAGATCTGACCAAACAACTCTTGGCCATGAGTCACTCGCAGCCGCTGGAGCTGCGCACGATCGAGGTGAACGATCGCTTGCGGCAGCTGCTGGCTTTGTTGCAACGCGTGCTGCCAGAGAGCATCAAACTCGATCTGATCCAGGGCGTGCGCCTGCCGCTGGTCGAAGGGGATGCAGCGCAACTCGATCAGGTTTTCATGAACCTGTGCATCAACGCCCGCGAAGCCATGCCGGAGGGCGGCAAGCTCACGATTGAAACCGAGCACGTGCTGCTGAATGCCGCTTACGTCGCCACGCACCCGTGGGCCGTTTCCGGACGCTACATCTTGGTGACCGTGACGGACACCGGCAGCGGGATGTCGCGCGAAGTGTTGGAGCGTGTATTCGAGCCGTTCTTCACCACGCGCAAGGAACGCGGCGGCACGGGCCTCGGTCTGGCCGTTGCGTACGGCGTGATCCGGCAGCACGGCGGCCTCTTGCACTGTTACAGTGAGGAAGGCGTCGGCACCGCGTTCAAGGTGTATCTGCCGGTGCACGTGCGTGCCGCTTCGGATGTTGGCACCAAGATCGAAGGCGCCACGCCGCGCGGCAAAGAGCGCATCCTGATCGCCGAGGACGACGCGGCGGTGCGAGCCGCCACCGTGCGCGTCCTCGAGACGGCCGGCTATGCCGTGCTGGCGGTGGAAAACGGGCGAGAAGCGTGTGCAGCCGCCGCTCACGCACCCTTCGACCTCGTGATCTTGGACGTGATCATGCCTGAGATGAGCGGCCGCGATGCCCTTCAGACGATCAAGAGCGAGTTGCCGGGCGCGCGCTTCATCCTGTCTACCGGCTACACGGGCAACGTCAACATCGTGGAGCTCTTGCAGGGCGGCGCGACGTTGCTCGAGAAACCCTACGACCCCGAACGCTTGCTGCGGCTCGTCCGCACGGTATTGGACGACAGCCCGGAAACCACGTAGCTCGAATCGATCCGAAGCTCGACACCCCAGCTTTCAACGCCTCACTCCGCGAGCATTTCCGCCAGCAGATCGAACACCACGCGGATCCTGCGGCTCGTGTGTAGTTCGCGGTGGGTGCATAGCCAAAACGGCACGGGGATGGGCGCGAGCGCGGGGAGCACTTGCTCGACTTGCGGTGTTCGCTCTGCGATGTCTTTGATCATGCCGCCAATGCCCAGGCCCGCTTTGACCATCTCCCAGCCCACCACGTGGCTGTCGGTCGTCCATTTGAAGTGGTCGATCTTTAGATCTAGGCCCAATTTCCCCAAGATTTCGATGAAACGAAAGTTGTCGTCCGCACCGACGAAAACCGCATCGGCAACGTCCGTGAAGTGCTTGGGGCGGCCGTGCTCACGGAGCCAGCTCTTTGCCGCATACAGGTGCGCGGACGAATCCCTCACTTTCTTCGTGACGAGATCGGGCTGCTCGGCGCGCACGTGACGGATGGCGATATCGGCTTCGCGACGTAACAGATCACTCAAGCGGTTGGAGGAGACGAGGTGCACCTCGAGCTCGGGATACTGCTCGCGGATCTGCGCGATGAGGGGCGGGAGGAGATAAGCCGCGACTGCCTCGCCCGCACTGATGCGCACTTGCCCGACGATCGCTTGTGAGCGACCCGATGCGCCCAGAGCCACCAAACCCGCGCCGTCGGCCATCACGCGCACGTGCTCGAGCAGATCCCTGCCGGTCTCGGTCAGTACGAGCTGTTTGCCCACTCGCTCGAAGAGCGTGACTCCCAAGTCTCGCTCGAGCGCGGCAACCTGCCGGCTTAGAGTCGGCTGAGTTTGTTTCAGAGCGCGCGCCGCGGCCGAGAGCGAGCCTTCGACGGCGGTGACCAAGAACGCCCGCGCCTGGTTCCAGTCGAAGTCTGTCGACTCCCAATTCATGCAATTTCGTATATCACGACTGCATTTTTAGCGGATTACCATTTGATTTCCGTATGGGTAGGGTAGCTAGATGGAGAACGCGATGAAACGCCCCGCCGAGTCGGACCTCGATTTCTGGAATCGCAAAGCCAAAAGCTACGCGAAAAAGCCGGTTCCCGATGAGAGCGCCTACCAGGCGACGCTGGCACGCGTGAAAGCGCACCTCACGCACGCCGATCGCGTGCTCGAAGTGGGCTGCGGCACGGGTTCGACCGCTCTCACCCTCGCCCCTCACGCACGCAACTACCTAGCGACCGACGTGTCACGCGAGATGGTCAGCATCGCCAAACAGAAACTGGGTGCGCAAGGAAACGAGCGGCTCCGTTTTTCAGAAGGCGACCTGGACGACCCGGCCCTCCACGCCGGCAGCTTCGACGTGGTGCTGGCCTTCAATCTCCTCCACTTGCTCGCGGACACGAGCGCCGCGCTGCGCCGCATTCACTCACTGCTGCGAGCGGGCGGTCTGTTCATCTCCAAGACCCCGTGCGTCGGCGACTCCAGCAAAGTGCTGCGCGCCGTGATTCCGATCTTGCGCGGCCTCGGCCAGGCTCCGTTCGTCAATTTCGTGAAGCAGGCCACGCTGCAAAACGACATCGCTAGCGCCGGCTTCGAGATCCTCGAAACCGGCCTTTACCCAGCCAAAAGCCAGAGCCTTTTCGTGGTGGCACGCAGCGTGACCCCGGCCTAGCTCCGCGCGTCAGGCGACGGCCGCGTGGTTCGCGTCCTCTTGGTAGGCGATCTCGGTATCGATTTCGATCTTCACCTTTTCGCTGATGGCGACGCCACCAGTATCCAGCGGAAAGTTGTACTCGATGCCGAACTCGCTTCGGTAGATTGAACCGGTCACGCTCACCCCGGCGACCATCACGCCGCGGTGATTTTTGGCGATACCGCGAAATTCCGCGTCGAACGCCACGGCGCGGGTGATGCCGCGGATCGTGAGATCGCCATGGACGACGAACTCGCCTGGGCTTTTTGCGACGATGCGCGTGCTCTTGAAGCGGATCTTCGGGTAGCGCTGGGCGTCGAAGATGTCGCTCGCCCGCAAGTGGTCGTCCCGCATCGTATTGCCGCTGTCGATGCTCGCCACGTCCACCTCGCCCTCGAAGGACGAGCGCGTAAAGTCCGCCGGATCGAGCTTTGCTTTGCCGCGGTAGGCTTTGAACTGCCCGCGCACGGTCGACACCATCATGTGCCTGACCGAGAAACCCACGTGAGAGTGCATGTTGTCGATGATCCACGCCATGGTGACCTCCGTGCCGGCGGGTTGATAGCGCCGCTCGACATGTAAGCATACTTATATCAGCTAGCTTACTTGTCAAGGGCCATCCCCGCGGTGTCCGCGCAATTGGGCTATGCTCCCCGCCCGGAGGCGTCATGGACGAAATTTACGGGGTTTCTCTCGACCAGCTCGCAGAGTTCGGCGGGAAGTATTCGGAGTTTCAGGCGAAACATTCCGAGGCCGACGCGCGGGCCGCGTTCGACCAGTGGCTGCGCAGTCAGGGGACGGACTCGAACCAGTACTGGCTCGCCTATCAAGCCTGGCAGGAGCGCTTTCGCGCCGACCCGACCGGACAGCTCTACGCGAGCTTCACGATGAAGTGCGCCGAGATCGCCCAGCGCGTGCACATGGGGGATGTGCGCAACATGAGTGAGGACACTCAAGAGGGCGTGACACTCGATCGTTACGCACAGCTCGCCGTGGCGATGAGCAAGCCCGGGATCGATCCGGAGGCAGTGGCGCGTGAACACGGGCTCACGGACGCCGCGCATTGGGTGCGCGTGAATAGCGCGTGGTCGACCGCGATGAGCCAGGACTTGGAGCACAAGCTCACGACCCAGTTCGGCGTGCTGTATCAGAAGTACGCGGGGCCCGCGTTCGCGGAGCAACAATTTCAGGCCACCGCAGCGATCCTCGCCGAGTCGAACCAGCCGCAGGACAAGATCGACGAACCGGTCACCCCGGATACGCCGGATACGCTGCTGCAGAAGCTCGCTTCGCCCTCGCGCAACGAGCGTTGGCGCGCGGCTTACCTGCTGGCCCACGCGATCGATATCGGTGCGGCAAAAGGCCCTTCGTACCGCGCGGCGTGCATCCCGGTATTGATCGATATTCTCGAGCACCACGACGAGCACACGGTTTCCGATGCCGAAAGTGCGGCGCGGCGCTTACTCGATATCGGCGAGCGCACCGCGGACGTCAAAGGCAGCATGGCGCGCTGCTTGGCGCGCGCGGAAGAGAAGCTGGTCTCGCTCAAGGCGGCCTTCGAGCCCATTCGAGACCAAGCCGTGCCCGAGCGGGTAGCGCTGAACAGCCGCATCCAAAGCTATGGCTCGCTGGTCTCCACGCTCCAGGGCTATTTGGCCGATTTTCAGGAATCGGCGGCGCCGGCAGCCGTGCCCGCGGCGTTCGTGCCGACCGAGCGCGCGGGAAGCGCGCCAGGCACGACGCAGAACGGCGGTGGCTTCCGCTTCGTGTTGCCGCTCGCGGCGGTGGGCGTCGTCGCAGTGGGCGGGCTCGTGGCTCTGCTCCTGCTCACGAAGAAACCAGCCGACGTGAGCCTCAACGCCGCAACCACCGCCGCCGAGAGCGCGACGCTCCCCGCGCCGATCGCCTCGGCAGTCACCGAGGCCACGCCGGCAGCCGCTGCTCCCTCGGCTCCTGCAGAGGCCTCTGCTCAACCCGCCGCAACCGGCGCGCCCGCAAAACACGTGCACGCCGGGAAACCGCACCACACCAAAAAGAAGCCCTGACCAACCGATGGCCCGGCTTCACATGAAGGGCCGGGCCATCGCTTCCCTCGGCTCGGCCTAGTTGGAGCAGGTCCTAGGATAGGCCGGGCTCGGCAGGCACACTCGGGGGAGTGGGCCACCGTTGCAGCCGCACACCCCGGTAGTGCAATCGGAGTCCTGCAAGCATGGCGCCCAGTTCGGAACGTTGCTGCAGGTGCGCGACTGGCCAGCGCTCAGACACATCAGTGTGGCTCCGCCGTTGCAGCCGCAGATCCCCGAAGTGCAATCCGCGTCGCCCCAGCAGCTCGAACCCAGGGCTTGGGTGCAAGACTGAGAGTAGCTGGAGTTGGGCAAACACTCGGTCGGTGCGGTCTCACCCGCGCAGCCGCAAATGCCCGATTGGCATTGCGCTGCGCTGGAGCAAGCATCGAACCCCGCGCCGAGGCACGTCGGAGAGCTGCCCGCAGCGGCGCACTTTCCACACGCGCAATTGCCAGTGGCGCATTCGCCATTGCTGCCGCAGAGCGCGCCGGTTGCCTGCAAACAACTAGTGCCATTGCACGCCCCGAGCCTTCGATCGTAATCGGCGATGTACGTCCACCAGCTATTGCAGGTGTTCAGATAGGAGGTGCCACTCACGTGCGGCAAGTGACTGTCGTACCATTGCTGGTAGCCGAGCTGCGTGCAGCCCCACGCATCACAAGCAACGGGCGTCGTGGCACCGGTGAGGTTCGGATAGTTGAGGAAATCGTTGGCTGTGGACGCCACTTGGCGGGTGTTCCCGTAGTCATACTCAGCGCTGGCATTGGCGGGGAAGTGCACGCTGCCGATGCCGGCTTGCCCGGGGAAGGCATTGTCGTAGCGACTGAACTTGAACCAAGGGTTATTGGGATCGACATTTTGATACCAGTGACCCTGGCCAACGAGCAGCGACAGGATGCTCTCCACACGATGATTGTAGGAGTGGATCGCGTTGTCGATGCCCACCTCGTAGTTCCAACCCATGACCCAAATGGTTTTGCGGCAATCTGGGATGTTCTTCTTGCGGTAGTCGTAAAACCAAGGACTTTCAGCCTGCGCGTCGTTCGGCATCGCGTCGTTCGGGACTTTGTAGGCGAACTCGTCGAGCCCAGCGCTGCCATCACCCCACACCCAAACCTCCGATAGGTTCTGCGTCTGCACCAGATTGCAGATGTCGTTCTGCTGGAAGAGCGCGTTGTAGTCGACCGACGTACCGGGCATCGAGACCGATGCTTGCGGCGGTTGGCCGTTGAGAAAGCGAACGTCCGTGATCTGGTAGTTGATCAGACCATGGCTGGTTTGCCGGAAGGTATCGACCAGTTGATGCGAGGTGACCACCGGGTCGACGATGGCGTTTCCGTGCGTGGCTTCGTCGTGGTGAATGCTCGGGTGGTAAGCATCGTAGACGAGCACGAGCACTCGCGAGGCCTTGGGCGTATCGGTGCAAGCGCCGTAGGCGTCGGCGTCAGCCGCCGCCACGTCCAGGTAGTTGACGTTGAAACCGCTGGTTTGCGCGGTCATTCGCAAGCGATGTACCCCCGCGGTGAGCGAAACTTTGGCTAGCACCAAGTCGTGCCAAGACTGCCAGCCGCTCGCATCCGTGAACGAGGCGGCGCCGAGCGCAGTTCCATCCACGCTCACGCCGAGAGTTTTGCTCCCCGCAGCGGCAGAGGCCACGCGAGCCGTGAGTTGGTAGCTCGACGTCTTGGCGACGTTCACCGTGTATTCGAGCCACTCACCGGCATCGATCCAGCCGACGTTGTAGCCGCCGCCCGCATCCGACGTGGCCTCGATGTCGACGTTGTCTTGGCGATATTGGCCGCCGGAATTGCCCGCAGTGGTGTCGTGATAGCCGACCCCCTCACCCCCTGCATTGTAGTCTTCTGCCTGGATGCGACCGGGCAACGCGATCGCCGTCGCCTGCTTCGTGGCATCGAGGTAGTTGACGTTGAAATTCCCGGTCAGCATCTGCAAGCGCAGCTCGTGCGTGCCAGCGCTCAGCGAAAATGCGCCGATCGGCAGATCGCGCCAGGCTTGCCAACCGGTCGCGTCCGTGAAGCTCGCTTGGCCGAGCGCAGCGCCATCGAGAGTGACACCCACGGTTTTGGTCCCTGTAACGGCCGAAGCCACGCGCGCCGTCAACTGATAGACACCCGTCGTACCGACATTGACCGAATACGCGAGCCATTCGCCCGCTGCGATCCAGCCCACGTTGTAACCACCGCCGGCATCGGTCGTGGTTTCGATGTCGACGTTGTCTTGCCGATATTGGCCGCCGGAATTACCAGCAGTGGTGTCGTGATAGCCCACGCCTTCCCCACCCGTCTTGTAGTCTTCGGCCTGCAAGCGACCCGGCAATGCAATGGTCCCGCCGAGCGGCTGAGCTTCGAGGCCCACGCCCGCTTCGCTTGCGGCCTGTCCACCACAGCTCGTCAGCACGGCGATGGAGATGAACGTTGCTCCACACAGGATGGCGCTCGGCCAGCGGTGCTGAGAATCCGTGACGCGATTTGCAACCACGAGCGCGTGGCGTTTCCAGAAATCCGTTGTCATGAAGCCCTCCGATTCAGAGCGGAGAGCACAAGCCCGCCGCGCCGACTGTGTACTACTGACTGGCCCCGATTTGGGTGACAGATCACACAGCGACGTGAAGGAACTCTTCTGTGGCAACTGCCGCGCGACATTTCGCAACGGCTGGGACACGAAACACACGAAACCAGAACGTGCCGTGGCGGCTTCAGTGTCGCAGCGGCATTGAGGAGCGACGCCGGCGGCGCAGACCCCAAGACATCATTGCCAATAACGAGAACAGCACTCGCGCCAAGGGTTGCCCAGCTGGCGAACCTGCCGCGCTGCAACTGCAACCGGAGTGGGTGCCGCTCGCGGGTGCTGGAGTCGACGCGCCATTGCCACCGGAGCCGCCGGTGGCCGCGGCGTTGCCGGCGTTTGCGCCGTTTCCGCCGGCACCTGCTGTTTGGGTGCTCCCGGCATTCCCACCAGCCGCTCCGCCACTGCCAGCGCCGCCCTCCGCGCCAGGCTCGCCCAAGCGAATCTCAGCCGCGGCGGAAGCGCCGAGATCAACGACAAAACTCGCGGTCCCTGAGCCATCAGCCGTCAGTGTGCGAAGTTCTGTCCCGTTCACGTAGACGGCGTAAGTGGCATTGGCGGTGAGCTGTGCAACGTCGTGAGTCGTCGTGGTGGCGCTGCTTGCCGTCTCCGTCCATTGCTGGCTCGTGGGGGACCAATTGCTCATGTCGACCTTCAGGGCCGCGCCATTCGAGCGGGTGATCTGTAATCGGCTGGTTTTGTCGGCACCGGCGAAGTAGCGCGCTTCATCGGGTGTATTCAGATCGGCAGCAAAAGGCTTGTTGTCCGCGATGGTGAGCCCGCCCACGCCGAGGCTGTAATCACCCTGCGACTGGAGGCCGATCAAGTACGACTGCCCTCGCAATTGGTACTTCAGCGCGGTGCCGTTCAGCTCCGGCGTGAGGTGCGGCTCCAAGTACAACCGATTGTAAAAGGGCTGCACGCCGTAGACGCTGCTGTAGAGGCCGGCGATGGTCAGGTAATTGCCGGCGAGAATGTCGTCACCGGCGCCCGTTTGATCGTGGCGCAGGTAGCGCTGATGCGCGAGCCCGTCGCTGTTGTACTTGCTGATCACGTTCTTGACGTATTTGACGGCGAGATTCGGCGCGAATTTGACGTAGCTTCGCAAGGCGAGCTCGTTCCAGGACAAGAACAAGTCACCGTTTTCGTAGTTCGGAAAAGCGCCGCTCCCCTGCTCGCCCGCTGCATATGCCGTCATACTCAGAGGCCAGGTAAACAAGCCTTCCGCGGCCGTTCCGGCTTCGACTTTGCTCAAGATCGCCGTGACGCGCGCGGGGTCGTCGCAAACGCCGTAACCGATCGCAGCAAACTGAACCGGAGTGACCAGATTGGTACCGTGAAGGGAGTCGTCCGCGTCGCGCCAATAGATGTACTGGCTGTTCGTCCCATCCCAGAACCCACCTTGATCGGTGGGCTTGTTGTAACTCTGTTTCAGCTTTTGAGCGCGCGATCGATACGAAGTCGCCTTGGCGCTGTCGCCAAGCACGTCTTCGATATCCGCCCATTGGCGGAGGGCGCCGTAGAGCTCCGCATTGACCAAGGCATTTTCGTAGGCCGCCCAAACCACGTCGATCCAGTCGCTCGATTTGCCGTCGAGGTGAGTGCTATTCATCATTTCGACGAGGCCGTCACCGTCGCTGTCGCGCGCCAGCAGGTAGTCCAACACGCTTTCGCAAGTCGGCTTCTGCGCGGTGACCCAGCTCCTATCGCCCGTGAGATTGAAGAGATCCGAGACCACGATCACGTAGTCGGGCTGACTATCCAGCAAGGTCCCCCACTGCGCTTCGTAGAAGCCGTCAGCGGTGTAGGTGCCGGGTTGTTCGTCACCGGTCGTGTCCTTGTAGCGGGCCAAGACTCGACCGCTCGGCTGGACCGCTTTGCTCCGGTAGAACGCGTACGAGTCCAGCACGGCCTGGGTGTAATCGGGCTGATTGACGGCCGCGGCCACCTTGCCCAAATAGGGCTCGTGCAGGCAAATGTAGCCGGTGGCCCAACCATTCAAGCCCGCGTGGTGGTTGTCCAGCACACCATAGCGCGCGATGGTGTTGCTCATCTCGCGCACGGCGGCACCATCGATGCCGTTCAGCGTGCCGATGTCATCACTCGCGGCGTAGTCGAGCGCGCTGAGCTCGTAGCTGGCGCTGATCGTGCCGCTGGACACCGCAAACGAATTCCAGACGTCGTCACCGGCCGCGAGGTACGTCGATAAGTTGTGCTTCGTGGTCAGGCTGGCCGAGGTGACCTCGCTGCAGTAGGTCATCGCGCCATTCGGTTGCTTCGTGAAGCGATTGGCCAGGCTCACGCCGGCGCCCACCGTCGGTACGATTTTGAGGCTGCTGTTGCTGGTTTTATCCCAGAACGTGACGGCGCCCGCATGCGAACCGAGCGATCGCAGCGGGCTATTCAGCAGGCTCATCCAAGCGACGCCGCCGTTGTCGAGTAACCCGCCCGTCCAGGTGGTGCCGCTAGCGAAATCCCAGCCAGGAAAATAGGTATCCATCAGCGTGCCCGCCGCGGGATAGTTGCGATCGATCTTCCAAGTGATGGAGTTCGGCTTCGCGGTGAACGTCCAAGTCTCCGCGACGGTGACACCACTGCCGCCGAAGTCGATGCCGCTGACGGTCGCCACGTTGCCGTTGACGGTGACCGTGGGACTCACGATGCCGTCACGCGTCGTGTACCAATTGCCGTCCGTGGTTTTGATGGCCGAGCAGGCGCCATAAATGGAAAGCACCTGCCGTCCCCGCACCGAGGCCTCTTTGACGAGGCTCTTGGTGTCGTAATCCAACTTCAGCGATAGCTGCCCGCTGTCATCGCTAATGGTGAGCAGGTGATTCGCGGGATCGTTGCTGACCCCGGCGCGAGCGATGGCCACGCCCAGGCCGGGCAACCCTCCGCAAGTCACCCACACTGCAATCACCGCTGGGAGGACGACCTGGGTTCGGGCGTTCATGCCTGCCCAGGATGGGCTGATGTGTTCCGCAATGCCAGTCGTATCGCCGCCGCCATACAGGTATGTGACTCACTGCCTGGGTGGTCCAGAGTGCGAGTGATCCGCGGTTGTTTCGACGCATTCCGCTGACGCTATTCAGAATCTGCAATCAGATTCACCACCCACTGAATGGGGCAAGAAAACGTCACGGGGATCGTATAGGTTACTTACTTGATGAGAAGGCGTGAATAGCGTGCGCCGTGCACCACGAGAACAGACGACCGCCGAAGGATCGACGGGGGTCAGTGGCTTCCATGCGCTCAATGCCAAGGTGAATCCGACGGACTCGCCTTTCCAAGAGCAGGAGCCCTCGAGCGCGTCGGTGCGCCGCTCGCTCGCGGACATCGAAGCGCAGCAGCGCGACGAGCGCTTGCGCGTCGAGCTCGAAGTCGCACAGGCCGAGCTGCTCCGCAAAGAGCGCGAGCTCGCCGCACTGCGCTCGCAGCTCGAGCACACGCGCGAAGAAAACGACCTGCTCCGACACTCACTCCGCGTCGGTCCGCCCTCTGGCCCGATCAGCGTCGCTCCGCGGGTTGCGCCCGAAGCCGACACCATCCAGCTCCTCGTACCCGATCCCACGCCCGTCGTCGTCGCTCAGCCGACGCCCGTCGTCGCGCCCGAGGTGACGCCCCTCGTCG
>Ga0105241_10002678_pt1 | contig 13347 bp, 13 predicted proteins | sample KBSC64metaG_FD_80422 | JGI IMG/M metagenome (GOLD analysis project Ga0105241, IMG submission 80422) | Corn rhizosphere microbial communities from Kellogg Biological Station, Michigan, USA - KBS C6-4 metaG | ecosystem: Host-associated > Plants > Roots > Rhizosphere > Soil | place: Michigan, USA... | reverse complement strand
TGCCGCCAATATGCCCCCACACGGTGCCGATTCATAGGCACCCTACTCGGGTGAGCCCTGGCCTGTTTCGACTCTCAGTGGCCTAGTATGACTTTAGAAGTGGCCTAATTTGGCTCTTGCAACGATCTAGGAGCTTTTTCGTTTTGGTCTGACGGCACGCTAGGTCCGCGACGATGACGGACCTGTGCTTGTGGGCGCGTGCACCTTCGATGTTAAACGGCACAGAAAGTAAGGCCCAGTTGGCGTCTTTTGTTTGGGAAGCCTGGGAAACTTCGGCCATTTAACTTCGGAATAGTGAAACCGTATCCAGAGTTGGGAAGCTGACTTATCGCTGTGCTGCAGGCATATCATAATTTTCCGCCCGCAGTAACTTGGCACGCCTGTATATCCGGGTGGCCCCGGCCAGCCCTACGATGGGGCCCAAGCTGCCTGAGTACCACCGGCTACCACGGATCACGCGGAGAAGGTTCGATCCCAGTTCCTCTCCCTCCGCCACGAAATGACATTAAATTGTTGAAATAACTTACATATCCGAGTTGAGCGTATTGCAAGTCCCCAATTCGGCCCCCAAACAGGATCGGTTCAGCTATTTAGAGCTGACTCTTCCGTTGAAGATGATCGACTACCCGCTGAATTGTGGCTGCGTCCGGTTCGCCGAAAGCCCCGGCGTTGAGTAAACCTTTCAAAATCTCGTCTTGGCGCGAGGACGCTACGGCGCCGTAGCTCGTGAAAGTCGTCAGAACGTGCGCGTGGCCGAGGTTTTGGCTCCATGCCTTGAACGCCTCTGGGGTAGGGCAAATCTTTTGACCCAGGCCGACCAAGGTGTTTCGGAAGCTGTGCGGGTTGAAGTACGGGAGACCCGCCGTCTCGAAGGCCTCCTTGAATATCCTGCGGATTGCGGCGGCATCCCTCCAGTGGGTCCGATCCAAACCGCAGTTTTCAAAATGTCCACTCTCTCCCACGATCACTTTGGTTGCCGGGAAGAGGGGATCGTCCGGCCCCCACAGCCGCTCGTTGAGGAACTGCACCCAGTTTTCGACGATCTCTTCGATGTCGGCACCCACAGGGAAAAATGTCGACGTGATCGTCTTGGCATTCTTGGTTCGGACTTCGCGAGCGTCCTGGAATATCTTGCGATTTGGCAAATCGACATGCTTCAAGCACATTGAGGCAATGGCGTTGTCGCGGGCTCCGCTCAGGAGGGTGAACGCGATCAAGGCCTGATTGCGACGTTCGATGGCAGAGAGTACGGGCATCGACTTGAGCACATGCCTGATCTGCTCGATGCTTGGCACCGGACATTCGCGGACAGCCTTCGCGATGCGTTCATCATTGGCCGTCGCGTTGAAGTACTCGGCATCCGAATAGGTGATGCGCGACCGGAAGCCGGGCTGCTGCGCAAGCCACTGGAAAAACGCCTTCAATGACGCCAGTCGAGAGGAGATCGTCGCCTTGGCCAAACCGCGCCCGTTAACCGAGCCAACCGCGCCACCAAGCTTGCGCTTGTAACTCTGGGCCTGTTCGATTCGGAACTGTCGAAAATCCTTAAGTCCGGTGGACCTCTCGAAGTCCGCGAGGGCCGCCGCCACCTGGTCGACGCTGCTCGGCGAAAGACGTTTAGCCTCGCTCAGGAACGTCAGATAGCGGTGCTTGATCCGCTCATTTGCTGGGTTGAATTTACCCATGGGTCTTATGCCTATTGCAAGTGATCATTTGTGGAGGGTTGGCGGCTATCTCTTACGGTTCGCAATGCTTCCTGATCTGCGAGACATGTCGCCTCATGGCCTTCCAGCGCCCGATCTGTCGCGTGTCCTCCTTAGGCAAGCGCCGGCCTAGCTAGCATCGACAATACCACTGGAACCAGCCGCGCGGATCGTTCGGATGTATGCGGCCCTTTCTCCGCCATTCCGACAAGCGTTGGATGGCGTCCACGCCGAAATAGTTGCAAAGGCAGTCGCGGCCAGAAGGCGAGAGCTTCGCCCGCGCGAACCAACTCGCGGGAAACTTGTCACGACAATCGGTGAGGTATTTGCCGCAGAACACGCCGAGTTCCAGCATCTGCTTGGGCGTCAAATCGGGCCGGAATTGCGGGTCGAAATCGCGACATAGCGGTAGCCTCTTTGCATCTTGTCACTGACGATGATGATGCGGCGGCGCATCCGGCCTCCTGTTAGTTCAATAGCCAGATTGCGCCGTTCAGAACCGAAGCGAACGCCACCCACGCGGCGTAGGGCGCGAACAGCAGAGATGCGATCTTATCCCATCGCCAGGTTATCATGATGAAGCCAACGATCGTCATCAGGAGCAGCACGATTACGCCAAGGGCGATATCGATGCGATGGCCTGAGAAGAATATGGGTGACCAAACGAAATTCAGAGCCAGCTGTCCCCACCATAGCTTCATCGGTAAGTTCTTGCGGCCCTCTCTCCAAACACGCCACCCGGCGATCGCGATGATGATATAAAGCGTGCTCCAAACCGGGGCAAAGATCCAGTTGGGCGGACTGAAAGGCGGCTTGCTTAGCGCCGCATACCATGCGCCGGGGGCGGTCGCGAAACCGATGATAAGGCCGCCACCCAGAACGAGCGCAACAAACAAAAGTAAACTACCGAGTTCGGCCGCGCACATTTTCATTCGAATGGATCTTCGCCGCTGTTGTTCGGCAAAAGAATGTCAGTGGTTCTCTTGTCGCGGATGAGCAGTAGCGATCGCATCTCGTGCGGATGCCTTGTCGAGATGGCGCCGGTCCGCTTTAGGCAAAGCGGACCGGCGGTCGATCGCTTGAGCGTGGTCGATCAGCTCTGGGGCGGCAGGATGACCTTGTCGATGACGTGAATGATTCCGTTCGAGGCCGGGGTATCAGCCTTTACGACGGTAGCATCGTTGATCGTCACCTTGCCTCCTTTGGTCGTGACCTTCACCATTGCGCCGTTGACGGTCTTGGCCTGGTCCAGCTTTTTTACCTGCTCAGCTTTCACGGCGCCCGGCACCACGTGGTAGGTGAGGATGGCCGTCAGCTTCGCTTTGTTCTCGGGCTTCAGCAGGTTCTCCACGGTGCCGGCCGGCAACTTGGCAAATGCCTCGTCTGTCGGAGCGAACACCGTGAACGGGCCGGGACCTTTCAGGGTAGCAACAAGGTCGGCCGCCTTGAGCGCCGCCGCCAGCGTCTTGAACTGGCCGGCACCGACCGCCGTGTCTACAATGTCCTGATTGTTGGCCCGCGCGAAAGTGCTGCCGATCGCCAAACCCACCACGGCCACAACGACCGCGGCCTTCGACGCAATACCTACTCTGCTCATCTTTTAGCTCCTGTGACTTGCGGGGCCGGCTTGGCGGCCCGCGGTCCGGTTTCGAGGAAGGGGAGAACGTGTTTTGCCTCGCCCCTATTGAATGGTAGTAAAATTAGTTTTCATCAAGGGCACATTAGCGTGATATGCAAAGTAGTTTTCGTAAGGATAAAATGGGGGCTCAATATTTGACTGGGTTGAAAGAGAACGGAACCATGCTGTCGGAGACGCTGATCACAAGTCTTGAGGGCTACGCCATCGGCCCGAAGATCCGCCGGCTGCGGCTACGCAAAAAATTGGGTCTGGTCCAGCTAAGCGAACACACCGGTCTCTCGCCGGCGATGCTGTCGAAAATTGAACGCGGGCATCTGTTTCCGACGCTGCCGACCTTGTTGCGAATCGCTTTGGTCTTCGGCGTCGGGCTCGATCACTTTTTCAGGGAGGACAGTGACCGGCCGGTTCATGCCGTCGTGCGCAAGGCGGACCGCATTCGTCTTCCGGAGAAGGCGGGACGGACTTCGCCCGCTTACCGCTTCGAGTCGCTCGACTATCCGGTCAGCGACCGCAAGCTCAACGGCTACTACGTCGAATTTGGGGAGAAAGACGAGCAGTCGGAGCCGCACGAGCATCCTGGCGCGGAGATCATCTACGTTTTGGAAGGCGAGCTCGTGGTGAACCTGGAGGGAGAGGACTTCACGCTAGGCCAGGGCGACTCGATGTATTTCGATTGCGCTCATCCCCATACTTACCGCCGTAAAGGGTCCTTGCCGTGCGCGGCCATTATCGTCGTGACGCCGGAATGAGCTTCAACGTGAGCGGGATCGCAAGACAGTCCCCAAGACGAACAGGACTATCCCGTGCTCGCCTGCGCCTATCCGAAAGGACTATCCGCCAGATTTCTCCGCACGTCCGGGGGTGGCACTTTTCGGACCTTAGGGATGTCTTTTGGCCCGAGATCTTCCACATGTCCCTTGCACTTAGAGCACTTATCGTAGTTGCTGCGCTTGCCGGCCTTGAACTTTCGCCCGCCAGCGCGGCGAAAATCCCGTCCGTGGAAATGATCGAGGACGCATTAAAGGCATGGAAAGAACGAAACGTCCTCAAGAAGGGAGTTCGAACCGCTCCAAAAGCAGTATCGAGCATTGCGGAGACTGATCAGCGGGCAGCGAATGAACTCATCGACCTTCTCAAAGGCGAGTTTCGCGTTTTGAAGCCGGAGCTGGAAGCGAGCGGACATATCCTTAACCGCGAGAGCTTCATAGGGAAGCATGTTACCTCTCTCGACAGTCAACTGATCGAGACCCGACCTGCAATCGCCGATGAGCTCGAAAAACTCAAAGAACCGATCTCGCAGCAGGACATCATCAACATATTGCAGACAGAGCTTCTCAAGACGAAAGAGACCAATCCAGCTGTAAAATTTGAAGTCTTATCTGGAAAGCTGACAATCAAATCAGGAATCGACAAGAGATGGGAAGGCGTGAGCCTTGGCGACATCAATGTCTATAACGTGACCGCGATCGTCGGCGGCTCCATAGCTACTTGTTACGCACTGAACCACGATCAGTATCCCGGTTCTCTCGGCACAATGATGACCAATTGCGTTCGTGGCGGCTTCCTTGTGTTGAAAGCCAATATTGCGAAAGCAATGATGGAGAATGTGAGCGCTAATCAGATGCGAGCAATTCTTGAGGAACGATCACTTGAAACTGACTAAGGACTAGTCGGCGGCGGCGCCCCCGTCTCGATCGCTTGCGAAAAAGCCCGGAGCGCTTTTCGTCGCTCCGGGCTGGTGGCACGTCCTTGCTGTTACCAGGTCTGTCGGTCGTACCAGTCGTTTACTTCCTTCTGCGTCTGGTCCTTTGCGTAGCCGTAACGCTCCTGAATTTTGCCTTCGAGCTGGTCCTGCTTGCCGGCGATGACGTCGAGATCGTCGTCGGTCAGCTTACCCCACTGCTCCTTGACCTTACCCTTGATCTGCTTCCAGTTTCCTTCAACGCGATTCCAGTCCATGCTTTGCTCCTTTCGGTTTGTGGGAGGGAAAACAAACTTCGGACGCATCCGGTTCCCTTTGCAACGCGGGCCACAGCATCGAAGTAGCGTATCCTTCAGCACAGAAAAATCGACGAGACTCTTACGGAACGCCGATGCCCAGAACGCCGTTTTCCTACATGTGCTGGAAATGCCAGGAAGCTGAAAAGGCAATCGCCCGTTACCGCGACATGCAATCGCGTGTGACCGACGAATTGAGCCAGGCTGGCCTAAATCTCTTGATCAAAACCGCTGAAGCCAAAAGGGAGCGATTCCGCAGGGAGGAAGTGGCGACGCACGAGAGTTGACACCCATTGATGCTCCGATGCCAGTTCCCAAAGTAAAACGGCCCTGACGTGGCGCGCCAGAGCCGTTCAACCCATTGGAGGCTTCTTCCAGCTGACTCAATTCCTCTGAAAGCGAAAGCTAGCGGAATGTTCACTTCGTAACGTTTTCTCAGCGACGCCGTGAGGATCCGCGATAAGTTCAACAGCCGCGGCAAATATCCCGAATGCTTTTGGCCGCTTTGTAAGTCCTAGCCCGGCTCGCCGGCTCCCTACGCGTAGCGGGCGCGTGCACCGTTGCATCCCGAGTAATTCCACCCATAAACCGATCTGGCGCTATTCCTGTCGTTTGTGAGCTGACGCGCTCTTGGCCGTATGCCGTCATGGACGTCGGAAGACTCGCAATGAGGAGCAGCATCGACAATCTGAATTTCATGGCGGCAGCTCCGCAATCAACTCAAGAAACGGCCCACTCGTCGGAACAGAGCCTCCAAGCTTCAAATTGGAAAACGGCCCTGGCAGAGCGCGTCAGGGCCGCCCAACCCAATGGGAGGTTTTGCTCCGGCGGGGGCTTGGGGAATGTAGCCGGAAGCAATAGTCTGACGCGCTGCCACGATGTTCGTTCCTAGGATCGTACGCGCCGGAAGTCGCTAGGGCGTGTATTCATAAACGCCCTGCGTCTGCTTTGAGGCACAGACCGGAAAACATTTGCTGGTTGTGAAGCTTACGGCTTTTGACCCGAATACGACATCAGCCTCTTCCACCAATCTGCCGATGCGCATAGAATGCGTGTCTGACCAGAGGGTCGGCAATGGGACGGCGCGAGTTCAACACCTTGGCCGGAGCGGCTGCTGCCACTTGGCTGCCACCAACAGCCCTGCGTTCCGAAGAACGGGTAATCAAAATCGTCGTACTCGGCGATGCTCTGGCTGTCGGCTACTGGCTTCCCGTTGGGCGCAGGTTCTCCGACAGACTTGAATTTGCATTGAAGGCCAAAGGTCAATCGGTTGCTGCAGGCAAGGGTAATGACACAGCAGCAAGGGGCCTTGCCAGATTGAATCGCTCGGTTCCCAATGGCGCTGAACTGCGTGCTGATCAATTATCCAGCTGCGGAAAAGCGCCAGTGGGACGGCGTGGGCGCACGGATAAGCTACACCCTGAGGGGTTAACACTCCGGCCTGGCAGCGCAGATCCGAAAACGGGAAAAAGATGCAATTCGGTTCCCGCGCGAGGAACCCTGCTGTGTGCGCTGCGTTGCAGAATGTCGTCGTCAGTAATCGCAGGGTTGTTTCGTGAACCGCAGAGATTTCCTTGCAGCTTCCGCGTTGGTTTCCGTTGCCGTGCCCGAGCTTCTCGCCCGCGCGTACGCCCAGCCGGCGCCGTTCGACAGGGCCATCGTGCGGCAAATGGCCCGCGACCTTGCCGCCAAGCCATACAAAGCGCCGGATGACAGCCTGCCCGACAATCTCAGGGATATCGACTATGACCACTATCGGGCGATCCGGTTCTTGCCGGAGCGCGCACTGTGGCGCGACGAGAAACTGCCGTTCGAAGCGCAGTTTTTTCATCGCGGCTTTTTCTACAAAAACCGGGTCGACATCTTCGAAGTGAAGAACGGCCAGGCCTCAAAAATTGTCTACCAACCTGAATTGTTTTCGTTCGGCGACCTGAAGCCGCCGGGACCCGCGGTAGACCTCGGCTTTGCCGGCTTCCGGCTTCATGCGCCAATCAACAAGCCCGACTATTACGACGAGGTCTGCGTGTTCCTCGGCGCGAGCTACTTCCGCGCCGTGGCCAAGGGACAATTGTACGGCCTGTCGGCGCGGGGGCTCGCCATCAACACCGGCGAAGCAAAGGGCGAGGAATTCCCGTATTTCAAGACGTTCTGGATCGAAAAGCCGGCGGCAGGCGCCAATTCCATCGTCGTGCATGCGCTGCTCGACAGCGAGAGCGCTGCGGCGGCCTACCGCTTCACCATCCGGCCCGGCGACACCACCGTGTTCGATGTCGAGATGGCGGTCTATCCACGGGTGGAGCTGGAACACGCCGGCCTCGCGCCGATGACGAGCATGTTCTTCTTCGGACCGAACGACCGCAAGGACGTCGATGATTTCCGTCCGTCAGTCCATGATTCAGATGGCCTTGCGATCTTCAATGGCCGGGGCGAGGAGCTTTGGCGGCCGCTGCATAATCCGCGCGATCTGCAGGTCTCCTCGTTTGCCGACCTCAACCCGCGCGGTTTCGGTCTGATGCAGCGTCAGAAGGATTTTGCCGCCTATCAGGACCTGGAATCGAATTTCGAACGCCGCCCGAGCCTGTGGGCGGAGCCGATCGGCAATTGGGGCGAAGGTGCGGTGAAGCTGCTCGAGATTCCAACCAACGAAGAGGTCCACGACAACATCGCATCATTCTGGCAGCCCAAAACGCCATTGCCGGCAAAGAGCGAGCACACCTACACATATCGCTTGCACTGGGGACCGGATGCCCCGAAGCCGACCGCGCTGGCACGATTTTCCCGGACCGGCATCGGCGCAAGGGGCGACAACGCCACGATCTTCGTGCTCGACGTCACCGGCGAGAAGCTGAAATCCGTCGATCCCAAAACCCTGCGCGGCGTCGTGACGGCCGAGAAGGCCACAATCCAGAACATCGTCACCCAGCCGAATCCCGCCACCGGCGACTGGCGATTGAGCTTCGAGCTCGTGAAGGAAAAGGCCCCGGTCGAAATCCGCGCATCGCTCATGCAGGACAAGGAAGCGGTATCGGAGGTCTGGGTCTATCGATGGACACCCTAGCGAAAGCCCGGGCATCGCCCGAGAGCGGTATTCCATCGAGCGCGTTTCTGCCTGCGGAATCGCCGATGGACATGGTTGTCCAGCCGTTGCGGCGGTTTGCGCCGCCGCCTGCCCCGCGCTTTGCACCGATGTGGGCACGGCGTGCCTTCATCCTGGCCGGCACAGCCATTCTGACCGCGGCAGGCTGTTACGAGATGCACAGCGTCCTCAAGGTCGGCGGCATCACGATCTTGGAATCGATCATCCTTGGGCTGTTCGTGCTGCTGTTCGCATGGATCGCATTTTCCTTCATGTCCGCCCTTGCGGGCTTTGTCGTGCTGCTGTTCCGGAGAAAGGGCGAACTCAACATCGATTCCGCTGCACCTCTTCCGGCGATCCGTAGCCGAACCGCAATGCTGCTGCCGACCTACAACGAGGATCCACATCGCGTGCTGGCGAGACTGCGCGCGATTTATGAATCGGTCGAAGAAACCGGAAACGAACGAAATTTCGACTGGTTTGTTCTAAGCGACACAACCGACCCCGCGATCTGGATCGCTGAGGAAAAGTGTTTCCTCATGCTCCGGCAGGAGGTCGCGAGCGTGGCCAGAATTTTCTATCGCCATCGCCCCGAAAACACCGCGCGCAAATCCGGCAATATCGAGGAATGGATACGGCGGTTCGGCTCCGACTATGAGTGCATGCTTATCCTGGATGCCGACAGTCTGATGACCGGCGACACCATCGTCCGCCTCGTGGCGGCGATGGAAGAACATCCGAAGGCGGCCCTGATCCAGACGCTGCCGATCGTCGTTAATGCAAGATCCCTGTTCGCGCGATGGCAGCAATTCGCCGGGCGATTGTACGGCCCGATGCTGGCCGCCGGGATCGCATGGTGGCACGGCTCCGAAAGCAATTACTGGGGACACAACGCCATCATCCGTGTCCATGCCTTTGCGCAATATGCCGGGCTTCCCGAACTAGGAGGACGCAAGCCGTTCGGCGGATATATTCTCAGCCACGACTTTATCGAAGCAGCGCTGATGCGGCGCGGCGGGTGGGCCATCCACATGGCGCCAAAGCTCGGCGGAAGCTACGAGGAATCCCCGCCCACCCTTTCGGATTTTGCCGCGCGCGACAGGCGCTGGTGCCAGGGCAATCTGCAGCATCTGGCGCTGCTTCCGACACGCGGCTTTCACTGGGTTTCGCGGCTTCATTTGCTGACCGGAATTGGATCGTATCTCACCGCGCCGCTCTGGCTGATCTTTCTGGTGTCCGGAATCCTGGTCTCGCTGCAGGCGCAATTCGTCCGGCCCGAGTACTTTCCGAAAGGATACTCGCTGTTTCCGCAATGGCCGGCGCAGGATCCGATTCTGGCGGCATGGGTGTTCGTCGGCACGATGGGAATGCTGATCGCGCCAAAGCTGCTCGCCTTCCTCGTGCTGCTGACAGATCGCGACGCCCGCAAGAAATTCGGCGGCGGCTTCCGGGTGCTGGCCGGCATCATCGCCGAGACGATCCTTTCGGGGCTCACCGCGCCGGTCATGATGATCTTCCAATCCTCCGCAGTCAGCGAGATCCTGCTCGGACGCGACGCCGGATGGCAGGTTCAGCGCCGGGATGACGGCGGCGTCCCGCACCGTGACACGGTCCGCACCTATGCGGTGCCGACCTTGTTCGGGATCGCCATGGCGGTAAGCGCCTATGCCGTGTCGTTGCCGTTGCTGCTCTGGATGATGCCGGTGATCCTCGGCCTGCTGCTGGCTATACCGATTGCCATGCTCTCCTCGTCGGCGGGCTCGGGGCGACGCCCCGGATTGTTCAGGACTCCCGAGCAGACCGCGCCGCCGCGAGTCCTTTCGAGAGCCAATGAACTGGCGAGCGCGCCGCATTCGCCCGTCACCTGCCCTCTGCACGAACTGCGCCACGACGCCGGCCTGCGCGAGGCGCACCTGAACAACCTTTCGGATCAAAAGCCGCGAAACCGCGGCGAGGTCGATCCACATCTAGCGATCGCTCGTGCAAAGATTGAAGACGCCGAAACATTTGACGAAGCATCGAGCTTTCTTAGCCGACGGGAACAATTTTCGGTGCTTAGTTCGCCGACCGTACTCGCGACCCTGTTTGCCTTACGAAGCTCACGGTAGTAGTTGCCTTAATGTGGCGATGTTGGTCGAAAGGTCGCCCATCTGCGATAGACGTTTTTGTTTCCGCGTTTTCCCGTCCAGGAAATTCGCGCTATATGTATGCGTAAGAATGGGGCGGCCCCGCAGTCGAGGCGTACTGAGGGGTCGGATACTCGCCAAGTTCGGTGTTTGACCATGTGCGCCAGGCTTTCGGCGGCCTCTATCTGAGCGCTCTGCATGATGGCAATCCGCGCGTAAGGAACTGGCCAGCGGGACAATTCGGCAAGATGTAAGCATGTGAAGAGGGCGCGAAGGCATCTCGGTTATGGGGCCTATGATCTGTCACTCTCGATGCCTAATCGAGTGGTCACATGGCGTTATCTTTAGCAGCCACATATGATGTTGCAATGGTGAGGAGATGCACGGCCGCAGTGCCCAGCTGCTGCATCTCTTTATCAGCTGAATATGAAGTGGAAGCACGGCGGTATGCGATGGCTACAGTTGCGTACGCATCAGTGATCAATTCCGCTAATTGATCGTTCTGATCAATTGCTTGCCGTGAACGCACTTTAACGACCTTAAGCGCAGCTTCTGCGGCGGCGTGATTGAGTTGCGCATTTTCCGTGTTTGAATCGGAAACATCAGGCTGACATGCTGCGGCTGCTCCAGCGATCACTTCATAGTATCGCTGCTTTCGGGGGGCATCCGCAGACAGATAACTTTTCAATAACCGGCGGGCCCTTGCTTCAAGGTGTTTGCGATCCTCTCGGATTTCTCGACGCCTGGGCTTCAACCAACTAACCACCGTTTGCACCCTTTCGAGGCTCATCGGCTGTCCTGAGTCCTAGCCGGGTTTATAGCCAGCTGGCGACAACGTTAGTTGTTGTTTTGAGATCGAGTGAGCGCTTGGCGAACTGCTTCGCGGATTGGAATTCAATAAAAAGGTGCGAAGCGACGAGCAAAACAGCAGCAAATACCGCTACCAAACCCGCGGTCGCTAGTTCTGCACCATCATTCATTCCGCCCACTCCTCAGACTTTAGGTACAAACGCCCTGTCAAAGGCGGAGTTCCATAAGGGGTCGGGAAAAAATGGCAATTGACCTGCCGGGCGACGGAAACTCTTGAGAGCACACGGGTTACTCCGGGCAAGAAGAACCCAAAGTGGAGTCCGCCGTCATTGAGTCGGGGCGGAGGCTGATGATTGTGCTTTGCGCCGAAGCGATGGAGTTGCCTAGACACGGCTCGTGGAGCATCGAAGCACTCCGCGGATCACGTATATGAAAGGAGGCATCAACGATGCCCAGCACAGCTCTTATGATCGGCATTACTGTGGCGATCATTGTATGTGGTGCCACGGCGTTTGCGATGCTTCTTCATTCGCCCGGATGATTGAAGGACTAAGTTCGAACGCCGAATTAAGCTGGTGCTAGTCTACAGTGGGCCGTCCGCAAGAATTGCGAGACACAAAATGGGTCTTGGGATAATCCGTTGACGGTTGAGTCGCGGTGTTCGATTGCACGGCTTGGAATGAATCGGGGCAAAGCCCGAGGAGGGCATGTGGGGACCCCTCGACCTCAACCTATGCAGGGTCAGGTCGGCGCATCAGTCACGCAATGTTTTGCAGCATCTCGACTTACAAGGAATGTTTCGGGGAGCGGCAGGGGAGTATCGACGCTTACCAATCTGTATCCTGAGCCGTTGCACTTGAGAGCGGCCATTAAAACGCGGATTGACCTTCGGCTTTCTTTCAGACGTACCATGCTTAATCTTCTATGTCGGCTTTCGACATCACAACGGACGCCCGGCGACCCTTCCTCTTCCGCCGCTTTTGATCCTGACCGGACATGCAACCTCGCGGCGGGCGCTGGAATAAGTCGGCGCTCGTGGTAGACTTTCGGTCCTATCGGTCCAGAGTGGGTTGCAGAATCCGAAGGGGCCGCGATGCAGCAAATTGCCGACTGGCTCGAAAAGCTCGGAATGTCCGAGTACGCGCAGCGTTTTGCTGAAAACGGGATTGGTTTCGCAGCACTTCGCCATCTGACTGATCAGGACCTTAAGGACATCGGCGTGCTGCTCGGGCATCGGCGCATAATGCTTGCGGCTATCCAGGAGCTTGGGAGCCCTGCCGTAGCTCAACGCGTTACGGCCGAGTTGAAGCCCCAAGATGCCGCCGAACGTCGCCAAGTCACTGTGATGTTCTCGGACCTTGTGGGTTCAACAGCACTTTCAGCACGCATGGACCCTGAAGACCTACGCGAGATCATTTCCGCGTATCAGAAATGCGTCGCCGACATCGTGCAGCGGTTCGGCGGCTTCGTTGCGAAGTATATGGGCGATGGGGTACTGGTGTATTTCGGGTATCCGCAGGCGCACGAAGACGATGCGGAACGCGGCGTCCGGGCGGGGCTGGAGTTGGTAGCCGGCGTAGGTGCTCTGAAGATCCGTGCGCCCCTGCAGACGCGTATCGGCATCGCAACGGGACTGGTAGTTGTCGGCGACCTCATCGGGTCCGGCGCTTCTCAGGAGCACGCCATAATCGGTGAAACGCCAAACCTTGCGGCACGTTTGCAGGGCGTTGCTGAGCCGAACAGCGTCGTCATTGCGGAGAGTACTCGGAAGCTGTTGGGCAATCTGTTCGAGCTTGAAGAATTTGGGCCGAAAGAACTCAAAGGTATCTCAGGCGCCGTAGGGGCATGGGCTGCGTTGCGGCCGGCCTCAGTCGAAAGCCGCTTCGAGGCCTTGCACGCGAACGGATTGACCGAGCTTGTTGGGCGGGACGAAGAACTCGAACTCCTGTTGCGACGCTGGTCCAAGGCAAAGAGTGGTGAAGGCCAAGTAGTGCT
>Ga0105241_10002677_pt1 | contig 13350 bp, 10 predicted proteins | sample KBSC64metaG_FD_80422 | JGI IMG/M metagenome (GOLD analysis project Ga0105241, IMG submission 80422) | Corn rhizosphere microbial communities from Kellogg Biological Station, Michigan, USA - KBS C6-4 metaG | ecosystem: Host-associated > Plants > Roots > Rhizosphere > Soil | place: Michigan, USA... | reverse complement strand
TTGGGAGACGCGACCGCCCGTAACCGGCACGCTGTAAAGCTCGGTCATTCCGCCGATCGGAAACTGCACATGTGCGGCCGTGTCCTGTCGCGCTGCGTTGAAGATCACGGACTTGTCGTCTGCGGTGAATGAGCTCGGCACCTCCCGAGTCGAGTTATACGACAGTCGCTTAGCCTCGCCGCCGCCGGCCGGCATAACGAACACATCAAAATTGCCGTATCGGTCGGACGCGAATGCGATCGATCTCCCATCGTGGCTCCAGACGGGCGCAAATTCGTACGATTCGCTCAAAGTCAGCGGAACCGCGGTTCCACCGCCGACCGGCACCGACCAAATGTCGCCTTTATACTCAAAAAGCAGTGTCTGGCCGTCTGGGGAGATCGCCGGGTATCGAAGCCAGAGCGGGTCATCCTGCGCGGCGGCGATGGATACAAAGATAGACAAGACGAAAGCAATACAGATCGCGAACTTCATACGTTTTGATTCCAGAATTTATAAGGATGTTAAGGAAACGCAAACCATAATACGCCGGAACGGGGATTTTGTTTAGCAAATCTGACATTAGATCAAACGGTTAGTTTTAAAAGCGAAAGGCCGGATGAAACTTCCGGCCAAATGGTAAGGGTTGAGGAACGCCGTATGGTTTAATGCCCGATCTCTTTCCTAGTCGACTGCAAAGCTTATATTCACGACGGCGGTCAGATCCTTGTCGATGCTCGATGTATCGTACATGCCGGTGTCCGATACGTCGGTAGAGTCGGGCGGCGTAATCTGGAGCACGCCCATTCGGGCTGACCGGACCGCACCGATCGAATCACCGGTCGAGCTGGCGATCTGTCCGGCGCGCGTTTTCGCGTCCTTTGCGGCTTCGCCCAGCATTTCGATCTTCAGGTCGCCGATCTGCGTGTAGTAATACTGCGGCGGGGTCGACTCGATCAGGATGCCCTGGTTTATCAACTCGGTTGCCTCGCGGGCGATCTGCGCGATCTTGTCGACATCGCTGGAGCGAACATCGATCGACTGTTTGAGCATGTACCCATTTATCTCGGAGGTCTCGACGCCATTGGCATCCTGCTTCTTGAGCGTCGTTGTCGCGATCGATGAGATCGTCATCTGGTTTTCCGGAATGCCTTTGCTGATCAGGTACTGTTTGATCTTAGGGATGCTGTCCGATAGCTGTTTATAAGCATCGGTCAACTGCGGCGACTGGGCAGTTACGCCCGCGCTCCAGACGACAAGGTCCGATTTGATACGCTTTTTGGCCGAGCCTGTGACGGTTATCGCCTCATCGCTCTTTTTAGTTCGTGAATAAAACCAGCCAAATGTGACGGACGAAACCACAAGTCCGATCGCCAGCGCGACGCCGGCATTCATCCAATAATTATTCTTCTCACCGTTCATAGTTTGGGGCCTCCTGGCCCACGTGATCATTGAACGCTAAGTGACCGCAGATTTGCATGCAGCAACACACGGCGGATAGGTGTGGCTAGCCACAGCCAAAGCGGCCCGAATGTTTGCAAAGAGACGTTCACGCGTCTACGATAAATGTTAAAAGCTATAGTTAGCGCGAGGAGCAAAACTGATGAATTTACCCGGCGGATTCGACATTAATTCAATGATGAAGCAGGCCCAGCAGATGCAGGAGAAAATGGCCCGCGAGATGAAGGAAACAAGCGTCGAGGCATCAGCCGGCGGCGGCGCGGTTTCGGTCAAAATGCGCGGCGATTTTGAAGTGCTAAGCCTGACCATCTCGCCTGATCTCGTTAAGGACGGTGACACGGAAATGATCCAGGACCTGACGGTTGCCGCACTGAACGAAGCTCGGCGAAAGGTGGAAGAATCACTGAAAGGAAAGCTGGGTGGAATGATGCCGCCGGGACTGATGTAAAGTTCAGAGTGCAGGCTTTAGCTTGTATTTACTGAACCGTTGAACGAGCTTAAGCTCGCACTCTGAACATTTGATGAATGCTAGATTATTCTGAACCAGTAGCTAAGCTAATTGACGAATTCAAACGGCTGCCGGGCATCGGGCAAAAGTCAGCACAACGGCTGGCTTTTTATGTATTGCGAAGGCCTGAGAATGAGGTGCGCGATTTTGCACATGCCCTTCTCGACGTTAAGGACAAGATCACGTTTTGCTCGGTGTGCAATAACCTGACGGATGTCGATCCGTGTCTCTATTGCTCAAACCCAAAACGCGACCGGTCGATCATATGCGTCGTCGAGGAGCCTTACAATCTCGTTGCCATTGAGAAAACGCGTTCATTCCGGGGCCTTTATCACATTCTGCACGGCTCGCTGTCTCCGATCCGGGGAGTTGGGCCAGACGAACTGATGCTTGCCAATTTACTGCCGCGACTTTTGCCTGAAAATAATGAGGATGTCGAGGTCAAAGAAGTCATTATCGCCACGAATCCGACCACCGAAGGCGAGGCGACCGCGAATTACATCGCGCGGCTATTAAAGCCGCTCGGCATAAAAGTAACGCGGATCGCAATGGGAATGCCGGTCGGTTCCGACCTTGAATATGTTGACGAGGTGACGATGGACCGCGCGCTCGCAAACAGGCACGAGATCTAGGGTTAAACGCTTAAAACCTGACCTTTTCTTCTTCGGCATTGGAGGCACTTCGTGAGGATTTCCATTCTTCCTTAGTCTCGTAAAAATTCACGTCAAAGGTCAGAAGGCTCTTTACCGGAACGCCGTCAAATTCGGTCGGAGCATCCTCAAATTTTACTATCACACCGCAGCCGATCACCTCTGTGCCGATCTCCTTACAGAGAGCAAAGGTTTCCTCAATAGCCTTGCCAGAACGCAGAATGTCGTCAACGATGATCGCTGGATGTACCTCGCCCTTGCTAAGAAATTGCCTAAATTGGCGTTTGCCGTTCTCCATTTCAGCCCAGTAGATCTGTTCAGCGGTTAGGGCCTCGCGAACGCCAAATGCGACCATGATGCCGCCCGGGCTCGGGCTTATGACCGCTACCTTGGGAAGCTGGCTCGCAATGGTCTTTTCCATTCGGAACTTGCGACTTAGTCCGACCGATAAGATCCGTGCGTTGTCGTAATAGCGAAACGCGAGCGGCATCTGAAAGTAATGCGACGCGTGTTTGCCGTTCGGATATACGAAATGACCGTGGCGATATGCGCCGGTCTTTGACAATATTTCCATCACGGATTCAGGTTTCGGTACTAGATCGACCATCGTATTTCCTCTCGACTTGTTATTGAATTGACCCTGTAAGCTATCAATTTTAGTGTCGCAACGCCGGTTTTATCAAATATAGCCATCCAAAACTTCTCGGATCAGCATCTTCTGCCCACTTGTCGTCCCGGCGGGAAGCGACTCGATCTCGAACCAGCCGAGGCGGTATATTTCCGGGCTCTGAACTGTCGCTTCACCGACCGGCCGGGCCGAAAACACTATTTCAACGTGCCGTCCGCGAACGGATATCCGGCAAAATTTTAGCGCGTCAAGCTCAAGGCTGGTCTCTTCTTTGACCTCGCGACGGATGGCGTCCGCCGCTTGCTCGCCGGAGTCAAGAAATCCGCCCGGAAAACCCCAACCCGATCGTGGCCTGATCACGTGGTCCAACAGCAGGACCTCTTGCTTTTCGTTAATAATGATGGCCGTGACGGAGACGGTAAATGTCGTCTGGGTAGTCCGAACGAGGCTTGTTCGTGCCGCACCGGGCAGCATTTTCCAGATCTTGCCGATCAGTTCGCGAAACATCAGCTCAGATAAATTTCCAGCCTAAAGACGCTTTTAGCGTAGCATTTGCCATATGGATGTCCACACGCTAACTCCCGGAACGATCATTGATTGGAACGAGGTTTCGGAGATCCATAAGATTAGAAATGGTATCTATCAACGCGATGGTCGGCTGATCTCACTCCTGACCGATTTTGGGCGGATAAATCCCTGCTACCCTGATGTACAAGGAAGCACAGCCGACGTTATCTATTACACGGGGTCTGGGCGTCACGGCAACCAGAAGCTTGACGCAGCAAACCGAGCGCTTTTCGATGCCATCGAAACAAGGCAGCCTGTGCCGCTTTTTAACAAATTGGGAGTCAACCGATGGGAATTTACGGGGCTCTGGCGCGTCACCGATGGCAAGTACGTTTTCGATGAGCGACAGGAACGCATGGTCTGGCAATTCACTCTTGAACATGCCGCGTGATATGCCAGTCTGAAACAAATCGATCCGGTCGGCGTAAATACTTAAAACTATTATATTTCGGGCCGCCTTATATCGGCCCAAAAGGCTGGAGATATGGACAGAATTCGTTTCACGAAGATATTCACACTAATACTGCTGATCAGCGTTGTTTACTGGGGCCTGCCAGTCGCGGCCCGAGATCCCGGGATAGATATCGGCGGGATGGACAAGTCGGTCGACCCGGGCGACGACTTTTTCGGCTATACGAACGGCAACTGGGCAAAGGCGACGACCATTCCTGCAGATCGTACATCGTTCGGCGCGTTCGATGTGATATTTGACGAGGTTAGCAAACGGACAAATGACCTGATCACGGCAGCCGCGACTTCAAAAGACCCAGAAATACGCAAGGTCGGCGATTATTACAAGGCATATCTGGACGAGGCGTCGATCGAGAAACGGGGACTAGACCCGATAAAGGACGAGCTTGCCGAAATCAACGCGATCGATGACAAGGCGGCGCTATCACGGGTGCTCGGGACGGAACTAAGGGCCGATGTCGACCCGCTAAATGCGACAAATTTCTACACCAACCGGCTTTTTGGCTTGTTTATCTCGTCGGATTTCAATAACCCGAAAAAGAATGTGCCTTATCTACTGCAGGGCGGATTGGGCATGCCGGACCGCGACAACTATTTGAGCACCGACGAGCACAATGTCGACCTGCAAAATAAGTACAAGACACATATCGAGACCGTTCTTAAATTAGCAAACGTCGCGGATGCGGACGCAAAAGCCCAGCGGATATATGACCTGGAACACAAGATCGCCGAGGTTCAGGAGTCGCGCGAAGAGTCCGAGGATGTCCATAAGGCGAACAATCCCTGGAAGCTCGCCGATTTTGCGACAAAGGCACCCGGGATCGACTGGGCGGCTTATTTTAAGGCAGCCGGCGTCTCATCACAGCCGATGATAATGGTTTGGCATCCGATGGCGACAACGGGCGAATCGGCCCTCGTCGGAAGCCAGCCGCTCGAACTGTGGAAGGACTATTTAACGTTTCGCGTGATCGACCGTTCGTCGGGCCTGCTGCCAAAGGCTTTTGCCGGCGAGAGCTTTAATTTTTATACAAAGACGCTCTTTGGCGTTCCGCAACAGCGGCCGCGCGAGCAGCGTGCGATCAATGCGGCGAGCGGAGCCATGGGCGATCTGGTTGGGAAGATGTATGTCGAAAAATACTTTCCGCCGCGTGCAAAAACCGAGATCCAGACGCTCGTGAAAAACATAGTCGCTGCGTTTGGCAAACGCATCGATGCGCTGACATGGATGACGCCGGAAACTAAGGCCAAAGCGAAGGCAAAGCTCTCAACTCTCTATGTTGGCGTAGGTTATCCTGACCACTGGCGGAACTATGCGGGGCTAAAGATAGCGCCTGACGATGCCTTGGGAAATGCCCAGCGGGTAAGCCTTTTCGACTACAAATGGAGCCTGTCAAAGCTCGACCAACCGGTCGACAAAACCGAATGGTGGATGACGCCGCAAACCGTTAATGCCGTCAATCTGCCGCTGCAGAACGCTTTAAATTTCCCGGCCGCAATATTAAATCCGCCGTTCTTTGATATGAATGCGGACCCGGTCGAAAACTTTGGCAGCATTGGTGGAGTGATCGGCCATGAGATCAGTCATAGTTTTGACGATTCGGGCAGTCAGTTTGATGCGGAGGGACGTCTCACGAATTGGTGGACCCCGGCCGATTACGACCATTTTAAGGCGGCGTCAGCCCGTCTTGCGGCCCAGTACGACGCGTATGAGCCGCTGGCAGGCCTGCATCTCAATGGTAAGCAGACATTGGGAGAAAACATTGCGGATGTCGCGGGACTTTCCGCGGCGTACGACGCATATCGGGCTTCGTACGGCGGCAAAGAGGCCCCGTCAAAGGACGGCCTGACAGGCGATCAGCGGTTTTTTGTCGCCTTTGGCCAAAGCTGGCGCGGCAAAATGCGGCCTGAAACGCTGCGTGTCATCGTCATGACCGACGGTCACTCACCGGACGAATATCGGGCAGATACGGTCCGAAACATCGACGCGTGGTATACGGCCTTTAACGTCCAACCGGGCAAAAAGCTCTACCTCGCGCCCGATCAGCGGGTCCGGATCTGGTAGCAGTCTAAAAGGCGCGCTTCAAGGGCGACAGTTTGGGATACCAGATCGGATGATCTGGGACCCCAAGGCTGTCGTCTTTTTCGCGCTTCAACGATGATCGGACAGGTCCCCTGCGAACAGTTTCCGACATCCCCCTCGCGCACCGAGCGATTCCGACTGACGCACCTTAGATTCCGGCGGTGTCTCCGAGTGAAGCGCCGACACTATCCGACAGAGACCGCCCGAAAATTGTTAATCGGCGGCTCATTGTGCAAAATAGTCATTCGGTAATCTTAGAGCATGACTATCTACGAACAGCTTGCACTCTTAAAAAAAGGCACGGTCGACGTGATCCGTGAGGAGGACCTGCTGGCGAAGCTCGAGCGTTCTGCCAAAACGAACACGCCGCTGCGAATTAAGCTCGGGCTTGACCCAACCGCGCCGGACATTCATCTCGGGCACACCGTAGTCATCCGCAAGCTCAAGGCGTTTCAAGAACTTGGCCACATCGTCATTTTTCTGATCGGCGATTTTACCGGAATGATCGGCGACCCGTCGGGAAAGAACGTAACGCGGCCGCCGCTCTCGCGTGAGGAGATAAACGAGAACGCTGAGACATATCAAAAACAGATGTTCAAGCTGCTTGACCCGGAGCGGACCGAGCTGAGATTTAACGGCGAATGGATGGACAAATTTACGTCGGCGGATTTCATCAAGCTCGCGGCAAAAACGACCGTTCGGCAGATACTCGAACGTGACGATTTTGAAAAACGGATGCGCGAGGAAAAGCCGATCTCGCTGCACGAGCTGCTGTATCCGCTCGTGCAGGGATACGACTCGGTAGCGTTGAACGCAGATGTCGAGCTCGGCGGCACTGACCAAAAATTCAACCTGTTGATGGGCCGCAACCTGCAGCGCGAATTCGATCAGGAGCCGCAGGTCATCATGACCACGCCGCTGCTTGAGGGACTCGACGGCGTCAACAAAATGTCGAAATCGCTCAATAACTATATCGGCATCGATGAGCCGGCCGGCGAAATGTTTGGCAAGGTGATGTCCATTTCGGACGAGCTCATGTGGCGATATTACGAGCTGCTGACGGATATTTCACCGGACGAATTGAATGCTTTGCGATTTCGATGCGAATCGGGCGCGGAAAATCCGCGTGACGCGAAAGTAGATCTGGCAAAGCGCATCATTGCAGATTTTCATTCAAAGGATGAAGCAGATGCCTCGGCGGACGAGTTTGAGCGGCGGTTTGTCCGAAAAGAGATGCCGGATGAGATCGAGGAAAAGCGCATCGCCCGAGGCGCTCATAAACTGGCAGACCTACTTGTCTCGACCGGACTTGCCGCATCGAAAGGCGAAGCGCGCCGTTTGATCGAGCAGGGCGGTGTTAAGGTAGACGGCGAGAAAATTTCCGAACCTGCGACGGTCGTTGAACCGGATCATCAGGGGATGTTGATACAAGTCGGAAAGCGAAAATTTCTTCGGGTATCGACCGGAGAGTAGTACTTTGTGATCTTTGCGAAAACTCTCTGCCCTTTGTGTTAGCGGTTAGGTTTTTGACACAAAGAGCGCAAAGGAAACATATAGAGCACCAAGAAACTTGAATCTGGCGCGGCCTGCCCAAATAAAATAAGCTGTTAATTACGAGATGCCCCTACGGAAGAAACAAAAGCCGAAGCTCTCTGAACGCATCAACTCATATGTTGCCTCGGACATGCCGTTGCGCGCGCTGGCCGGCAATCTTTCAAAGGTCGCGAAGACGGCGATGGACGAGGCGAACACGCTGACGGTCGAGCATGTCGAGATCGCGTTAAAACGCCTGCCGCCAAAACTCGACGGGTTTCGCATCGTTCATCTCTCGGATACGCATCACAGCCGATTCACCGATTTGGAGCATATTTCGCGGGCGGTCGAGATCGCCAACGAGCTGAAGCCGGACATGGCGCTGCTCACGGGCGATTATGTCTCACATGACGCAGACTACATCGCGCCAGTCGCTGAAACTCTAGCAAAGCTTGAATCCGAGTTCGGAACATTCGCGTGCCTCGGAAATCATGATCACTGGACCGACGCGCCTTTGGTGACGCATCTACTTCGCGGCGAGGGGGTGACGGTTTTGATCAATGAAGGGTTTCGTTTTGAAGCGCGCGACGCGTCGTTTTGGCTGGCCGGCGTTGACGACTATATGGCGGCTAAGACCGATGTTCGGGCTGCTCTGCACGGATCATTTCCGGACGAGATGAAACTCCTCCTGGCGCACAATCCGCTTATCTTTCGACAGGCCGTGCGGGCCGAAGTCGATCTGACGTTGAGCGGGCACACGCACGGCGGACAGATCAAGATGCGCGATCCGGAGAAAAAGATCCTGCCGTCGCGTAAATTAAAGAGCGGCCATCATCAGCGAAAAGAATCGCAGATATACATCACGCGCGGCATCGGCACGGTCGTCGTTCCGGCGCGGTATCAGTGCCCGCCGGAGATCACCTTGCTCGAACTTCACACGCCGGCATGACATCGATCCTTACCATCCCAAATCTTCTAACTTTCATGCGGATGGCATTGATCCCGGTTTTTGCCAGTTTGCTGTTTTATCAACATGAGATATGGGCGCTCGGCATCTTTGTTCTGGCAGGTGTGTCGGATGGAATTGACGGCTTTCTCGCGCGACGGTTTGGGCAGGAGTCCGAACTGGGGACGATCATCGACCCGATCGCGGATAAGCTGTTGATGACGACGGCTTTTATAATCTTGTCTATTCCAAACGTGCTACCGCCGGTGCGGCATCTACCGGTGCCGTTCTGGGTGACGATCACGGTCATCGGGCGCGATGTGCTTATTCTGATGGTCGCGGCGGCGATAAATGTCATCACTGGCTTTCGCGGGTTTCGGCCGTCATGGCTCGGCAAACTCAGCACGCTTATTCAGGTGCTGGCCGTATCGCTGGTGCTGCTTTCCGCGGTCACGGGGTGGAATATTTATTTGCCAACCACATACGCGATAGTTGCTTTATTTGCTTTCGTGTCAGGCGTGCATTATGTGTTTCAGGTTGCGCGGCTGATGAAGGAATCTGAGACCGAAACGAAAGATTAATTTTTCTCAGAGCGAGATCGGACACTGTCTCCGAATTTTTTGACAACCGACAGAAGCTCGTCGAAATCAAGCGGCTTGGCAAGATGCACCTCATAGCCTGCGGATAGGACACGAACGCGGTCTTCCTCTGATGCGTAAGCCGTGTAGGCGATCGCCTTGATATCGTGGTTCCGCTGGCGCTTGTTGCGTCTGAGCTGCGATATCAATTCAAATCCATCCATCGTCGGCATGCCGATATCGCTGATGAGGATGTCAAAATCCTTCGCCCGCAGATGCCGCAGCGCATCGCTTGCCGAGCCGGCCGTGGCGACGATTGCGGCCTCTCTCTCAAGCATGATACGCAGCGGGGTCAGTCCGTCAGCGTCGTCATCGACGACAAGTATCTTTACACCGGACAGAGAGCCGGTCGATCCGTTTGTCGTCATCGGCGGCACCGACGTCTCGGTCGCATAGAGCTCATTGGCGAGAGGCAGTCGGACCGTGAATGATGCTCCTTTGCCTTCGCCTTCGCTTTCGGCGGTCGTCGTGCCGCCGTGAAGCTCGACGATCGTGCGAACGATCGTCAGCCCGAGACCGAGGCCGGTGTTTGTCCGCCGCGTCGATGCATCCGCCTGGCTAAAGCGGTCGAAAATGTGCGGCAGAAACTCGGGGTCGATGCCGACGCCAGTGTCGGTGACGGAAACGACCGCTTCGCCGCCGTCGATGACAAACTTCAGTGCGACCTTTCCCCCGGTTGGCGTAAATTTGACCGCATTCTGAAGCAGATTTGTTATCACCTGCTGCAGACGCAGGACATCGCCTTGCAGATAGAGGGGTTCGGACGCCGCCTGGACCTCAAACTCGACGGCCTTTGCAACAGCGAGCGGTCGGACGATCTCAGCGGCCTGCTCAAGCGCCTGAACAAGATCGATCAACTCGCCCTCGATGCGCATCTTGCCTGAGATGATCCGCGAAACATCGAGCAGGTCTTCGATAAGACTGCTCTGTTGTCGTGTGTTTCGCTCGATGATCTCAAGTGCCTTTTCGAGCCGCTCATGTTCGATGTTGCCGCTGCGAAGGATGCGCACCCAACCGAGCATCGCATTGAGCGGCGTGCGAAGCTCATGCGAAAGGACAGAGAGAAATTCGTCCTTCATTCGGTTGGCCGACTCGGCCTCGCTGCGGGCGCGGGCCTCGTCCTCGATGAGCCGCACATTTTCGATCGCGACAGCAGCGAGATTGGCCGCCATCTCGAGCGCGACGGCATGCTCGCGGTCAAAGGCCTCGTTCTGATGTGCCTGTACCTCAAGCGTTCCGATAACGCGGTCCTGCACGACCATCGGCACGACGATCGAAGACATCGGGTCGATGCCGTTCTCCCTCAGCACGAGATGCGCCCGATTTTTTTGCTGCTCCCAATAGCCGTTCGTAATGATGGTCTGCTTGCTGAATACAGCTTGCGAATTCGGTCCGCCGTCAGGCCCAAGCGGCATCGGCGGCAGCGATGCGATATCGATCTCCTCGCCCTCGCCCCAGATATACGCGGGCAAGCGGAGATGGGACCTGGCGTCATAGAACGAGACAAAGAAGCCTGAACATTGCATCGAGACACAAATGAATTCGTGCAGAACGCGATAAATTCCGATCAGCTCGCGCGCCGCACCGAGAGTCTCGGCAAGCGGAACGATGCGTTCAAGCAGGCTTTGATACTGTTCGATCGCACGGCGTTCAGACTCGCGCAGCGCAGCCTCGCTGCGGAGCTTTTCGGCGGCCAGCCAAACGCGTTCGGCGACGGTTTCGATCAGACCTACTTCCCATTCGGCCCACTCGCGCGCGTGCTCGCTGGTTGCAAAGAACATTGCGGCCCATCGCCCATCTCGCATCAGCGGCGCGGCGACGTATGAACCGATCCGGTCACGGCTGTAGCCTTCGGAAAGCTTGCCGGCGGTACGCCTATCCCTTGCGACATCGAGTACGACAATGGTCCGCCCGGCCTGTGCGGCCTCGAGATTCGCAGTTGAGTATTCAGAAAACGTTACGGTAGGAACGAGCGGCCGCAGACCGTCTTTATGATATTCGCTTGTCACGGTCGAGGTTTCCGCTTCAAGATCGATCGTCGAGATAAAACACCGGCCCAGTTCGAGATGCTGTCCGAGGCGAAGCACTGCCGAATCGAATACTACCTTCTGGTGGCCGGCGAGACGTATGAGATCACTAAGCTGGAACAGAAATTCGTGGTTTCTCTCTTGACGTTTTCGGTCGGTAATGTCTCGAAGAATGCTCAAGATAAGACGTTCGCCGCCAAACTCTGCACTGCTGGCATTCACCTCAACCGGGAACGATGTGCCGTCTTTCCGCAGGTGGATCGTCTCAAAATACGTGTTGCCGGAATTTGCCTCGTGGAGCTGTTCACCGAGAGAAGTAAGCGTCGACGGATCGCGTACCGTTCGGATATTCATCCCGATGATCTCGTCGCGCGTGTAGCCGTAGGCCGCAAGCGCGGCCTGATTGACCTCAACGATGTCGCCAGTCTCCCTCATAAGCAAGATGATGTCGGTGGCATATTCGGCGACATGACGGTATCGCTCAAGCGACTCGCGTACCTGCTTCTTCTCCGAGATATCCTGAAAGACGATCACCAGGCCCGTCGTTTTACCGTTCTCGCGGATCGGCGACGAGCTGAAAAGAACGTCAAAAAAAGTGCCGTCCTTTCGGATAAAAACATCTTCGTGGTTTACGAGAGACACCCCTTGCTGTAAGACGGCAAGGCCCGCACATTTGTCGGTGGGAATCGGTGTCCCGTCGCGATACTTATAGTGGGTAACATCATGCATCCTGCGGCCTCGAAGCTCATCCAGCTTCCACCCGAAAAGCTTTTCAGCCGCGGGATTCATCGACGTCACCAAACCTTGGGAATCGATGGTATAGAGACCTTCGCCCATGTTGGTCATCACGGCCTCGTCAAATTCCATCCGGCGGCGGAGCGCCTCCTCGGCCTGTTTCTGTTCCGTGACATCGATGGCCATACCGCCAATGAGGGCCGGCTTGCCGTCCGGTCCGGAGATAGGAAACTTGCTGACGATGGAATAGTGTGTCACGCCATCGTCTTCAACGAGCGACTCGAGGACCTGGATGCCGGTACCGCTGTCCATCGCGCGGCGGTCATGCTCACGGAACTGTTTTGCAAAATCAGGCGGAAAGACCTCTTCATCGACCTTGCCGTAAAGCTCGGCTTTGGACGTGCCGAACGATCGCTCGGCGGCGTCATTGGCATATACGTAACGACCCTCAGTGTCTTTTATCCAGGCGAGGCCCGGAAGCTGCTGCATGAATCGGGAGAAACGCTGCTCGCTTTCGCGAAGCGCTTCAACGGCCATTTTTCGGCTGGTAATATCCGTGCCGTAGATGTTGACATAGCCCGCGTCGACGATCGGCGCTAGTGTGCAGCTGACGGTACGACCATCGTACGTTAAGTCGATCTCCTTTTTGTTTCCGGCAAGGAACGACGCCTTCACGCGTGCCAGAAGGTCGGCCGGAACTGTTTGTCCTCGACGCTTCCAAAACTCAAGCATTGGAGCGGCCGCGTCATTTGAATATAAAACTTCGCCGGTCGGTGTGAGGCGAAGCACCGGATTAGGGTTCTCGGCCGGCACTCTCGAGACAAGAAGCAACTGATCTTCGGCAGCCTTACGATCCGTAACGTCCTGCGTGATCGCGATCAGATGAAGCGGCCGCCCTAATGGATCATGCGTTAACGAGATACTGTTTTGGACCCAAACGATCGAGTGGTCCTTCCGTATGTACCGATTTTCAACGGTAAGGTGGGTGACCTCACCGGCGATCAGCCGCTGTAGACCGGTGTCGATGCTTGGGATGTCATCCGGGTAGGTTAATATGCCGCTGTCCATATCAAGCAGCTCGTCGCGCGAATAGCCCGTAAGCTGACAAAATGCATCATTGATCTGGA
>Ga0105241_10002676_pt1 | contig 13352 bp, 11 predicted proteins | sample KBSC64metaG_FD_80422 | JGI IMG/M metagenome (GOLD analysis project Ga0105241, IMG submission 80422) | Corn rhizosphere microbial communities from Kellogg Biological Station, Michigan, USA - KBS C6-4 metaG | ecosystem: Host-associated > Plants > Roots > Rhizosphere > Soil | place: Michigan, USA... | reverse complement strand
CCGAGGACAACGCGGCTCAAGGGGCGACCATCGTGCGCATTCCGCTGCGCTGGTGGGGCTTCTACGACAACGAAGACTCGAGCGCTGATCCCATCACGCGCGTCGACTCACGAAGTGACGACGCTCCCGGTCACATCGAACCCCATCACTTACACGTTCTCGACCAGATGATTCACGATGCGGCCTGCCAGGGCTTGTGGATCGATCTGTTTTTGGACTCGAATTGCGGGCAAGCCAGCGTCACGGGCGACACCGCGGCGTACTGCGGCACCGTGGCGGGCGGCGCGGCTGCGAACTTTGCCAACGATCCGCAAACCACCGAGAAATTCGCACAAGTTTGGGAGTTTCTCGTCGCGCGTTATCAGGATCAGCCGTTCATCGGCATGTACGAGCTCCTGCCGGAGCCGCACTTGGGCTGCACGTCGACCCCGTGTGTCCATTGGGATGCTGCACCGAACTTCTACAAGCCGCTCATTCAACGTGTCCGCGCGATCGATGTGAGCACGCCAATCATCGTCGGGCCCGACGGCGGTTACGAGATCAAACAAATCGCGACCGCCTTCATCCCGGGTGTGCCCGGCCTCATCTACACGGGTGACTTCCTCGATGGCGCCTCGGGTCACCCCGAATACGTCAAATACGCGACGGATTTCCGCACGCAGAACCACGCGCCCGTGTTCATCCAACAACTCGGTTCTCGCAAAGACGACCCAGATCCAAACACTCGTGCCACGACCATCCTCGAAGCCATGAACGCCGCCGACCTCGGCTGGGCTTGGTGGACGTACCGCGAGACCAAGTCGGCGACGGGCAACGGTTTCGCCCCGTATTGGGAAGCCTCCGCGCCGCCTTGGCAGGAAGACGCATCCTGGTTGAAGCTGATCACGGACCAGTTTCGCTGAGCGATTCAGACGCTGATCTTGCTCACGCGCCTCACGCTGGCCCAGATCATCAACACCGCGAACGCCACCAATGCGGCCACGTGCGGCACGAGCTCGAGCGGGCCCGCATCACGGAGCACGATGCCGCGCATGATCGCGACCATGTGCGTCGTCGGTAACAGCTCACCGATGATCTGCAAGATGAGTGGCATGCCGTTCAGCGGGAACAAGTAGCCGGACAAGAAGATCGAGGGCAAGAACAGCATTTGCACCTTCTGCTGCGCTTCTTGTTGGGTGGCCGCGGTGGTCGAGATGTAGAGGCCGAGGGCAAGCAGTGCCGACAGATAGATGATCATGATGCCGAACAAGAACAACAAATCACCGCGGATGGGCACGCTGAATGCAAACCGCATCAGCGCGAGGATCAACGCGGTTTCGGCGAGCCCGACGAACAAATAGGGCACCACCTTGCCGAGCATCAGCCCGACCGGATTCACGGGCGTCACGAGCAGCTGCTCCATCGTGCCCTTTTCGCGTTCGCGCACGATCGATCCGGCAGCGAGCATGACCGCGATCATCTGCAAAATCACCGCGACGAGGCCAGGGATGATGAAGTTGGCGGTGCGCCCTTCGGGGTTGAACAAGATGATCGGCTGAGCCGAAAGCGGCGGCCCGGCGCGCGGATCGCGGGCGATGAGCTGCAGATTCTGGTTGGCGAACACGCCATTGGCCGCTGCGAGGGCACCGGAGGCGACGATCGAATCCGAGCCGTCGATCAAAACCAAGATCTTGGCGGCGGCGCCGTGCACGCGGCGATCGTGAAAATCAGGCGGGATCACGATGCCCACGCCGGCGCGCCCCGCCACGATCTCGGTCCGCGCCAGGTTCGGGTTACTGGTCACCGTCTTGATGGCGAAGGTCTTCGTGGCGCGGAGCTGGTCCATCAGCTCGCGCGATTGCACCGAGCGATCTTGATCCACGACGACCGTCGGCACATCGTGCACCGTTTGATCGATGAAGCCGTACATGGTGAGCTGCATCAGCGGCATCATCACGGCCAAGAACAAGATCGAGCGGTTCCGCCGAATATGTAAGATTTCCTTGCGGAAAATCGCGAGAAACGAGCTCAGCATCAGGAATTGCCGGCGCGCCTGGCAGCCGCGGCCTCCTCGGTCAGTGTGACGAAAACATCTTCCAGCGAGGGGGCAATCTCGCGCAGGCGAGCGTCCTGAAAGCCAGCTTTCGCCAGGCGGTCGGCGAGCTCCGCGTCATCGATGTTGCGCTCGATCAGGGCGTGCACTGCTTGGCCGAAAATCGTCGCGCCTTTGCAGAATGACTCTTGCTGGAGCCAGCTCAGTGCGCGAGCAGTGCCCGGCGTTTCGATCTCCAGGCGCCGTTCGTTCGGCTGATTCACGGAGGGCAGGGACTTCAGATAGTCCGGCGTGCCGGTGACGAGCAGCTTCGAAAGGTAGATGTAGCCGACTTCGCCGCAGCGTTCGGCCTCATCCATGTAGTGGGTCGTGACGAGCAGCGTGATGCCTTCGGCCGCCAACCGGAACAACAGATCCCACAATTCTCGGCGCGCGACGGGATCGATGCCGGCCGTGGGTTCATCCAAAAATACCACGCGCGGCTCGTGCATCAGCGCGGCGCCCAGCGCGAGGCGTTGCTTCCAACCTCCCGAGAGGTTGCCCGCAAGCCGGTCGACGTACGGGCCAATGTGCGTGAGCTCCACCGCGGCATCCCGCCGGAGCCGCCGCTTGGCCTTGGGGATGTTGTAAATCTCCGCGTAAAAGTCCAGATTCTCGACGACCGTGAGGTCTTCGTAGAGAGAGAACTTCTGGCTCATGTAGCCGATTTGTCGGCGGATCTCCTCGCCCTGTTTGACCACATCCAGCCCGAGCACGCTGGCGTGGCCTTCGGACGGCGCGAGCAGGCCACACAGGATACGAATCAACGTCGATTTGCCGGAGCCGTTCGGCCCGAGCAGGCCGTACACCATGCCGCGCGTCACCGTTAGATGCACGTCCTTCAACGCCACGACGTCGCCGAAGCGACGCGTGACGTTGTCGACCGCGATGACGACGTCAGCACTCACTTGGGCACCTGAATGAAGGCCGCCATGCCCGCGCGCAGCCGATCGAAGCCATTTTTCAAACCAACGCGCGTCGCGAACACTTGATCGGCGCGCTCGTCGGCTGTCTGCAAATTGCGCGGCGAGTACTCACCGATGTCGTTGATGTGTTCGACCACGCCTTGGAACGTCTCGTTGGCGAAGGAGTCCACCGAAACTTGAACGGTTTGCCCCACGCGCAGGTGCCCGAGCAGCGTTTCGGGCACGTAAATACGCACGTAGAGTTGCTTTTCTTCGAGCAGCACCGCAGCGGTCGCGTTCGCTGGCAAAATGTCACCCGGGCGCAGGTCGAGCGTTTCCACGCGCGAGGGCAGGGGCGCCGAGATGGTCAGTTCATCGATCATGGTTTGGATTTGATCGACGCGTCCTTGCGCACCATCGACTTGGGCCTTGGCCGCCTTCAAATCTTCGACGCGTGAACCCGAAGCCACCAACTTCTCGGAAGCCGATTGCTCCATCTCGCGAGCCGCCGCCTGGGCGACCTCGGTGCGGCGGGTGCCGTTCTTGAGTTCGTCCAGTTGGTGTTTCAGTGCGCCTTGCAGCGCGACGGCGCCCTTGAGCTCCATGTCCGCGTTGTCGATGTCGATTTGTGCGGCGGCTCCGGTTTGAGCCAAGGCGTGCATGCGCTGCGCGTCTTTTTGGGCTTTCTCGACCGCGACCTCTTGCACCGCCAAGCGGGCTTCCGAAGCCGCCACCTCTTCCGGGCGAGCACCGGCCACGGCTTGGTCGAGCGCGGCTCTGGCGGTGAGGGCACGAGCGCGTGCCTCGGCGATTTCCTCGGGGCGAGCGCCTTTTTGCAGCTTCTCGAGATTGGCTTGCCACTCCACGAGTTGGGCCTGCGCTTGCGCGAGCTGGGCGGGAAAGTCACTGGCTTCGAGCACGATCAGCGGCTGGCCAGCGCTCACGCTGTCGCCCTCGCGAACGCGAACCTCTTTCACGCGCCCGCCTGCGCGCGAACCGACCGAAATGGTGCGCGCTTCGACCGTGCCACTCCACTCGTACGGCTTTCGTTGCAGGTAAACGCGATAGCCGACGTAAACCAGACCCAAAAGGGCAGCGATGAGGATCAGGTTGCGGCGCGACTTGGAGGCTTTTTTAACGGGTTGGTCGGTCATGACGGTCATCCGCGCGCGGGCGGGGCCATTGTGAAGTCAATACTCCGAAACGGGTGAGTGGGTTGTGAAGAAGTCTTCACTTCTTACGTACTTTCTTGGCGGGCGCGGCGGGCACACAGAACAGATCGACCAGCCCTTCCAGATAAACTTGGGGCGAGAGGCTATCGACCGGCTTCATGAACGTCTCGAACATGATCAGGTGCTGGAGCGAGCCCATCCAAATCCGCGCCGCCACGCGTGGGTCACCGGGGCGCACGCGGCCGGCTTGGATTTCCTCGGCGAAGAAATCGCTCAGAATGCGCAGTGTTTTCAGCACGCGGGCAGGCGGCCGATCGCGGTCGATCATCGCCGGGTTCGACATCTTCATCAGGATCAAGGGCAGCATCTTGCGGCCCGTCGCGAGCAGCCCGTTCGCCAACGCGAGCAGCGCTTCGCGGGTGTCGTGGGCGTTCTTTCGCCCGGGCTTCGGCGCATGCTCTTCCAGCATGCGCGCCCACTCGAGCTCGTTGTGGGTGTCCATCGCGGCGACGAACAAGGCTTGTTTGGTGGGAAAGCGCCGAAATACCGTGGCTTCACCGACGCCGCAGCGCGCCGCCACTTCTTCCACCGTCGCGGTGACGCCGCGATCCAAGAAGACCGCGCGGGCCGCGGCCAGCACCTCGTCATCCGTGATGCTCGGGGGGCGTGCCATTACGGAGTGGTTACTCCGTAATTCGCTGGTCGTCAAATGGCCGGGCAGAAAGGCCGAGTACTGCTGGCCGAACTGGGGCACCGGGGTGTAGCGTTGCGGGATGCCCCCCGGCGTTGCCTCCGCTCCCGATCCGATGCTGACCGACGGCGTCGTCTCGCTTTCGCCCTTGGCGTCGGCGGATGCGGAGCTCGTCCTGCAATGGGACGCCGATCCCGAGATCCAACGCTGGTTCGATTGGCCCGTCACACCCGCCGTCGATGACGCGGCCACGCTCGGTGCGCGTCGCGCCGGGGCCGAGCGCAGCATCGTTTCGAAACGACAGCGCTGGGCGGAGGGCACTGAATTCGTGTTCGCCGTTCGCTCGGCCGTCACCGGTGAAGGTTACGGCTGGATTGACCTGCAACCGCGCGGCACGGGCATCGGCAACGTGGCGTACGGCGTGCTGACTCGCTATCGCGGGCGGGGGCTGGCGAGTCGCGGGGTGCGCTTGGCGGCGCGCTACGCATTCGAGACGTTCGGCTGGGCTCGGCTGGAGATTCGAGCCAATGCGCAGAACCTGGCCTCCCTCGCCGTGGCCAAGAAAGCCGGCTTCCATTGCGAATGCGTGTCGCAAAATGATGGCATGATGCAGCACCACCAGCCCTCGCTCGGCCAAAGCTACGACACGGCCCTCTACTATCGGCTGCGCGACGACGTCTGAACAAAAGCGCGGCGCAATTTGCGCAACTCGGGGCCGCCATCGACCGACTCGACTCTCACCAAGGAGAGTCATGGCCGATCCCATTTCGTCGCTGAATCAGAGTTCGTTCCCCAACGCGTGCATCGATGGGGAGGGCGAGTCCGCCTCGCCGGCCGCGTCACCCGCTACTCGAGCGAGCAGCTCGGCACTCGCGAGTCAGTCGCTCAGTCAGCCGGAAGAGCCTACGGTCTGCGCCGTGCCCAGCTCGGTGAAAAGCTTGGTCGATAAATTCCCAGCGCCCACCGCCGCGCCGAGTGGCCCGCCCGTGATTTCGGTGACGCATCTGACCACGAGCTCGGGTCCGGTTGCTGGAGGGTCGTATCGCGTGAGTGCCAATGTCTTGGATGTGCAAGCTAACCTCGGCCCCCTGCATTCGAACGTCGAGGTGGGCAGCGTTTCCGTGCAATTCGGCAAAGACAAGGACGCGCAAGCGGCGTTGCTGCGGCGCACGGATACCCTGACGCACGCGGGCTACTCGCTTTCCCTGACGAGCGACGCGCTCGCGGCGCGCGCCAACCTCGGCGAACACAACGATGATGGTAGCCTCGGCGGCAACATCGGCTCGGGCGCAGAATTGCTCGGCACGGAAGGGACGCTCAACACGCCGTACGGCAGCGTCACCGCCGGTGTGAGCATCTCGGCGAGCCTCAGCGGGAGTATGGGCGTGCGCGACGCCGATCACGACGGCAAGCCGGAATTCTGCGCCAAATTCTCCATCCCCGCTTATACGCTTGGCGCTTGCGTGGAGCAGTTCTGGTGAGCGCCGTGCATCGGGCGGCGTTGGTCGCCATCGCGCTCCTGACACTCGCCGGGTGCGGCAAAGAAGTCGGTCGCATCCCCTTCACGAGCGAGGGCACGAGCCGCGCCACCCTCGAACTCGAAGCCGGCGAGATCGCATTTTGGACTTCACTCGACATTCAATATCAAGGGAGTCCGGCGCTCGAGTATCGGATCGATCTTTCCCAGTCCGGCCATCTCGTCGCGACCGCGGTGTGTGACCCGCTCGGACCGAAGAGCGTGAAAGCCATGTGGTCCGAAATTCAAAACGGCGATACTCACAGCCAAAGCGGCAGTGGCAAGATGAACTGCAGCGCCAAGCTGCCGAGTGCGGGGCCTACTAGCATCGAAGCCAGCCTGGTTTTCACGACTCCGCCGACCGCGCTGGCCCTGACCAAAGCGGACCTCGTCATTCGACAGTGAGTGTCTCACTGGTCGAACACTGGCTACGCAGTGTTGGGAACACGAAAGTTGCGCGGTGTCGTGCTGGCGATGACGCGGTGGGGGCGAGATCTAAAATGACGCGCGGTCAGCCGTGCCGCGCGTCGATTTCTCGACCAGCCGACTGACGGCGTTGTGCTATTCGTAACCGCGATTGGCCGCTTGCCGAAGCACCGGTGAGCGCTCTTGATTCGCGTGAGTGTTGCTCACTGGCGAAGGGTCGTGGTCGCACATGCAAAAGCATTCCGTTCTGCGTTGGTTCGGCGTTCCTCTTCTCGCCTCGTTTTGGGGTTGCGGCTCGCTGAGTCCGGGCGTGGCTCCCGGACACGCCGCTGGCGGAGCTGGGGCAGGCGGCAATGCTTCGGCAGGGACGGCCGGGGCCATGCCCGCGAGCGGCGGTAGCAACATCGGTGGTGCGGCTGGTTTGGGCGGCAACGCGCCGAGCGGCGGAGCGGGGGGCAGTAGCGGCGGCAGCGCGGGCACGGCCGGCTCGGGCGGCGCCGCGGGGAGCGCCATCGTCGGTTGGCCGCCGGCAGACGCACCGGCCATTCCTGCGCCGGATTTCGGCCCCAATGTGCTGATTTTCGACCCCGGGATGCCGGCTGCGACGGTGCAAGCACAACTCGACACCATCTCCGCGAAGCAGAACGCGCCCACGCCGCAAACTCCGGTCGGTTTCGGTTACGGTGCGGAGTACAGCACGGCGCGCTACGCGTATTTTTTCAAACCGGGGCAGTACTCGGCGGATGTCAACGTCGGGTACTACGTGCAGGCGCTCGGTCTCGGGCATTCGCCGGATGACGTGACGATCAACGGCGCCGTGCGCGTGAAAGCCAACTGGCGCACCGATGACCCGGGTGATGCGTTGCTCAACTTCTGGCGCGGCGCGGAAAATCTCGCGGTCATCCCGTCGCTCGCGGCCGACAACAATATCGATGTCTGGGGGGTCTCCCAAGCGACGCATCTTCGGCGCATTCACGTGAAGGGCAGCCTCGCCCTTTCGGACGGTGGCTACTCGAGCGGCGGCTACATCGCGGATTCGAAGATCGACACCAAGGTCAGCTCGGGTTCGCAGCAACAATTCTTCACCCGCAACACCGACTTGACCAATTGGCAGGGCGGCGCCTGGAACATGGTGTTCGTGGGCGACGGGCAGCCCGCCACCGGAACTTGGCCGAACGCTCCGGACACGGTCGTGCCGACGACGCCGATCATTCGCGAGAAACCGTTCGTTTTCGTGGAACCGAACGGCAACTACTACGTGATGGTGCCTTCACTGAAGAAGGGCAGCATGGGCTCGAGTTGGGGCACGAGCGCAGCGCCCGGCAACTCGGTGCCGATCGGCGAATTTTACTTGGCCAAGCCGGGCACCGACACGGCGGCGACCATCAATGCCGCGTTGACCCAAGGCAAGCATCTGCTGCTCTTGCCCGGTATCTATCATTTGACCGAGAGCATTCAGATCAATCGTCCTGGTACCATCGTGCTCGGCCTCGGCATCCCGACCTTGATCCCCGAACAGCCGGTGCCCGTGATCACCGTCGCCGATGTCGATGGCGTCACTTTGGCTGGATTCATGGTGGATTCAGGGCCGATGAGCTCGCCCACGTTGTTGCAAGTCGGCCCGATGGGTAGCAGCGCGGATCATTCGCAGGCGCCGAGCGCGCTCTTCGATGTGCATTGCCGCATCGGCGGCGCGGAGGCGGGCACTGCCGCTAGCTGCTTTACGATCAACAGCAACAACGTGATCATCGATCACACCTGGCTGTGGCGTTCGGATGACGGCGCGGGCGTGAGCTGGACCGGGAACAAGAGCAACAACGGGCTCATCGTCAACGGCAACAATGTGACGGCATACGCACTCTTCGTCGAGCACTTCCAACAGTATCAAACGTTGTGGAACGGCAACGGCGGTACGACCTACTTCTATCAATCGGAACTGCCGTACGACGTGCCGACGCAAAACGATTGGCAGCACAATGGCGTCAACGGCTATGCGTCGTACAAAGTTGCCGACAACGTGACGACACACGAGGCGCGCGGGCTCGGCGTTTACTGCGTGTTCGATAACGCGATCACGTCCGCGAATGCCGTCGAGTCACCGGCCGCGCCGGGCGTCACCATCAGCCACATCGTGACCTTGCGTTTCGGTGGCCCGAGTGGCAGCGGCATCAATCACATCATCAACGGCACCGGTAACGCCGTCAGCAGCAGCGCCATGTCCGCCCGCTCTCCGAATTAATGTTGGAATAGCGCGTCCTCTCGCAGCGTTGACGGTGGGTAAAGGGCGATATGAAACCATCGGGGATGAATTGGGCGCAGCATTTGTGTGTGCTGGGCGTCGTTGGAGTGACGCTGTCCGGCTGCGGCGGCAGCGTTTCAGGAGCGGAAGGGAGCGGCGGCGCGACGAGCGTTGCCGAGCCCGTCGAGTACGCCGACTACGCCGCTGCGCTAGCCGCCGCGGTGTGCGAACCCGCGGCCGATTGCTGTCAAAAATTGAACAAAAAGTTCGATAGCTCCCACTGCAGTGCCAACGGTTGGAATGTGTTTGCCGGAGATCAAGCCTCGCTCGATGCCGGTTACGCACGCTGGGATGCGACCGCGGCGCGGCACTGCATCGACGTCATCGCGGCCATGGGCGCGATGTGTGAGCGCCGCGATCTCTTCGTCGATCTAGCGGTGCAGTCCGCCTGCGAGCCTGTGCTCGTCGGGCTGCAACCGGTCGGCAGTCAGTGCTTGGTGAACGAGGATTGTGCGGGGGAAGGCGTGGTCTGCGAGGCTGGGCGCTGCCAGGCGAAGCCGTTCGGCGGATCCATTCACGCCAAGAGCGGTGAGGCTTGCGACAATACCTGCGAAGACTTCAAGTGCCAGTATGAAGCCACGGACGGCTCAGTGGCACCCGTGGTCCATGATTGCTACCGCTCGGATGGGCTCGCGTGCGGGCCGACGAAGGTCTGTCAAGCTCCGGGTGCGCTTGGCGCGGTCTGTGTTGCACTCAGTTGCGGGGAGGGGCTGTTCTGTGATTCGGGTCATTGTGCCGCGAAGCACGACACAGCCTCCTGCGCAGCTGACCCCGATGCCTGTTCGAGCGGGATGTCTTGCAACTCAAGCAACCAAAAATGCGAAGCGACGCCATCAGCGCTCGACCTTTGTCAGTAGCGGGAGGCTCTCGGTCCCGTTGGTGTTTTGAGCTAAAATTGCCGTTCGTAGCGAAGGCCGGGCTGGGTGCCCGCGGTGATCACGAGCCGCTCTTCGTGCTTTTGGCTACTGAGGAAGAGCACGGTGGAGGTGGCGAGCGCGGCACACGAAAACACCGTCAGCCCGAGCGCCACCGAGTCGCGATGGCGAATGCTGTTCTCTTCGGCGAGCAGAGCGTCGAGCGCATTGGCGGCGTTAGGGTCGGTCGGCAAGGTGCTGACACTCTTGCGGCTCTTCGCTTGCCAGGCAGAGTAACGCGCGTTGTTGTCGATGTAGAGCGCGGTGGCGGTCACTGCCGTCGCCACGCCCACCGCCGCCAGCGTGAGCGAACCGATGCGCACCCAGTGCCGCGTTCGCTCGTGTTCGTCGACCAATCGCTGCGGGTCCCGCAGGGGGACGAGCGTGAGGTGCGCCTGTTCGCGCGGGCCCAGCACGATGCGGCGCGTTTCGACGGAGTACTCGGGCCCGAGCACGCTCAAGCGATGGGGGCCGCGTGGCACCGGCGCGCCTTCGAACGGCGCGTCATCCAGAAAGACTCGCGTGCCTTCCGGGTGCGAGATGGTGAGCTTGCCGTGGCTCGAATCGCCAGGATCGATGCGCAGCCGGCACGTGACGATTCCGGTTTCGCCGTTCGGTAACTCGACGGCTTGTTCGTCAGGCAAGTAGCCGGGCCGCTCGAAACGCACCCGATGCGAGCCGCTCGTCGCCGGGATTGCGGCAATTTGCGGGGTTTTTCCGATCGCTGCCCCGTCGACGGAAATCGTGACGCCGTCCGCCTGACAGCGGATCTGGAGCGCCGCTGGGGTGGCGCGCGGCGCCAAATGCAAGTCGAGCGACTTCAGCTGACCGGTGACGATCGAGACGGGTACGCTCAGTGGCTCGAAACCCGGGGCCGTCACCATCAGCCCGTGCGCGCCCGGGTTGAGCGCGACCGTTTGTGAGCCACTGCCGAGTGCGCGACCATCGACGGACAAGGCGGCTGCGGGCGGCGTGACTTGGATCGCGAGTTTTCCGACGCGTTCCGAGTGGTACGAAATCAATGCTTCGATTTGGCGATTGCGTGCGTCGTCGTTGCTCGCGCCGCTTTGCGCGAGGTAGCGCTTCAGTGTCTCGACGGCCTCGCTAGAACGACCCGCGGCCGCATAGGCCAGCCCCAGGTTATAAAGCACCGACGGATTGGGGCTTGCCGCATAGGCCTGCTCGAATTCGATGATGGCGGCGTTGGGGTCGCCGTTTTGGGCGAGCGCATAGCCGCGTGCAAAGTGCTCGCGCGCGGACAACGGCGCGGCCTGTCCGAACGCGTTCGGAGCCAAAGCCAATAAGCCTGCGACCAGCGCCGCAGCCGACCTACGCCGCTTACGGAGCATAGGGGTTACGCGGATCGTAGCTGGCGAGCGGCGCGGGACTCTTGGCCGTCGACGGCACACGAACGGGTTTGTTTTTCGCGCCGTGATCGCCCCGATCAGCGACGGGCGCCGCGCTCGCCGCGGGTTGATTCGGCGGCGCATCGGCGCCTGCGGGCAGCGCGCTCGAAGCCTCAGCGGCAGCCAGTCGGGCCGGCGCTTCGCGGGCGGTTGCGGCGGTGGGCAGCACCCTCGGCGCTGTGGGGGCCGCCTGAGCGTCGTCAGGTGCCGGCTTTCGCGCGAGCTGCCAAGTGGCGAGCACTCCCAGCCCGAGGCCCAGAACGAGGCTACCCGCGGCCACGCCATACGTGCGATGGCGGGGAGTGTTGTCGACGGCCGCGCTCGACGCGCTTTCGGGCGCCGCTTCGCGCGGCAAGCCGCCGTGTTCGGGCGCGGTGAGTTCGGTGGCGGTGCCGCCACTCGCAGGCCCATCCCAGACGCGCAGCTGCCACGTGGAAAAAGCACGGTTCCCGCCCAGTGTGAACGGCAGCAGCGCTTCGGCGAAGGCGAGTGCGCTCTCCGGGCGATCACTGGGGTTTTTGCTCAGTGCGCGCGATAACAGCGTCGCGAACGCATCGGGCACCTCGGGCCGTAGCTCGCGCAGCGGCGTTTCGCGTTCGCTCATGATCTTGAACAAGACCCGTTCGATGGTGTCGCCTTGGAACGGGCTCTGCCCTGCGAGGCATTCGTACAGAATCACGCCCAGCGCGAACAGATCCGTTTGCGGACTTACGGGCACTTCGAGGCCAAGCTGCTCGGGCGCCATGTAGCGCGTGGTGCCGATCATCGCGCCGGGGCGAGTGGTGTTGTCGTGTGCCGACTTGACCACGCCAAAATCCAACAACTTCAGTAGATCTTGGCCATCGTCGCGGCTCGTGAGAAACAGGTTTTCGGGCTTCAAATCGCGGTGAACGAGGCCCGCCGTGTGCGCGCAGGCGAGGCCGCGGCAGGCGTCCACACCCAAGTGGGCGACGCGCGCGACCGGTAACACGCCTTCCTGATTGAGCAGCCGCCTCAAGTCAGTGCCGTACAGCCGCTCCATCACGAAGTAGGGCGCTTCATCTTCGAGCGCGCCCACATCCACGATGCTGACGACATGCTCACTCAGCAATTGGGCGACCGCGCGCGACTCACGATGAAAACGCGTCAACGTCTCGCGATCGGTGCTGAGCTCCGGACGCAGCGTTTTCATGGCAAAGCGCCGGCCGAGCCGTTCGTGCTCTACTTCGTAGACCTCGCCCATACCGCCCGCGCCGAGAAAGCCGACGACGCGGTACGGGCCGACCTGGGCGCCCAGCAAGTCGCGCTTTTCCGCGGCTCGCCGCTCCAGTGAGTTCGCTTCAAGTCGGGGGTTCATGCGAGTCAGGGGCGGCGTCGAATTCGGCTAGAAATTCCTCGACCGAGCGCTTGGCGAGCAGGCGGTACGCCCGCGGGCGCGAAATGTTGGCGGCGGCGGCAGCGGGCGCGATCTTGCCTCCGTTGAGCTTGAGCTCGCGCGCGAAGGCCCGCTCATCGTGCTCACGCCGGTTCGCAGACGGTGGCGGGCGACTAGCGGAGCCTTTGGCCTTCACGACGACCGAGCTCGGCAAGTGGGTGACGCGCAGCACTGGCTCCCGCGAATGCAAGACGAGCAGCTGACGGGCGACGAGCTCGAGTTCTCGAACGTTGCCGGGCCAGTCGTAGATCAACAGGGCGGCGAGGGCTTCCGCCTCGATGGCTGGAGGGTGACCGCCGGAATGCGCGCTCAAGAAGTAGCCGAGCAGCAGCGCGATATCGATGCGCCGCTCACGCAGCGGCGGCACCTCGATGCTGAGGCCGCCGAGCCGAGCTGCCAAATCGGGGCGCAAGCGTTTGTCCTCGACGAGGTCGGCGAGGGGGGCCTGGCAGGCGGCGACGATGCGCACCTGTACCGGAATGGGCCGCGTTTCGCCCAGCGGAACCACGCTTTTTTCCTGGATAACGCGCAGTAATTT
>Ga0105241_10002674_pt1 | contig 13358 bp, 18 predicted proteins | sample KBSC64metaG_FD_80422 | JGI IMG/M metagenome (GOLD analysis project Ga0105241, IMG submission 80422) | Corn rhizosphere microbial communities from Kellogg Biological Station, Michigan, USA - KBS C6-4 metaG | ecosystem: Host-associated > Plants > Roots > Rhizosphere > Soil | place: Michigan, USA... | reverse complement strand
GGGGAGCACGAGGTCGTACCCGCGCGCGAAGTAGCGGCCCAGCCGTCGCTCATAGCTCTCCCTGCGAACGCTCAGGTTGAGTATGTTGGCGGAGTGCTCGGCCGCGAACTTGCCGAGGCCCGTGAGGGTTACCGTCACGCCATCCCAGGCGACCGCGCTCGAGCCCATGTCGAAGCCTCTGATAACTTCGCGGCTGTGTTTGTAATGGCGCAGGATCAGCTGAACTTGGATCGGCCCGCTCGTCTGGTTGGGCGTGGGGATCACGAATGTCACGCAGCCCTTGGTGCGACAGACGCGCATAGGTTTCTTATCCGCCAGATCGGTCGAAAGGGGGAGTCCGGTGAATGTTTGCAGAGCATTCACCGTTCCTTGCTTATTCGCCCATTTTCTGCAATGCCAGATATGCAAATAGTTACCGAGCTCCGTGATTGCGGCCATCGCGGATTTGTCAGTCTCGTGGCCCACCAGGAAGAAGTCGAAGTCGTGGTAAAGCTTCTCTTTACGCATGAGAACTCCTGCCGCGGCACCGCCAGCGAGCACAATTCCGTACTTTTTCATGTTAAATCCAGCAAGGAATGGGGCATGCTCGTAGAGGCGCTTCTTGTACTCGCTGTCGTTCAGAGTTCGGCTAATCGGTGGTATGCCCTCGTGATTGGCCCTCAGGGTGGGAATGCCGTGGCCGAGCCGCTGGTACGGCTTAAGGTCCGAGAGATGGTACACCTCACCGTGATTGCCAGGCTTGCGAATTTGTTTGTCATCAAACAGCAGATCGGCGATCTGTTCGCGTAGAGTCTTTATGGGGGTATAGGACGGTGACATTTCATCGCGAATACCAACGAGGACTTTCTCAAGCATACGCAGCTGATGTTCGGCCGTCGCAGTCTTGTATTCGCTGGACTCCATTACAGTGACCTGCGCTTGAAGAATCCTCTTTTGCAGAGTATCCGCCTGGACGGAAATTACGGTCATTGGCGTGAAGCTTGCTGCGAAGCTGTGGCCAGTTGGGCTGACGTGGGGGACTTTGCTTTCCATGACGGAGGCGGGATAGCATCACTGGCCTCCCTTCAATTTTGGGGGCGGGTCGATTATATACTGCCTTTTAGAGAGTAGGCCTTTGAGTGCAGATGGCTATGGCTGGATTCGGGGGTCAGAGGCTTCACGTATCTAGCCATAGCCATCTTTTTGTGAAATTGAACGGGGGCCACCCCCAATATCCAAGCATGGCCGCCAATCCACCCAACTATGAAGAGGCGCTCGCCGAAGCTGCCACGCCAGAAAGCCGCATCACTCATCTTGAAACGTCGGTTCGAGAGCTGCGAGGGCTCGTCGAGCAATTGGGGACCGAACTGCGCCTCCAGAAGTTGCGCTTCGACGAATATGTCACGCAGGCAGAGGATCGCGCACGCAGGGCCGCAAGAGTAGTAGTCGAGCCGGAGCAAAAAAGAAGCCTGCCCGTGCTGCAGTTGGCCACATTTCCGACGACTGAGGAAATTGTGACGATGAAGAAAGTCACCAACGCGATGCTCTACCTGAAGTACGCACTCGGCCGAAACTTGGACGGCCTACGCGCCCGATATATCCAACCTGAAAACATACAGCTGATGCGTGACCGTGCCTGTGGCGAGATTGAGACTTTCCTCGACGCCCCGTGCGAAACGCAAGATCAAGAGTACGAGCGGCACCACGCGCTCGGGGGCGCGCTGTGGCTCAGCTTATGTGACAAAGAGAAGGACCATGTGAGGGATCTGTACGCGGCCTGGAAGGTGAACATGAAGGCTCTCGTCGGCGTCGATATAGCTAAGGCTAAAAGCAAGCGCTAAGCGAGCGCTAAGTCGGGCCGCGGCGCCGATTCTGCTGCCGCTTCGCGATGTAGTTCAGCCGCGCTATCGCCAGATTAACGCGCGAGTGCAAGAAAACGTTAACGGGCTTCTCCTGCAGCATGAGCAGGTCTATCGCTTTTTCGATGCAGCCGACGAGCTCGGCCGATTTCGTGTCTGCGGGCTGATCTGTGTACCGCAGACGCATGGAGGTCGCGAAAGCCTCTATGGTACCTATTTTCCCAAGGGTGTCAGGCGCATCGGCCGTGACAAAGATGCCCCGCTCTGGCGTGTTTTCGAGCAGTATCAGCGAGTGCACGCAGGCTATGGTCGACAATGTCCCCACTTCTATTTTCACCAACGCGGCTTGCGGCTCCGCTGTTGGTGTCGCGACCTGCGCTTCTGCAGTGGCGCGCGGGCTCTCTGAGTCGCCCCAGCTTGCCATCGCGATAATGCGGGGTAAGCACAAGTATTCAACAAAAAATATTCCCTGCGATTACGCAAGTAGTTCTGCAGGCAGTAGTTCTCGCAGCCTATCTGCGAGTGCTTCGGTGTTATCATAGGACATGACGATCGTTTGCTGAATAGAGCCCCGGAGAGTCTTCTTGGCCACCGTAACAGTAACCATTCCATCCTCGCACAGGGGGCCGCAGCTGATCTCCCAGACGTCCGCGCCGATGGGGTCGCAGGTTACTATCATTACTGGGCCCTCGTGGGCAACCCTATAGCTTCGAGTGGCCATTGAAGGCAGTGTCCTTGTCCTCTCTTCCCTTCAAAAATGAAATAGGTAGAGTCTGACCATCTTGCTAACCCAACAGCAATGTCTACGCTGGAAACAAAAGTCACGGGCAAACGCAATGTCCAGCAGCTCAAAGACGACTCTGCTTCGGACTCAGAGGCGGATACTCGCACAGGCAGTGGCGAGGACAAGTCGCCAATAATTCTTCGGGTGGCCGAAGCTAGCTCTCGCCTTAGCCCACAGCTCATACAAGAAGCTCATGCGTTGCAATCCATCATTGACTCTAGAGGGTTACGCCTGATTCTCCATTTCGATCTCAACAACACGCTTCTCTTGCTGGACTCCACTAGCGGCCACGAAAGCCTCGCTGGTACTGTTGCGGAAACACTGAGTAAGTGCGCGCTCGGATTGGCTGTCCGTACGCATCGAGGAACGGTCTGGGGCGGCTACGCCGAAAACCCGTTCGTGTCTAGAGGCCTTGCTAATGAAATCTCATGGTATGAATTCCAACGCAGGATATATTCCAGCGATGCAGTTCTGAAGCCAAAGGCGGCAGCCTTCATCAAAACAGATGGGTCTTATCTTCAGAAAGAGTTCGATATCATGCTGAAACAGGGAGAGGACATCTTTGTTTCATTCTACATTGTGCGCCAGCTATTCAGTAAAGCCTTGTATGTGTTTCGCTCATTCGGTAAAGACATTGCGCTCTTTGCTAAGAAACTTGAGGATAGCTGTGCTATTGATTCCGCAGACGATCTAACGATCTGCCGCTCGCATAAAGGCATAATTACTATTCCGCATGAAACATGCGAACGCCACATGTTACCTCCGATGTTCGTAGAAGAATATCTCTTGAAAGATGCAGGACAGTTCACCGCCGTGAAAGAGGATTTCGACTGGTGGAAGCTAAACGGCAAGAGCGCACAATTCGGCAAATTTGTGTGCGGAATGGAAGGGGCTTTCCAGATTGGATTTGACGACTTAGACTGCATGGAAGCGCAAGGGCCGAACGCCTATGTGCACCGCATCAGCACCGTTGCCGCTGCGAGCAACCCAGAATACTTCGTCAGGTTGATCATTGACACGATCAGCAAAGCTCTCATGTGATCTGTTCTTTTTGGCCAAAATGAGCAAAGCTACAGCTCGATGCGAACCTCTACAATTGGTGTGACGGGAAACCTGACTTCTTCCCCGCCAAAGTGGCCTCTGCAGATGGGGCAGTTGTTGTTGCCCGCCTGGATCCAGGTGAATAAGCCTCCACAGTTCTGGCTTTCCCCCCAGTGGAAGACGTGTCGGCACGCGAGGGTAACGCTATTTGCATCGCCGCTCTGCACTGCGTCGGAGCAGATGCCGCAGTCACCGTCAAACGGAGCAGCCTCTGCTCGGCCTGCCCGGCGCTGCTCAAACATGTGAATAAGCACACTGTAAGACTCCTCTAGCGAAGGGGCGACTGGTTCGGTGAAGTACTCGCCATACCATTCTGCGGGGTGCTCGCAGCGCGGGTTCAGTGACGCGGTGTGCTGGCGTGTGGGGTCTACCAGGATCCACCACTCGATCTTGTCGGGAATGGCGTCATATTTGGCGAGCAAAGTCTGAATAGCCTTTTCGAGTGAGGGTGACACATCGATGACCACTTTTTCATGTGCAGCTTGCGTATCAACTGCTCGCGTTAACTGAGCTACTTGGTCATTAGTAAGGCCAAACACGGTTCTGAGCATCACTGTGTTAACTCGGTGCTTCTGTCGTGAAACCACGTGCTTCGCTGCGTATCTGACTAGTACCTCGAATGAAGCTCTATTGATAATGTCGGTTTTCGTCGACTCTGCGAGGTCTAAGCCTTCGGAGTTACTGTAGGCGTTCCGGCGGAAATGAGGCCGCAAAGGCCGATCGGAGTACATACCGAACTTAAGCAGGCTTTGCTGATTGGCGACCCTTTTGAGGTTCGCAAAGCGAACTCCTTCTACTGACCATGTCCGAACCAATGCCCGAGTATTCTCTATGGTTAGATATTCATAGTCCGACTTGGGTTGGTCTTGCAGTAGCCCGAGCTTCCCAGTAATAAGATTGTACTTAATTGTGGCTATCTGTATTGCTAAATTTGGCAGTACGACTTTCGTACCGACTTTCAGCTTCGTAGTGTCCAAATGCGGCATTACTAGGGCGTAGCCTCTTTCGAAGTACTTCATGAGGCGAGACTCGTAGGTGGTGCTCCGGTACTCGGGCACCACAATGTTTGCATGAAACACATGCGCATACGCGGCCAGATAGGTCATATACGTCCGGTGGCCGTCATATGCAACGCAGCACGAAGGAACATCAAACGCGTGCAGAATTGCGCTGACGCTCTCGTATGCGCGCAAAATTATCTGGAACTTGATGGTCGGCAAATGGCTCCAGTAGGGCCTATTCGTCTTGGGGCAGCATTGAATAGTAATCAACCCTTCCATAAGCGTTTCTGTACAAATTGAGAACTGATCTCTTATTTTTTGCAGAAGCGAGGTAACGCACTTCCACCTTGCAACCCTACTCTGTTCACTCTCATCAGCGGGGAGGCCGTATAGGAAGAAATCAACGTCCCCTGGTTTCTTTTTGGAGTCACTGAGCGGCCAGGCCGCGGCGCCACCGCAAATCACCACGTTTGGCATTGGTAGAGTCAGTGAAGCTTCAGGAAACTCTTTCGCAAATTTAGTGGTGTAGTTTTGCTGGTTAACACCCAGGGCACAGCCCCAGAGTGGCGGCACAACCGTGGGCGCCTTGAACTGATACACCCGTTGCGAGGCAGCGTAACACTGATCGGCGGTCCATAGGTCAGAGCCGGGGCCGTCGGGCACAGTTGCACTCCGATGCGCATTGTTGATTCCGACCGCGATCATCGGATCGTCGCACAGCTTGAGCTCTCCCTCCTCTGCGAGGGAGCGGTATACATCTTCGGAGTCGATTTCATGTAGTTTGTATTCTGAGTTGTCAGAATGTTCCTCCTGCCTCTCAGAAGACACCACGTGCTCGGTACTCGGAGTGTTTTCTGTATGGTTTTCAGAATGGTCTTCATGGCCTTCTGGCAAGTGAATGGTCGTGAAGTCAGTCATTGTGACTTGGATACATACAAAAAAGCGCGTTCAATTATCAAGAACGCTGTGTTCACTGCAGTATTTGCAGCTGGACTTGCGGCAGCCGCACATGGGCGGCCTCGTAGGATCTTTCGTGTAGAACAGAAGCGACCAGTGGTCAGGCGGGCGCTCAATGCGGGGCCGCCTCAAGATCTGATCGTCACGAACGATCGTGTCGTGGTCTAGTCCGTATTTTTTACTGAGCTTACTCCTGTCTGCCTGAACCCTACATTCGGCGATTGCTATTCTTGCTGGTATTTCAGTATCGTTGTAGTTGTCGATTGCTCGGCTCATATCATCAAAGTGCGTAGGCTTTACCACACACATCTCGTTTAAGATAGCGTGATAGAATGGCCAGAACTCCTTAGGGGACCATTCGCGCTTTATAGGCTCAGATTCGGCGTTGTACGGCTTATCTAGTATGGTATTGTAATATTCACATAATGTAGAGAAGGCTTCCTGTAAGGGTTGCACCTCTTCACGAGTAAAGATTTGCCAAATGACTAGATCTGTACTGACTTCGCGAATTCTCTCTTGTACTGCAGTCAAGTGCCGACCGTAAGCCGCAACCCGACTGAACGCGAATATTGCTGCCAGTTCGCAAGAACGCGCCTGTATCAGCTCGATGGCATGTCTGTATTCCAGAGTGAGTGGGCGAGAGCGCTCAATCAGAACAGGGTCTCTGCTCAGAACTAGTGACTCTAGTGACGCGAGCAGTTTGAGTGCCGAAGAAGCGGCACTTTGGATTAGTAGATTGCAACCCTGTTTGCCTTCCATGTTGGCATAATTTACTGCTAAAAAGTCCTTCAAATATGGCCGCGTCGGGAAACAGCAGATGTGTCTTGCAGACCGCCCACAAAAGTTCGAGCAATGTCTGCGGCGCTTTCGGACTGCTCCTTCTTACAGCCGCTCTTTTCATGGAGCCTCATTTTCATAGCTATAAGTTTAGGCTTCCCTTCGTAGATGATACCGCATTTCTCGCAGACCACCCGTTCGTCATCCATCGGTGTTTGTTGTATTTTGACAGTTGCTGAATGTTTGGTCATCAAGTCAAATCAGGAAGGTGTCCTTACTTCAATTGTAATGTGAGCGACTTCTTAGCCGGATCAACGGATGGCTTAACCGGTGCAGCTGATGGCTTGACCGGAGCGACCGGTGGCTTAGTAGGCGCGACCGAAGGTTTGACTGGCGCGACCGATGGCTTAGTAGGCGCGACCGATGGCTTAGTAGGCGCGACTGATTGCTTAGCTGGCACGACCGATGGCTTGACCGGTGCGATCGATGGCTTAGCCGGCGCGACTGATGTCTTGGCTGGAGCCGCCTTGTTGGCCACCATTGTTTTAGGCACTATTTGGCTCTTCACCAACTGTTCGGCCAGAGCTTCGTCTTCGGGTTCTGGGTCTCCCTCATCTGGATCTCCAATCCACGGCACTCTCACCTCAAAGTACCCATTGCGCCCATACGACCACTTGAGCATCACGTAATGCTTTGTATCGGTAACTATTCGAGGCACCACCTGAGTTGTCGCCAGAAGCTTGATAAGCGCATTAGAGTCCAGAGGAGTTGCGCCACCGCCGAACAGCGGCGCCAGATCGGCGTTCGCAACAGTGCGGGCAAACTTATCATCTCCAGTCATTGTGAATCGAATGTCTTCCGGACCTGATGGGTCGTCGGGCTCGACCAGGTAGACGGTCACAGAGCCATTGTTCAGGCCCTGGGAGATTGTGACCAGCTTTGTGGAAGACAAGACCGCTTTCTTTTCTGTCGGCATCGCGACTATACTGCCACAAAAAATGCGCGTACGTCAGAACTCATGCTCCTGTGTCGCGCATTAAGGTTCCCCGCGAATGCCACAGTGTCTGCGATAAGAGCCTCCTATTTGAATCTAAATGAGGGCTTCCATCAGGATGGAAGTCAAAGCAAAAGAATGCGCCACTCGTCTCGATTTCGCGGGCCTTGCAGAGATCTTTGACTCATGTCCAGTTCTGCGGGGCGCGTCAGCCTCATCACTACTGTCGGTGGTCGCGTTCAACCACCCTCTCGATGTGGCCAAAGCGAAGATCATGATAGAGTTTCTGCTTAAAAATGGGGCCGACATAAATACAAAAGGGCTCCTGGGAAATAGTCCACTGGATGAGGCCTACAATGTGCTAATTATGCGAGGAGACCCTTCTGACTGCGAGTTCACACGCTATCTGCGCGCGCTCGGCGGCAAAGAAGCGAAACGACAAATGACGGCTCTTCGATAATTAGAACTACCTTCCCATGACTACTTTTGTTTGATGGAAGGCTCGAGTTCGGCGCAATCGAACATACTAGCCGCAGCAGAGTCACAATCTACTCGCATAAAAGAGCTAGAGCGATTGTGTGAGTCGGGAGACCTTGACCGAGCGCGTGCCCTTGTGACCGGAGTTACAGTGGACGACATCCTCTACAGCAACTGCCTTGAAGCTGCATGTACTAGTGGGAGCTTTGAAATTGCGGACTTGTTAGTTACGTCATTTAGCCTCGCTGCGGATGTTTTGCGGGAACAGGGCTTTGCGGCATTCCTTGCAATTTGCCGAAGCGGAGATGTTTGCGCGGCTGAATGGATTATAGATCGCCTCAAGTTTGGGGAAAAAGAAGCTCGTATTTTAGCAACCCGCGCGCTCGATGACGCCTGCGAAAGGGGTAACCTGGAAATGGCGCGCTTTGTCTCCGGCCGCTTCGCAATAACCGGGGAAGAGGCCCGCGGCGATGACAATGCTGCATTGCGCCACGCGTGTGTGAAAGGTCACATAGATGTCGTGGAATGGCTCGCCAATGAATTCAAGCTCATGGCTGACGATGCGAGAGCGCTCAATAACTTCGCGCTGCGCTGGGCGACCACTTATGGCCTCGTGCGGGTCGTCCAGCTCCTCGTCGATCGCTTTGGGCTGGGCCTCGAGGATGCGCGCGCCTCGTCCAACGCGCCGATAAGATATGCGGCGCTTCATGGAAGGCTTGATGCGATAAAGTGGCTCGCCGATAAAGTGCAGCTCACGGACGACGATGCGCGCGCCAAAAACTACGAGGCGCTCCGGTGCGCTTTGCAAGAGGGGCGACTGGAGGCTGCCCAGTGGCTCGTCACACGGTTTAGTATCAGCGTTCGAGAACTAAAGCAGGTGAAGGCGAAGAAACTTGCTGCTAGACACTTACATTTTCGCGTGCTTGAGTGGCTTAACTCTTTAAAGCTGGACAGCTAACTTGTACGCATTATGCTGAACGACTACAACAGCAATCCGAGATACGCGGCAGCCCTTGAGATTCTCAAGGGCCGAATTAAATTCATCCAACAATTCGCAACTCCAGTTAGCTGCGAGGAATCTTGTTTGGTGTTGCGGACATTGTTATTAGCATACACCACACTGTGTCCTGTTTCCTGCGAGCTTGTGGTTGCATTTCTCTCAGATGAGAAACTCAGTTTTGTCGCAGAACCGGACCTTGCGACCAGAAAAAGCTGGTATATGTTTGAATGGCAAGTAAGATCAAAAGACACGGTATTTGACACGTGGAAGTGGTCTCACGTTAGCATACCAATGGTTCCAAAAAAACAGCTAGACTATGACTGTATGGGAGACTTTCACAGGCAGTAGACTCATAAGTTGCGCCTGCGCTCATTCACGCCAGTTAAATACTTGCTCAGAATCTGGTAGAGCTTCTCTGCAGGCACGGGCGTCAGCGGAAGCTGATACTTTATATGCGTGAAGGTTCTTTCCTCCTCCTCTTTGTTTGGGATTCCTTCGCCTATCACAAGAGTAAGGTCGCCGTCGGAGTCGCGGCATATTCTAGCCATCTCTGGCCCCTTTCCGGGCCTTTTACGCTGCATACCCGAGCAGATGTTGTGAAAGTTCACTTTCTCTGATTCGGCTGCCGTAAAGATTCCTCCTTCGCAGCCGCCGCGATTGCATACAACTTCCACTTTAACTCTTTGAGAATTTGTCAGGCTCACAACAACAAAGTGGCTGGGGAGCGAGTAGATAGACGGGTTGGCCTGGCCAGGTACCTCGGCAAGCTCGGCGCTCCAGAGGTGATCATCCCGAGAGGCAATCGCGCCCGCATCAATCTTGGCTTTCATGGCTTTCTCTTCATCCGTTAAGACGGCAGCCTTCTTTTCAACCTTCTTTTCAGCTTTCTTTCCCGACATAGATGCTGGTAGGATTCTTTGAAAAAAGCTGATTCAATTCTCGCAAGCTAGCTTGCGAAGTGGAGGGAGAGTTTACCCAGGAGTTTTGCGGTTGCCTTGGAAGCGCTCTCACTAGCCAGCTTGGTAGTCTTGCGCATGGCTTTGAGTGTGAGAAGCCTTAGTGCCGTTTTAATAGGTTCCCCTTCGTCTCGCAATTGTAGGTATAGCCTGATTCCGCCGACTCCGCCATCATCCGCATAGTATAAAGTAAAACCGATTCCATCCCCTTCTTTGTGAATGCGACCCCGAATCTCCTCTTTGCCTATGAGCTTCATGAACTCGTGATGGGAGTACCCCAGTTCGGCTTCAGTGAGCGAGCGCTTGTATGCGCGGGAGAGAGTTTGATCCATCAACTCAATCACTATCTCGCCATCCAAGTAGCTGGTGATCGTGCCGCAGAAGGTCCCAAAGAAGATGCTCGCGGGGTTGCGGTACTCCTCCTGGGGTGCGAGGGCGCGGCCGGCGAGGTTGCCGGGCTTGTCGATTGTTGAGTTTGCTTGCTGAAGGAATTCTTCCATAGCGGTGGGTGGTTAGAAAAAAGGAGCTTCAGTTTTCACCTAGGCCAGATTTCCCATCAAGCATGTGGTTAGACTCTCTGCGATGGACAGGGGCGAGTCCAAGCGGATAGTTGATCGAGGTGCCCCGTTTTTGCGCATTAACGCAATTTCAATCGCGCCTTCGTGGCGGTAGAAGACGCTGAGGTTAAGGCTGGTCAGAAGCTTCTTGTACTTTGCAAAGCCGAGGGCCTCCAGCGTAGTGTGCGCCTGGCCGCCTTCGCGCATCTCGACGTTCTCGACGGCTCGAATGACTATAGTGCCGTCAGCAAGCATGCAGACCAGAATCGCGAATCCGTGCCTTTGTCCGCAACAAGGGTTCTTCTGCTCGGTTTCCTTAAGCAGAAAGCCTTCGAAGTGCGTGGGGTGTAGTGGGGTGGTGCTCAATTCGCGGCGCAGAGCCTCCATAGTGTGCCATGCCGCCTCGTACTTGGAGGGCTCTTCTGCTTTCTTTTCGACAGTCATGGGAATACTCGTGTATCCGGAGGGGGAGTGTGCTTGACTGGTACCTGCTTCAATTCTGCAGAATTGAAGAGCCTCCAATATTTAGTATCTTTACAACTAAAATGGGCCACAAGCTCTGTACCGCGGAACAGCCTCACACTGATGACTGGACAGGTTGTCCAGAGCGCCCGGAGCGCCGCCAAAAAGAACCGGCAGAAGATCCTATCGAGGGCCATGCAACCATGACAGACTCTACTCCGGTATTTCCCAAGCTTGAAGTAAGATTTAACTTCCTGCCATATGGGGATATCTTTCCAAAAAAGATGTACTACCGTGATTACTTTGATTACTTTGTAACCTGTAAAATTGGTGAAGACGGCAATTATCATTATACAATTTGGGATAAGCACCCACCGGTCAAAATTCAGGGTCATGCGACGTATAACAGTAGGTTCCGAGGGGACTTACTGGAAACACCAAGAGAAATCGGAACCGTCATCCGCCGTGCCGACCTAACAGTTATGGATGCGGATGTGTATATTAAACCAAAATCTGGATTTCAGCGCCGCGAATCACTAACCCCGGGTGAGCCATTGCCAATTATCGAAACAGTGGAAACCGTAGTATGAGCCCTCTTTTCTCATTTGAATTGCAAAACCCTTACGAATCTTACGCTATGGAGGACCTTTACTTCTTTGTTGCAGTTCCAATCGCTTTCCTGCTATGCGTGGCGGCTAGCGGACGCATTAGATGGAAGAGCGCTCTCACGGAAAATTCTGTTACACTGACTCTGAGCGAAGGCAACGCGCATTTAGTGATACAGATCGACGTGGGCGACGTGATCATGAATTGGGATTGCGGAGGTCTTCTGGATACAATCAAAGGTAGAGAAACACTGATAGCCGCGTTTAATAAACTTCGCGATGATATACTCGCCGAGAACTTTATGGTCTCAAGTGTTGCAACTACCTACCTGTGTAAAGATAGGCTCAGTGTGCGATTCTCGGACAAATGGGAACTTACATACACACCTCATGGCAAGGGAAACTGCACTACTCTATTTCTTGACACACAGGACCTAACGATGGTTCTGACGCGGTGCACAGAGGTCGCGGCTTTGCCACTGGCGACGCCTGCCAAATCGAAGATTGGGCATAAGAAGCCCTGGCCCTATAAATAGGTGCGAACCGCATTTTTGAATGCCCAATGAGCCTCGGCACCTCCAATGCGATTGTGCGAGACAATCCAGGTGTGCCGGCCGCCCCATGGCAAACCGGTTACACTTCGAATAGTCGTAACGCATGAAGATCCCTATATTCCGATCAGAACGCCGCGCCAGATACGCGCAGAGATCGCAGAGCTCACAAAGAGCCTCGCCATACTAAAGCGTTCGGAGCCGCGGTCCTGGTGTGGTATGCTGCACAGAAAACGCGACCGAGTCCCATCTTCAACCGACCTAAAAATACTTGCGATTGAATCGCTGCATATTCCTTTACTGTATCGCGAACTGGACAAGGCGATAGGTGTTCGCGAGCGCGTAGCGTGGGGGCGTGCCTCACCTTGCTCTCGCTGCTTGTCCACTACCTGCGCCATATTTATGATCGCCTCGTTTCCTCTCTCGCTTATAGCGTTGGTGGGCCTTTAACCGCAAAAAAGTTAAGTTGCCCATTTATGGATAGGTTTGCACGGAAACACTCCTTCAACCCAACCAACAAGCCAGTGCGACTCTTCGTAAACAGCGACGTTAGGCCTAACGTTTTCGCATAGCGCTCTCCAATCAACGTGGTCAGTTGATGTGACCGAAGTCCACTCGCATCGGTAAGTGCCTTCCGGATCGGAGTACGCTATGCTTATTTTTTCGTCATGCAAATCTGAGTACTGCACCAGAATTGTAATGTCGCCTTTTTTGTACTGCTTTGCGACTGCGTTAGTATCGTACTCGCCACTCTCGCTCTTGGACGCGCTGTCGTCCTGACTGTCTTTCTCATCTGCTTCGTCGCCTTCGTCGTCACCTTCATTGTCGTCTTCATATGCATCGCCTTCATCGGGCTCGTACTTGTCCATAAACCCGTGGAATCTTAATGTCTTATTCTGTGCGAGAAGTTGGTTCATGGCGCGGACTTTGCGGGAATCCTCGATATGGAGCTCGTTCCACATGCCGATGAGCAGCTCGTTGAATCGGCGGAGCTCTTCTGCGACTTTGCGGTGGTATAGTTCTGTTTGCTGCAGCCGGCCCACCTCTAGCGCGAGCAGGTCCAGCTTCTTCTGCATGGACAGCTGAGCATCCTTTTTCTCGGCCATGGAGGGAATCTTGATGTATGGCCGATTCAAACCTGGGCCCTCAGCGCACGTATGCAGGGTCGCCTTCGTTGGTTAGCTGCAGCAACGAGCGGTTACTTTCGTCGTTGCCGAACTCGGCATAGGTCTCGGGCTGCACCGTCCATATCGCGTGCCTGGATGCCCAGATATCGGCATCTCGCTCAGACACGAAGG
>Ga0105241_10002670_pt1 | contig 13363 bp, 12 predicted proteins | sample KBSC64metaG_FD_80422 | JGI IMG/M metagenome (GOLD analysis project Ga0105241, IMG submission 80422) | Corn rhizosphere microbial communities from Kellogg Biological Station, Michigan, USA - KBS C6-4 metaG | ecosystem: Host-associated > Plants > Roots > Rhizosphere > Soil | place: Michigan, USA... | reverse complement strand
GTTTCGCCGACGCGGACCGATGGCGATCGGCATCAACCAGGGCGGCATCTTCGCCCGCGCGATGCCCGGTGCGGCGCGTCCCGACGTGCAGTTCCACTTCGCGACGCTGTCATCCGACATGGCGGGTTCGCCGGTGCACACGTTCTCGGCCTTCACGATGTCGGTGTGCCAGTTGCGGCCGACGTCGCGCGGCACGGTGCGCATCAGGTCGACGAACCCGCTCGAGCCACCGGCAATGCAGCCGCATTACCTGTCGACACCGGAAGACCGGGCGACGATGGTGGCCGGCATCCGCCTTGCGCGGGCACTTGCCGCGACGCATGCGCTGCAGCCGTACGTCGAAAGCGAGTACCGGCCGGGGCCGCAAGTGCAGAGCGACGACGAGCTGCTCGAATTCGTGAAGAATACCGGAGGAACCATCTTCCACCCGAGCGGTACCACGCGCATGGGGCCGGCGAGCGATCCGCGGGCGGTGGTCGACCCGGAGCTGCGCGTGCACGGTGTCGAGCGCTTGCGCGTCGTCGACTGCGGGATCATGCCGACGCTCGTGTCCGGCAACACCAACGTGCCGGTCGTGATGATTGCCGAGAAGGCCGCTGCAACGATCGTTGATCGAAACGGAGATTAGCCATGCCCTGCTGTCACGCCGATTTCGCCGCCGTCGAGGGCAGCGATCGCGGATTCACCGTCGGAATGCCCACGTTCACGTTCGGCCCCGGTGTCCTCGCCGAAGCCGGCGACAACGCGGCGGAGCTCGGGTTGAAGCGCGTCGCGCTGTTCACCGATCGCACGCTCGCAAGCGGTGAGCATGTCGCGAAGGTGAAAGCGTCGCTCGCCGCTGCGCACGTCGACTGCGTCGTCTACGACGAAGTCGTCATCGAACCCACCGATAAATCGTTGCAGGAGGCGGCGCGGTTCGCGCGCGAAAGCAACGTCGACGGCTATGTTTCGGTGGGCGGCGGGTCGGTGATGGATACGTGCAAGGCGGCCAACCTGTACGTAAGCCAGCCGGCCGAGTTCATGACCTACGTGAACGCGCCGATCGGCGCCGGACAGCGGGTGCCCGGGCCCGTGAAGCCGCACATCGCCTGCCCCACGACGTCGGGCACGGGTTCCGAGACGACCGGCATCTCGATTTTCACGCTGACATCGATGAACGCGAAGACGGGCATCATCTCGCGCCGGCTGATCCCGACGATCGCGCTCGTCGATCCCGATGTCACGCGCTCGCTGCCTGCCAACGTCGTTGCATCGACCGGCTTCGATTGCATGAGCCATGCGCTCGAATCGATCACCGCCCGCCTCTATCCACGCCGTCTCAATCCGGCGCAAGGCATCCGCCGGCCGGTATCGCAGGGGGCGAACGCGTTCTCCGATGCACTGGCGACGCAGGCGCTGTCGAGCGTCGGACAATACCTGGTTCGCGCGGTGAAGGACGCTTCCGACACCGAGGCACGCACCGAGATGATGTATGCGGCGATGCTCGCCGGCATCGCGTTCAATGCGGCCGGCTGTCACTTGCCGCACGGACTGTCGTATGCGGTGTCCGGGTTGATCAGGGACTGGCATGTCGACGGCTATCCGGAAGGCAAGACGCTGATACCGCACGGCATGTCGGTCGTGCTCAACAATCCGTCCGTGTGGCGGCACACCGCCTTCGCACATCCCGAGCGTCATCTGCGCTGCGCGCGCGCCCTCGGCGGTGCCACCGACGGGGCAACGCACGCGGACGCCGGCGAAGTGCTCGCGGGCCGCATCATCGAGCTCATGCGCGCGGCCGGCATGCCGAACGGATTGACGGCGCTCGGCTTCGGCGAGGCGCAGATCGACGCGCTAGCAACGGGCGCCGAACCCCAGTACCGCGTCATCAAGAATGCGCCGATCGACGTCGATCGCGACGTGATCAAGCGCCTGTTTCGCGCAGCGCTTCGATACTGGTAGGCGCCGTCGCCCGACCGACGCGAGGCGCCGCGAGCTCAGTGCTGCGCCGTTGCGCCGGCGAGCTTCTCGACGAGATCGTGGTCGGCCGCGAGCTCGGCCGCCGTACCCGAATGGACGACCTTGCCGTCGTCGAGGATGTAGGCGCGATCGGCGATGCCGAGCGACAGCGGCACGTTCTGCTCGACGAGCAGCACCGACAGTCCCTCGTCGCGCATGGCGCGCACCACTTGCATCACTTCCTGCACGACCAGCGGCGCCAGCCCCTGCGACGGCTCATCGAGCAGCATGATGCGCGGATTGAGCAGCAGCGGGCGCGCGATCGACAGCATTTCCTGTTCGCCGCCGGAGAGCTGGCGCCCGAGCTGCGTCCTGCGCTCGCCGAGACGCGGGAACAGCTTGAAGACGCGGTCGAGCGTCCACGGACCGGGACGCGCCTCGGGCACGGTCAGGTTTTCGAGCACCGTCAGATTGCCGAAGATCTTGCGCCCTTCGGGCACGTAGCCGACGCCGAGCCGCGCAATCCTGTACGCGGGCCAGCGCGTCGTGTCCTGGCCGAGCATGTGCACGCTGCCTTCGCGCACCGCGGTGAGGCCCATCAGGCTGCGCATCGTCGTGGTCTTGCCCGCGCCGTTGCGGCCGAGCACCGTAACGATCTCGCCCTGGTCCAGGCGCAGCGACACGCCGTGCAGGATATGGCTCTTGCCGTAGAACGCGTGCACGCCGCGCGCTTCCAGGACGGCCTGGCCGTTTGCACCCGGGCGGCTTTCACCACTCATGCCTCGGTCCCGAGGTACGCGGCGCGCACCGCCTCGTTGTGCGAGATCTCGTCGGCGCTGCCTTCGGCGAGCACCCGTCCCTGGTCGAGCACCGTGATGCGCTGCGCGATGCCGAACACGATGCTCATGTCGTGCTCGATGAACAGGATCGACAGCTTTCGCTGCGCATGCAGGCGGCGCACGAGTTCGACCATGTGGTCGGTCTCGGTGTCGCCCATGCCGGCGGTGGGCTCGTCGAGCAGAAGAAGTCGCGGGTTCATCGCGAGCGCCAGCGCGATCTCGACGACGCGCTGGTCGCCGTGTGCGAGCTCGCCGACGACGCGATCGGCCTTCGCGGCAAGTCCCACGACGTCGAGCAGTTCGTCGACCCGCCGCGTCATGTCGGCGCGCAAGCCGCGCCGCAGCCAGGGTCGCCCGTTCAGTCCCGCGGCCGTCTCCACGCCGACGCGCACGTTCTCGTAGACGGACAGGTCCGGGAACACCTCGGTGATCTGGAATGTGCGCACGATGCCCTTGCGCACGCGATGGACGACGGTGCGATCGCGGATGTTCTCGTCGTCGAACCAGATGTCGCCCGATGTCGGCGGCACGAATCCGGTGATGAGATTGAAGAACGTCGTCTTGCCGGCGCCGTTGGGTCCGATCACCGCGCGAAGCTCGCCCTCGTTCATCGCGAACGACACGTCCTGCACCGCCTGCAGCTTGCCGAAGTGCCGACTCACGTTGGCGAGGCGAAGCAGGCTCATTGAGGCCCCCATGCCTGCGGCTTCGCCACTGCGCTGCCCCCGCAGCGGCAGACGTTTGCGCCCTGGGGCGAGCCCGCGGCGCTCATTTCATTTCCTGCTTCAGCGGCGCCGGCGGCGGCTCGATCGTCGCCGTGTTGCGCTCGATTGCCGCCCGCGGGCCGGCGACGGCCACCGCGAGGTCGCGCCCGCGCCGCGCGATCAATCCGAGAATGCCCTTCGGGAACAGGAGGACGATCAGCACGAACAACAGGCCGATGGCCGTCATCCAGTTGTCGGTGAGGCTCGACAGGTAGTCCTGCGCGACGACGAAGATCGTCACGCCGACCAGCGGCCCCCAGAACTTCCGCATGCCGCCCAGCACGATCATGATCACGAAGTTGCCCGACAGGATCCAGTGCAGGTCCTGCGGCGACGTGAAGTTGAAGAGCATCGCGTTCAGCGTGCCGGCGAGCGCCGTCAGCGTGCCCGAGATCGCGAATGCCGCCCAGACATAGAAGTCGGTGCGCAGTCCGAGGAACTGCGCGCGGCGCCGGTTCTCGCGAATGGCGACCCACGTGTGGCCGAGCGGCGAGGCGAGCAGCACGCGCATGATGACGACCGCAACGGCGAAGCACAGCAGCACGAGGTAATAGTATTTCGACTCGCTCTGCGCGTCGTAGACGAAGCTGCCGAAATGCAGCGGCTGGCGCCGGAATCCCGCGAGCCCGTCCTCGCCGCCGGTGACGTTGTTCCAGCGCACGGCCAGGAAGTAGAAGAGCTGGCCGATCGCGATGGTGATCATCGCGAAATAAATGCCGCGTCGGCGCATCACGAGCGGACCGAGCAGCGTTGCCGCGAGGCCCCCGGCGACGGTCCCGATCAGGATCGCGAGCGGCGTCGACGGCACGAGGTATTTGAGCGTCATTCCCGCCCCGTAGGCGCCGAGACCGAAGTACGCCGCATGGCCGAACGAAAGGCCGCCGGTGAAGCCGAGCACGAGATTGAGCGCAAGTGCGGCGATGCCGTAGATGAGGATCTTGCTGCCGAGGGCCGCGTAGCCGCCGACGTAGCCGAGCCACAGCGGCACTGTCAGCAATGCGATCCACAGCACGATCTCCGCGGCGTGGCGGCGCATCATTCGAACAGGCCCTCCTGACCGAGCAGGCCGCGCGGCCGGATGACGAGCACGATCAGCATGATGAGATAGATCACCGCCTCGCTCGCGGCCGGATAGTAGGTCGTGGTGATGCCGGCCGCGACGCCGATGAGCAGCCCGCCGAGAATGCTGCCGACGAGGCTCCCGACGCCGCCGACGATGATCGCCACGAAGCTCGGCATGATGAGGCTGCTTCCCATCGGTGGCGTGAGCCCCAGGATGCCGGCCGCGAGCACGCCCGCAAGCCCGGCGAGCAGGCACCCGAGCGCGAAGTTGAGCGCACGCAGCAGATAGATGTTGACGCCGAGCGCCGAGACGGTTTCGAGGTCGAGCGTGCCGGCGCGGATGCGGATGCCGAGGCGCGTGTAGCGCAACAGCAGATAGAGTCCGAGCATCGCGACGATCGTGATCCCGACGACCAGCAGCCGGTAACCGGTGATGAAGAACAGCACGCTGCTGATCGGTGAGTTGAGCGCCGGCGGCACCTGGAACGGCAGGCCCTGCGCGCCCCAGATCGTACGCGTGAGGTCCTCGATGATGAGCGCGAGACCGAACGTCAGCAGCAGCGTGTACAGCGGGTCGGGCCGCTTGTAGAGCGGGCGGATCAGCACGCGCTCGACAGCGAGCCCGATGATCGCGGCCCCGACTGGACCGACGACGAGCGCCCCCCAGAAGCCGAGGTACGGTGCGAGCGAATACGCGAGATAGGCGCCGATGACGAGGAAGCCGCCGTGCGCCATGTTGATCACCGAGTTGAGGCTCAGGATCAGCGCGAGCCCGAGGGCCATCAGCGCGTAGAACACGCCCTGGATGAGACCGTTGAACGCGTTGAACAGCAACAGCTGCATGCGGCTCCCCTTGCGCCTCGATTTTTCCCTGGAACGGCGGACGGCTGTCCGCCGGTTACCGCGCCATCACGTGTGCTGCACGACCCGCCCACGCGCACGGCTTGCGCCGTGGCGTGCAACGGGTCGCCTGCCTCTTCCTACCGTGCAACGGCCGGTCAGGCCGGATAGTCGAGCTTGCATCCGGTCTCGGTGACCGGCAACGCCGCCTTGTCGCCGGGGACCACGCTCGCGACCTTGAACAGGTCGGGGTACTTGCCGTTCGTGTTGATCTCGCCGGGAAACTCGCTCGACATCAGCTGGTGATCCTCGGGCCGGAAATACACCTTGTTCGGCTGCAGCTTGATCTCGGGCGGCAGTTCCAGTCCCTCGAGCGCCTTCGCGAGCTTGACCGGATCGATGCTCTTCGCGCGCGTGGCGCCGAGCGCGAGCGAATGCAGGCCGGCGTAGCCAAACCAGGTGCGGGCACTCGGATAGCTGCCGTCGGGATAGGCCTTGCGGTAGCGATCGACCCATTCCTTGACGTGTGGAACGTTCGGCTGGTTCCAGTACCACTCGAGCGTCCACCAGCCCAGCCGCGCCTCGGGTGACAGCGCGTTCAGCACCTCGAGCTCGGAAAGACCGCCGCCGATCGGCATTTTCTTCTGCAGGCCGAACTGTGCCGCCTGCTTCATGCAGTTGACGAGATCCTGGCCGTCGACGAGCAGCACGAGCACCTGCGGGTTCGTCGACTGCGCCTTGATGAGGTACGACGAGAAATCGGTCGTGCCGAGCGGCGACAGCGAGTTGCCGAGCACTTCGCCGCCGAGCTTCTTCAGGATTTTCGCGTACGCCGCCTGCAGCGTATGACCGTAGGCGTAGTCGGGGGTGATGAAATACCACTTGCCGCCGAACTTGTTGTAGAGCGTGGCGGCGAGCCCGTTCGCGAGCATGTACGTCGTCGTGCAGATGCGGAACGTCGTCCAGTGGCATTCGGTGCCGGTGACCGGATCGGTGTGGCCGCCGGTGACCATGTAGGGCACGCCCTTCTGCGCGGCGACCTGGTTCACCGACAGCGCGGTCGCCGACGAGACGGCGCCCATAATCATCGGGCAGCCGTCCTTCTCGATCAGCTTGTGCGCCTTTTGCGCGGCAAGCCCGGCATTCGCGTTGTCGTCCTCGACGATCAGCTCGACCTTGCGCCCCAGGATGCCGCCCTTGGCATTGACTTCCGCGAGCGCGAGCTTGGCGCCGCGGACCTCGCTTTCGCCTTCGGCGGCGTAGGTGCCGGTCAACGGATCGTGCATGCCGATCTTGATCGGCGATTCGCCCTGTCCGTACGTCAGGATCGGGTGGGCGACGAGCGGCGCTGCGCCGAGCGCCAGCCCGGTCTTCAGCGCCTTGCGGCGGGTGAATCCTTCCATGATTCCTCCATTTTTGTTTACGATGCGCTGGCCCTGGGCGGCCGCGGTCCGGCTGGCGGCCGCGGCTCTTGTGGCGACGATTATATCGTAATGCGAGATATTTCCGCGACGACCGCCGGCCGGCGTGCCGTGAGATCCCGATCCTCCTTCGTCGCGCCAGGCCGGCGCCCGTCGCCCCGGCGCGTGTCCGGTCGCAATGGGGTTGCCCGAACGGCGCGATGCGCCCATCCTCGGCGTCGGAGGCGTGAGTGGCGCCAACGCGCAAGGCGGCGAGACAGGCGCTTCCCCGTCCGGGCGACTCCCCGGCTTACCGACGAAGGAGATGGCAATGATTTCGCACGCGATGCGTTGCACGCTGCTCGGCGCGGGAATCGCGCTTGCCGGTTTTGCGTCGTTCCCGGTCGTCGCGGCAGCGCCGGACAGGGCCGCGGCCGACGAGCCGGCCCACGGTGGTCGCATGGTGATCGCACAGGCAACGCGCGGAAGCGTCGTGCTGGAGCCGTCGGCCGTGGCGCCGGATGCAGCGTTTCCCGCGTATCAGCGCGGCGTTCGCGACGCCGCGGCGCAAGGCAACGAGGCGCTGCGCCGATACATATGGCGCACGCGGATGATCTACGACTTCTATTACCCGGACTTCGCGTCGGGCGAATAGCTGCTTCGACCCGCTTTCCGGCGCCGGTCAGGCCGGGGCAACGCGCGCCCTGGCCGGCGGAGCGATTGGTTCGATCGTCCGCGACTCGTTTGCGGACACCCGCGCCCGCCGGCCTGCTGCGTCGTCGGTTCGTTGCGGCGGTTCAAACGAGCGACTCGCCGGGACGTACGCGGGTGAACGCGACGGGGACCGCTTCGACCGTCAACGCGCCGTTGCCGTCGTCGCGAACGCGCGTATGGGCCGACGCCGCGAGATCACCGGGCTGCGGAAAATCCGCGCGGAAGTGTGCGCCGCGTGAATTCTCGCGCGCCTGCGCGGCACGCACGATCGCCTGCGAGACGGCGACGAGGTTCGCGAGATTGAGCCAGTCGTGCCATGTCAGGTTGAACGTCAGGCCGCGCGCTGTCTCGGGCAGCCGGTAGCGTGTGAGCTCGTCGCGCAACTCGCACAGGACCGAGTCCGCACGATGCAGGCCCTCGGCATCGCGGACGATGCCGGCGTCGTCCCACATCGTCGTGTAGAGACGCTCGCGGATGGCCTCGAGATCGACTGCGTGGCGCCCGGCAGCGAGTGGAGACAGCGCATCGTCGAGGCTTGCCGCCATTGCGTCGGCATCCGGCTCACGCCACGCTGCCCGCGAGCGCAGCGAGCGCGCCATGGCATCGCCGGCGATGCCGCCGAACACGGTCGAGTTGGCGACACCGTTGCCGCCGAGCCGATTCGCGCCGTGTACCCCGCCCGAATCCTCGCCGGCAACGTAGAGCCCGTCACGACCGGTCGTGCAGTCCGGCGCGAACTCCACGCCGCCCATCATGTAGTGCGCGGTCGGCACGACCTCGACCCGGCCGCCGGCGAGATCGAAACCGCAGTCCGCGCAGCGCTCCACCATGCCCCTGAACTGGCGGCGGACGTTGTCGGAACCGAGATGCGCCATGCTGATCCATACGCCGCCGTTCGGCGTGGTGCGACCCGCGCGCATCTCGGCGAAGATCGCCCGCGACACGATGTCGCGCGTCGCGCGCTCCTCGCGCGGATCGTAGTCGCGCATGAACCGCTCGCCGTTGCCGTTCAGCAGATGGCCGCCCGCGCCGCGCAGCCCCTCCTCGAGCACGGTGCCGGTCATCCGCGTGTCGACACCCGCGAGGAGCCCGGTCGGATGGAACTGGACCATTTCCATATCGCGCAGCGGCAGACCGGCGCGCAGCGCCATCGCGAGCCCGTCGCAGCTCTTGTCGCCCGACGGGGTGTGGAACCGATACATCGTCGGTCCGCCGCCGGTGGCGAGCAACACCGCACGGGCCTGGACGAAAAGCGGCGCGCCGCTGCGGACGTCGATCAAAAGCACGCCGGCAAGGCCGCCGTCGCGCGCCGCGATGAAGTCGATCGCGCGATGCTCCTCGAGGCGCCGGATGCCGCGCGCCCACACCTGCTCGGCGAGCCGGCTCACGATCTCGATGCCGGTGAGGTCGCCCTTGTGCACGGTACGGTCGAACGTCTGCCCCGCGAATGCCTTCTGATGGATGGTGCCGTCGGGATTGCGATCGAAGAAGCAGCCGAGCTCGTTCTCGAGCTCGTGAATGCGCGTGATGGCGCCGTTGACGAGCGTCCACGCGAGGTCCTGGTCCGGCAGCCATTTGCCGCCCTCGATCGTGTCCATGAAGTGACGCTCGACCGAATCGCCGGGCGCGAGCGCGACGTTGTAGCCGCCCTGCACCATTCGCGTACAGCCGCATTTGCCGAGCAGTCCCTTGACCGCGATCGTGATGTCGAGCGACGGATCGGCCTGGTGCGCGTGCAGCGCCGCGAACAAGCCTGCACCGCCGGCGCCGAGGATGAGGACGTCGGTGCGAAGGCGCGCGACGTCCATCAGGTCTTGACGTTCAGCGCCGCCAGCGCCGCGGCGCGCCGGTCGCGTGCAGCGTGATCCACCGCGTCGTACAGGCTGGCGCCGTGGCTGTCCATGGCCACGAGCAGCGGTCCGAAATCGCGGATGCGGAACTGCCACAGGCTCTCCGGATTGAGATCGTCGAGGTCGACATCCTCGATCGCCTCGATCCACGTCGTCTCGAGCGCCGCCGTGCCGCCGATGATCGCGAGGTAGACGCCGCCGAGATCGCGGAATGCGGCAAGCGACGACGCGCCCATGCCGCCCTTGCCGACGACGATGCGCACGCCGAGATCGCGCAGCAGCGGCTCGGTGAAACGCTCCATCCGCATCGACGTCGTCGTGCCGATGCACACCGGCGCGTAGCCGGTCGGGCAGGTGGACGATGGTTCCACCTTCTTCACGTTCGGCGCCGTATGGATCACCGCGTGTCCCTGCAGATCGAGCCGTGTCGTGCGGCCGCGGTCGAACAGCGCGATCAGCGTTGCGTCACGGATGCCGAAAAGGCGCTGCTGAAGCGTCACCGTATCGTTGATGCGAAGCCGGCGCACGGCCGCCTCGGTCAGCGGCATCGTCAGTTCGTAATGGGCCATGGCCGATTCCCCGGAGGTGTCACGTCACCCGAGCGGGCGCGCGATGGCGGTTGAACCCGTGCGACACGATCAGTAACCGTAGGCGATGCCGGTTTCGGTGAACACCGCGCTCGCGCGGCGCGCCGAATGACATTGCATGTTGACCGCGACCGGGTTCATCGTGATGTGCGTCGCCGCAAGCTCGACGTGCACGGCGAAGGCCGTGGCGTCACCGCCGAGGCCCTGTGGGCCAACGCCGAGCAGGTTGACCGCTTTCGACAGCTCGCTTTCGAGCGCCGCACCCTCGGCGTCGGCGCAATGCGTGCCGAGCGGACGCGTTGCCGCGCGCTTTGCGAGATGCACGCACAGGTCTGACGTGCCGCCGACACCGACGCCGACGATCGTCGGCGGGCAGGTCTTGCCGCCCGCGTCGAGCACGCAGTCGATGACGAACCGCTTGATCGCATCGACGCCTTCGGCGGGAATGGCCATCCGCAGCCATGAATTGTTCTCGGACCCGGAGCCTTTCGGGATCATCTCGATGCGCAGGCCGTCGAGCGCATCGTCGAAATCGACGTGAATCGCCGGAATGCCTTCGCCGCAGGACGTGTGCTCGTTGCGCCGCGTCAGCGGATGCACGACCGACGAGCGCAATGGATGCTCACGCGTGGCACGCTCGCATCCGCGCCTGATCGCGGCTTTCAACGCGACGCCATCGACGACGACGTCGCGGCCGATCGTGACGTTGTAGATCGGGATGCCGGTGTCCTGGCACAGCAGATTGTCGGTCGCCTCGGCCACGGCGATGTTCTTCACCATCACGCCGAGCACCGATTGCGCGGTGCGGTCGGTCTCGCGCGCGACCAGCGTGTCGAAACCCTGCTTGATGTCGGGCGGCAGCCGCTTCAGCGCACGGATGTAGAGCTCCTTCGCCGCTTCTTCGACACGACCCGGATCGATCCGCAAGGTCATCAGTCACTCCTCATGCGTTGAGCGCGAACAGCAGCGCGCACGCAAGCGATGCCCCGGCGACCACAGCGATCGCCGTCTTCTGCCACTCGGCGCGCCAGCCGACGAACTCGACGAACAGCAATCGTACGCCGCCGGCAAGATGCACGGCGAGCGCCAGCACGAGCATCGTCTCGGCGAATTTGACCGCGGGCCGGCGCGTCCATTCGAGAAAGCCATCGAGCGCCCGCGGATCGGACAGCGCCTGCGACAGCGCGAAGAAGTGCACCGGCAGGAAAAGCGCGAGAACGATCCCCGAAACGCGATGCGCGACGAACGCGAGGAAACCCGCGTGGCCGCGCGCGCGGAGGTCGTTGGCGCGCATGGTGCGGCCTGAAGCGGCCGGCGCAAGCGTGGACGGAGCGTTCATCCGGCCAGCGATCCGACGGCGTAGAGGCCGCCGCCGAGCAGCACGAGCGCGATCAGCGCGAGAACGACATCGGTTGCGCGGCCGCGCAGTCCCAGCCATTCGTCGGCGACCGCGCGAAGACCGAGCGGCGCATGGACGGCGACGGCCACGACGAAAAGCGTGTAGAACGCCGGCCACAATACGTTTGCGTGCATGCGCCCGACGATCGCTTGTGCGCTCAATGCGTGGCGCACCGCATAGATGATCGTGGCAAGGTGCACGACGACGCAGAGCGCGAGCACCGCCGCGGAAGCCCGCTGCAGCACGAAGCGCCACGCCGCGTAGCGCGCGCCGCGCATCGCTGCTTCAGCGGGCGCCTCGAGCGGCTGCGCATCGATCACAGCTTTCCCTTCACCAGCGCCTGCGCCACCAGCCGCTTGAGCCCGGCGATCGAGCCGGTAGGCGACAAGTGCTTGGGACAACTTCGCGTGCACGATTGATGCGTGTGGCACGACTGGCAGCCGCCCTCCGCGGCAACGGCGCGCAACCGCGCGACACCGTCACCATCGCGCACGTCGTTCACCAGTGTCCATGCGCGGTTCAGCGCGGCAGGACCAAGATAATCGGGCTTCCATCCGACGACATCGCACGACGCGTAGCAGACGCCGCAGCCGATGCATTCGATCGTCGCGTCGATCGCGCGGCGGGCCGGCGACGACGGCGAGACCTTCGCGAACTCGTCGTGTCGCGTGGCGGTCGGCTTGAATTGTCCCCTCGCGGCCGCCCACTTGTCGAAGAACGGCGCCATGTCGACGACGAGGTCGCGCACGATCGGCAGATTCGACAGCGGTGCAATCTCGAGCGTGGCGCCGGTCGCCACGGCGTCGACATGCGTGCGGCACGTCCAGCGCGCCTTGCCGTTCACGCTCATCGCGCACGAGCCGCACATCCCGACGCGGCATGCATAGCGATACGCCAGTGTCGGATCGAGGTGGCGTTGCACGTGCGTCACCACGTCGAGCACCGTCTGCGATGCCCGCCGCGGCACGTCGAACTGCTGGAACGCGCCGCTGGCCGATCCGCGCCAGATGCGCACGGGAAACGTCGGCTCGACGCCGTTCCGCCCGCGCGCCGGCGGGTGCGGCCGCGGGTGATCCTCGACGGGCGTGGCCATGAAGGTAGTCGTCACAGTTCCGCCAGCTTGAGGCGCTGCACCTTGCCCGACGGACCCTTCGGCAACTCGTTCACGACGCGCAGGTAGCGTGGCGACTTGTAGCGGCCGAGCATGCGCAGGCAGTGCACGCGCAGGTCGTCCTCGGTACACGCGGCACCCGGCTTCATGACGACGCAGGCGAGGATTTCCTGTCCGTAAGCGGCATCGGGAACGCCGACGGCGGCCGCTTCGAGCACCGCCGGATGCGCGAGCAGCGCCTCGTCGATTTCGCGCGGCGCGATGTTCTCGCCGCCCTTGATGATCAGTTCCTTCAAGCGGCCGGTGATGAAGTAGAAGCCGTCGGCATCGCGGTAGCCGAGATCACCTGTCGCAAGCCAACCTTCGGCACGCAGCGCCGCGGCGGTGGCCTCCGGTGCCTTGTAATAGCCGATCATCACGTTCGGTCCGCGAAGCTCGATTTCGCCGCGGACGCCGACGCCCACCGGCGCACCGCTGCGGTCGACGACCCGCGCTTCGACGCCGAGCGGCTTGCCCGGCGAACCGTACTTGCGCTGCGACTTGTCGAGCGGGTTCGTGAACGCGACTGACGACGATTCCGTGAGTCCCATTGCCTCCACCACTGAGAAGCCGAAACGCGCCTCGAAGGCGCGATGCTGCTCGGGCGGCAGCGGCGCCGACGCCGAGCGCCCGAAGCGCACGCTTTCGCACGCAGCTGCCTGGCCCGGTGTGAGCTCCGGCCCGTTCAACAGGTACGCGATGATCGTCGGCACCATGTTGAGCCACGTCGGCCGGTAGCGCTCGACGAGCGGCCACCATTGCGAGACGCTGAACCGGTGCGGCATCACGACGCTGCCACCGGAGACGAGCGGCGCGAGCG
>Ga0105241_10002667_pt1 | contig 13367 bp, 13 predicted proteins | sample KBSC64metaG_FD_80422 | JGI IMG/M metagenome (GOLD analysis project Ga0105241, IMG submission 80422) | Corn rhizosphere microbial communities from Kellogg Biological Station, Michigan, USA - KBS C6-4 metaG | ecosystem: Host-associated > Plants > Roots > Rhizosphere > Soil | place: Michigan, USA... | reverse complement strand
CGCGCCACGCGCAGCCACTGCTTACGCGCGATGCTAAGAATAGCGAACGGATCGTCGCTGATCACCAACACTTTGCCGAGGTACTGGCGGGTGTGCAAATGACGCATCATATCGGCGGCCATGCTGTCGGTGCCGCGGGCGGATTGCGTGCGTAGTTCGAAGTAGGATTTTGACATAGTTGGACCCTCTGACGTTTGACGCGCACATAATAGCACAGGTTGCCTCAAGGTAAACATTTTCGTACAACGTTGTGGTTTATGATGTAAATACCAAGGGAAGGTGGGCGTAGTAGCGTATGTTACCTCTCGTCTTGAAGGTTTCCCCGAGAAAGAACGACCCTCGAAATGCCTTCCTTATAAAGGGTTTAATATAAGTGATGCTGCGAAAAACTGAAATGTTCGGTTTTAGTCAGGATGATGTGGTCGCGCAGGGTAATACCCAGCAATTGCCCGGCAGCAGCTAACTGCTGTGTACAGGTTATGTCGTATTGGCTCGGTGTGCATTCGCCAGAAGGGTGATTATGGGCCAGCAGGACGCTCGCTGCACGGTCGGCGATGGCATCAGCGAATACCTCGCGTGGGTGGGTTTGCACGCTGTCAAGCAGGCCGATGGCGATTGTTCGTCGGGCAATCAGCCGGTGGCCGCCGTCCAAACTCAGGCAAATAAAATTCTCTTGTTGTAGGTTACGAATATCGCTCAGCCGCGACACGATATCGTTTTGACTGAGCAAGGGTAGGCTATCACGTACCAAATGCCGCCGAGCAATTTCAAAAGCGGCCAACACCTTACTGGCCGTGGCCTCGCCAACGCCGCGCGTGCTTGCTAGCTGTTCGTACGAAATATTTCCGCCATTTTTATGGAGCAACCGCAAAATGTTGCGCGAAACTTGGCCAACAGTTGCCCCGGCAACGCCTGAGCCAAGCAAGCTCTCCACGAGTTCAAAATCGGACAGTGCGCTAACGCCCAGCTGCTGCATTTTTTCCCGCGGCCGTTCGGCCACTGGCATCATTTTGATCCGTTTCGTTTTTGGCATGGCCATGAGTGTAGCACGAAATGGGTCGGAAGCGTGACAGTGGTTTGTTGTGGCCAGCGAACACATACTGTCGCCAGTGACAGCGCAGCCCGCCGGGTAAGCTGATTGAAGCAACGTATGGTGTTTCAGGTGGTTTGATCGAGCGTGCCAAGCGATTTGTTGTTGCAGGGCAAGGGCGGCGTGGGTTTGTGGTTATGATTGCGAAGGGTGGGCAGATGACTGTGGGAGACTCAGTTCGGTTTGTGCCGTACGGTGAACAGAGGTCTAGGCATTTCGCGAGAACGCATTATTGACACATAGGCTATAAAATGCTAATGTTTATTCGAGTATGTCTCGTACAAAAACAAAAAAAGAATTTCAGTCGTTTGAAGAATTTTTGCGGAAGCCGAGCCTCATGCTGGTAGCGATGAGTTTGCTATTGTTTGGCATGGTGCATTTGGACGAGCACACCTTAAGCACGCTTAGGCAGGCGTATGTGCAGGGCTTTGGTGTGCTGGACGGTTATCTGCGCGAGAACGAGCCGGTACGCTCGCCGAACTTCGGCTTTCAGAACCGCGGCATTACTATTGGAGGTGGGGAATGAGCATCGAGCAGGTGAGTTCTCGGCGGCCTTGGAACGCCGATATAGAAGAAGAAGCTCGCAAAGACATGCAAGTCGATGGGGGGAATTCAGCAGAGTACCATGAGGCAGCCTTGAAGCTCTACACATCGTTTGGTGAGCTCCTCGGCGAGAGGAGCGTATATGTACGCTTGTTTAATGAAAAAGGGGTAGTGGCGACGTTAAGCGAAATAGGTGGAGGAGCGTTTGAAGTTACGAGGGTGCCGAAGCAAGTCGTCAATCCGTTCCCAGAAATAGACAATGAGGTGCATTTCAGGATTGATCTCGCAGGCGAAGCATCCTTTTCTGACGGTACGGGAACCTCCAATAAAGGCGCAACGACATCAGAACTCGAGGCACTCTACGAGTTTTTCAATCCGCAGAGCAAGTAAAGAATAACTTGACTGTAGCGTCTGCCGCGCAGCACAGCCGCTACATATGTGGATAAATAGCCGAACAGGCAAGAACATGTGGAAAAATGGTGTAGGAATAACCACTCTTTTCTAAAAAATCTCCTTGTATGTGGGTAGTTGTGGGTAGTATGATCAATCCAGTGGGTAATCGTGGGTAGCTCGAAGGCCCGAAGCAGAGTCACTCACCAAACACAAAAACCACTGTAAATTAACTTAAAACCACAACGGATGGCCATAGTAGACTACTTCCAGCGTAAGCTTGACGACAAGCGGCGATTAACAATCCCCGCTGAGCTTCGTACAGAGTTTGCGAGTGGAGTCGTGCTAACGCGCGGCTTTGCAGGGAAGCAGTATCTACACATGTACCCCAAAAGCGTGTGGGATGAGCTGGTTGAGCCGCAGCTCCAGGGAAATATCCTGGACGAACAAACGGCCGATTTGAACGTCCAGTTCCGCATGGGTAAGGTTGAAGGCCCGCTCGATGAAAAGCAGGGAAGGGTGACGCTTGAACAGCATCTCCTTGACTTTGCCGGCATCGACAAAGAAGTTGTGGCAGTGCGCGCGGGTAAGTACTGGCGAATTATGGCGGCCGGCACGTAAAAGCGCACGAACCAGCCAGCACATTAACAATTAGGCAAGTTAGCAAAACCAAATGACTCGAAGTTAGCTATTTGGCAGTCAACAAGTGATTGATGGCACCACTTAAAACCCATAGTTCTTTCTTTGGAACACCTCCCAAAACTCCACCTCACACATAAGTCTCTCAAACCAAGATCAGTTGTAAGTAAGAAGTTTTAAGGATTTTTCAAATCCCGTTTAGCTCCCGCAAGGGACATCTTCTTTACATACGGACAACTGGTCAACACAAAAACAAAAACTATACAAAAACAAACAGTTGGCTGCTAAATAGGTGATTTTGCAAAAACAAAAACACCATGTAGCGCAATAAATGACGGTGAACCAGAAGAGAAAGCTGGCCAGCCAGCAATTTTTGTGCTACAAACAAAACAAGTGAAGAACACAAACACAAACGACAACCCAGTGCATACTCCAGTATTGCTCGCAGAAGTGCTTGCGATGCTCGGCCCGCAGCCCGGCGAAACGTATCTTGACCTTACCGGCGGATATGGTGGCCATGCAGCAGCGGTGCTTGAGCGAACGCATAAGGCTTCAGAGAGTGTGCTGGTTGACCGCGACCCTGCTGTAGAGCAGTTAGGGCAGCGGTTCAAAGACACCGGCATTCAGATTCGGCAAGCGGACTTTTTGACCGCTAGTCGCGAACTGGCTGCCGAAGGGCGAACGTTTGACCTTGTGCTGGCCGATTTAGGCGTTTCTTCACCGCACCTTAACGAGGCGAGTCGCGGTTTTTCCATCCAACAAGATGGGCCGCTGGATATGCGCATGGATCAAACCCAGGTGCTGACAGCTGCTGAGATTGTAAATGGCTACCGTGAAACTGATATTGCAGGCCTGCTGAAGCGCTACGGTGAAGAACCGAAAGCGCGGCACATTGCCGAGCTAATCGTCCGCGAACGTCCGTTTGCGACCACGAGCCAGCTGGCGGCAACCGTCGCCAAAGCATGGCCAGGGCATAGCAAAGTCCATCCAGCAACCCGGACGTTCCAAGCACTGCGCATTGCAGTGAATGACGAACTGGAGTTGCTCCGGAATAGTCTGCCAGTCTGGATTAACCAGCTGCTGGCACCGGGCGGACGCATTGCTATCATCAGTTTTCACAGTTTAGAAGACCGCTTAGTCAAACGGGCATTTACCGAAGCCGGGGGCGATCGTTACGATGCAGCCATTCAGCTTTTGACCAAAAAACCCGTGACGGCGACGCCGAATGAAATTGTTTTCAACCCGCGAGCAAGGAGTGCTAAACTCCGCGCCGCAGTGAAAAATAAAAACCAAAAAGAAAGGGAAGACTCATGAAAATCCAAGTAGTCGACCTGTCCCAAACCACAAAAGTGGCCGTACACGTTGTAGCCGAAGGCTAGTCAACGCGTCGCACTCAGTGCTTACCGGGGGCCAGCCGCAAAAATAGCGGCTGGCCATCCGGCCAAAAAGAATCTTATCTAATCCAAAACCGGCCCTAAAAATCCGCAAACATAAAAACAAACAGAAGCAAATTATGACATACTCAAGTTCTCTCGCTATGGGCCGCCAGCAAGCTTACATCGGTCGTAATCAAAACGTTGTGCCGTTTCGCACCCGCGAACGCGCGCTTGGGCCGGTAAGCAACACCGTTATCCTCATTGTGCTGGCCTGTCTTCTGGGCATGCTGTACCTCGTACAGGTGACCAAGACCAACGCCTACGGCTATCAGCTGAACAGCCTGCAAAAGCAGCAGTCCAGCCTCCAGCAAGAGAACAGTCAGCTGCAAGTCGCTTCTGCTCGCTTGCAATCTGTCCAGCGCGTCGCCACCAGTCCTGAAGCGCAAGCTTTAGTCGCCACGACGCCTGCCGCTACGGTTACGCAGTAATCACGCGTTGATCTCGATCACGGCGCAGCTGTCGCGAGTCACTCCTTGCTCTATTTAATTTCGTTTGATCGCGTTAAGTTGCTCAAGTTACTATGCGCCAGAAGCTTTATTACAAATGCAATGGCCCGACGTAGACTCGCTAAGGCAACTTGGGAACGAGACTCTAAATTCGGCGTGCAAATGGCAAGTGAGCTTGAGCTACCCGTTGCGTAATTCGGCTCTATCGTTACGAGTCTAAGGATCTTCGAGCGAGCGCTATGGCGCCTGCTCGTGTTTTGGCCACAGCATAGAAGCCGGTGGCGTGGCAGAAAATAACGTCATCCACTCCTGTGATGCGTGGCAGGTCGGCGGCCGGCTGGGCTCGCCAAGCTTCCGGGAATGGTTTGCGCGTGGTGAACGACCCAGGTTGCACAGCGACGGCTAAAACGCCCCAGGTTTTCTCTGGCCGCTCTGAAATGAGGTAGACCAGCTCAGGGCACTGATCGAGTACGTCGCTCACTGACGCTGGTTTTTCCATGACTACAATGCGTTTATCGGCTGCGGCGGCGTAGGCATCAAGCAGTGCTTGCTGTGAAGCAAGGTTGTCGGCGGTGCTTTGGCGCAATCTGTCGAGAATCGTTTGGGCAAGGGTGACAGCCTTCCGGAACTGCTGGTCATGCTTCTCGTCTGCGTTCAGCCAGCGCAGGGGATTGTAGATATGAATGATATCGTCAATCGTAAAAGGCGCGACTGACTCAACTACGGGCGTGAACGTTTCCTGGCCGTTGTCGATGGCGTCGATCGGCGTGGCGAGCTTTTGGTCGATAATCTTGGCTACACGGGCGTCGCCATCGCAGTAGGCCACGCCGTATTCTTTCCAAAGGAGGCCAAACGACGAGTAAATAATGCCATTTTCGCGTTTGCCAGCTTGAGCTTGGTGATGGTCGAAGCGGCTGGTGGTTGGGTCGTAAATCTTTCCAACGTCGTATACGATGTCGCCGGTGGCAATGACTGCTTCATCGCGGCTCCGAATAACCTCAGCATCGGGGAAGATTTTGAGGAGCAGGGCAGTGGCGAAGACATCGTCGGTGTGAAATTCTTCGGAGTGGGTGATGAGTCGCTTGCGTTGAGCGGGGCTGGGCATAGTGAAACTCCTGATACGTTAGTGGTCTTTTTCGACAGTAATAGCGGCGAGCTGGTCAACATGCCACGATTGTACGGCCGCAAGCGGCAGGCGCTGCCCAGCGCGGTAGTCATCAATGGCTTTTAAGATAGTTTGCGCGCGCAGTTTGCCGGCCTGATCGAGCGCCACAATCTCATCGTAGCTCAAGTTCTCAATAACCTCGTGCTCGTCTGAATGAAAAACGCTGCCGACCGGCACGCTGCCGGCAAAAATAACAAATACTACGTTGCTGCCCGTGCCAATAACCGTTTGATATATACCGACAAGATGTTCGATGCGCGCGTCAACGCCAGTCTCTTCCTTGGCCTCACGGGTGATGCAGGCCAGCAAATCTTCATCGACTTCCAGCGTGCCAGCTGGCAAATTATATAGCCCGGCTTTTCCGCCGCGCACTTCCTTGATCAAGACATATTTGTCATCGTGCACGAGAATCGCGCCAACTCCAATGAAGAAACTCATAGGGTAAGTGTACGCGAGAATCTATTTCGCCGCCAGATCTTCGAGTGCTTGTTAGAGGCGATGCGAATATTCCTGTCGGCGAAGCATATTGCCAAGCTCATGTTGGGATAGTATTGTTCTCTAGCGTTAATTATTTTATAATATTATGATATGGCAGCTCAATCACTTTTAGCAGAACATTTTCTACAGTATAGTCAAAAATCCCAGTACGGAAGTGCTCAAGAAGGCGTGATGCTCATAGAGCTCTTAGATCAGGATGGCGTTAGACCTATCCATCCTAGTAACGTTGGCTTGGAAGTCGATCTGAGTTCTATACATGATTTTATGACTGAGCAAGGGGCCGACCCGGCCCATATGCGATATCTTACTGTCGGTCTATTTCCTCCAACGTCAAAACACGCTGTCTACAAGGATGGCTACGTCGGGGGGTTTGTAGATAAGAGCACATCTATCACGGGCGAATTGGGATTGCGATTCCCTTTGATAGCATTACAACATGATCCTGATAAACCTGATCCAAGCCAACTCAATTTCTACTTGCGCCATGAAATTGCTCATCTTTTGCGGCCTGAAAAAATGCCACCCTACAATAACGAGCGTTTAATTGCTCGATTAAAGGCGGCATCGGCTACTGCAGCAAGCTTGCTCCTGCCGTCGGCTGTCAATATGTTTAATCGTTCTGAGATAATTGACGCTTTAAGTCGGGGTGTGAGTGTAGGCGAATACATGACATCGTCGGTAGCCTGTATGATCGGCAGTTTAGCTGCTGCAAGTATGACGTACGGGTTGTCGTTCAGGCCCTATGGAACAATGAACATGTTTGCAGTCGAAGAGTATAAAGCCAATCGTTTCGCTCGTCGGCACGCAGATTTCCAGCCTTTTACCGCTCATGCCTAGCGTTAGCTTAGGTAATCGAACGAACACCTTGCTATAATACGCTTATGCAGCCGATGCAAGACGGCGACGGCGCCCGGAAGATTTTGGGGCGGTCGCGGATACTTTTTGGAATGCTCATGCTCGTGATGGGTATTTTTTTGGTGCGTTTGTTTTATTTGCAGGTGGTGCGGGCGGATTATTACCATAAGGTGGCACTGAGTGACCAGCTGACGCAGTACCAGATTCCGGCTAATCGTGGGCTTATCGAGGCGCATCAGGGTGGGACAATTGTGCCGATTGTGCTCAATCAACAGCTCTATACGGTGTACGCCGACCCGTCGATGATCAAGGGTAAGGATGTTGATAAGGTGGCGGGGACGCTGGCCACGGTGTTGGGTGGCAATCCGGCGAGTTTTGCGGCCCAGCTGCGAACGCCGAACTCGCGCTACGTGGTGCTGGGGCGAAAGGTGTCTGAAGCGAACAAAACGGCATTGCTCGCGCCAAAGTATGCCGGGCTCGGCGTGCAAGCACAGGATTATCGGACATATCCAGACGGCTCATTGGCAAGCCAGTTACTCGGTTTTGTGAATAATAATGGCAAGGGTGTGTACGGGGTGGAGCAGGACCTGAACGGCACGTTGTCGGGCACGCCCGGGCAGCTGAAGGCGGTGACTGATATCCATGGCGTGCCGCTCGCGGCCGACACCGGCAACATTTTGACGCCACCAAAAGACGGCAGTAGCATCGTGCTAACTATCGACACAGGGATTCAAGAGCAGGCCGAGCAAATTCTTGCGGCAGGCGTCCAAAATGTAAAGGCCGCTTCGGGCAGTGCGGTGATTATGGACGCTAACAGCGGTGCTATCAAGGCAATGGCTAATTTCCCGACCTACGACCCTACTAATTACGGTAGTGTGAGCGACCCGAGTCTCTTCCAAAATGACGCCGTCGCCAAGCCAATTGAAGTCGGATCAATTATGAAAACGCTAACAGTATCGGCCGGACTCGATCAGGGTGTGATTCAGCCGGATACGAGCTACTACGACCCAGCAAACTGGACGGTGGACGGCTACAAAATTACTAACATCGAGGAAGATGGTGGGCCAGGTAAGCAGAACTTAGACACGATTTTGAACCTGTCGTTAAACACTGGCGCGACATGGATTCTCATGCAAATGGGTGGCAGCGCATCGCAAAACAAGATCGACGTGAAGGGGCGAGACGCCTGGTATAACTACATGACCAATCATTTTCGTCTGGGGCAAAAGACGGGGATAGAGCAGGGGTATGAGGCTTCGGGGCTGATTCCAAAGCCGGCCAACAATGGGGCGGGTATCGACCTGACCTACGCTAATACTTCTTTTGGACAAGCAATGACAGCCACGCCGCTACAGATGGCTGCGGCAGTGGCGAGTGTGCTGAATGGCGGTACATATTATCAGCCGTACCTAGTGGATCAGACGATTGCGCCGGACGGAAAGGTAACGACGCAGGCACCCAAGGTTGCCGAACGCAACGTTGTGGCGCCAAAGGTGGGGCAAACGCTATCCTCGATTATGGAATATGTCGTGCAGCAGCACGCCAGGAATGCCTCGTCGCTGAACTTTAGCAGCGATTATATGGTTGGTGGTAAGACCGGAACAGCGCAGATTGCTCAGCCAGGCGGGGGATACTCCAAGACGACGTACAACGGAACCTACGTTGGGTTCGTGGGCGGTGATAAGGTGCAGTATGTGATCGTAGTGTTTATTATGGAACCATCGAAGATGAACGGGCCGTATGCCGGTACTGCGGCGGCGCAACCGGTGTTTGCAGGCCTCGCGCACATGTTGATTAATGGCGGATACGCCAGCCCGAAGAGTAAGTAGTTTATGGCGACAGTCCTAACTCTGCGGCCTGCGGTATTTCAAAATCGAAAAGGGTCCAGCGTAGTGCAGCCGAATTCGTCCCCGTTTCCTTTTTAGAAACGGGTGATCGATCCGCGCGTAACGCACTTTGAGATTGAAATACCGCAGGCCGCAGAGTTAGGGATTCTATAAGTACGGCCTCTCGCAATTGCGCCCCGAAGTGCTATACTGTCTGCATAAAAGGAAGAAACAACGATGACCATTATTCATTTGGATATTAGTACGGCCACGCTCGTGCACATGCTTGTGCTGGCGACACTGGGCTTTGCGGTTGCAATGTTACTAACGCCGCTGTACACTAACATCGCTTACAAAAAAGAGTGGTGGAAGAAGCAGCGGACTGAGGCTTGGGGTGGTGGCGCAGCGCCGGTGTATCAGAAGTTGCACGCTGCGAAGCACCGCAAGAATATTCCAACGCTTGCCGGACTTATTTTTGTTGCCGCGACGCTGATTGTCACGCTTGCATTTAACCGCAACCGTGGTCAAACCTGGCTGCCACTCGCCGGCATGGTTGGTGCGGGCGTCGTGGGCGCTATCGACGACTACATGAACATCCGTAGTAGTGGCAAGGGTGTGGCCGGTATGAAATCGAAGATGAAATTCCTATTGTACAGCGGTGTTGCTGTCCTCGGCGGCTTGTGGTTTTACAATAAATTAGGCGTCAACACGCTGTATTTGCCAGCCGTGCACCACTGGCACGTCGGCTGGCTCATTGTCCCGATCTTTTGGTTCGTAGTGATGGGTACTGCCAACGCTGTTAATATTAGCGATGGCTTAGATGGTTTGGCTGGTGGTTTGCTCGGTACTTCTTTTACGGTCTATGCCTTGATTGCCGCTATTGAGGGCAAGTTTGCCCTGGCGGCATTTTGTTTGACTATTGTGGGCGCGCTACTCAGTTACACCTGGTTCAATATTCACCCTGCACGCTTCTTCATGGGTGACGTGGGGGCATTTGCGCTCGGTACGGCGCTCGGTATTGTGGCGATGCAGACAGACACCGTGTACGTTTTGCCAGTGATTGGTGCGGTATACGTTATGGAAATTGGTACAGTGATCATTAACCGCACGTCGAAAAAGTTGCGACATGGCAAGAAGGTCTTTTTGTCGACACCAATTCACCATACTTTTGAGGCAATTGGCTGGCCTGAAACAAAAATTACGATGCGTTTCTGGATTTTGGGGCAAGTTTCGGCTATCGCAGGTTTGATTTTATTCCTCGTAGGACGGTAATGGCCGCCCAGGGGGTGTATATTGGGGGTGTTCGATGCAGGCTGTAGCGCGGCGAACGCCGATGGGCCAAGCTGGCCGTGTGCCGGCCGCTCTCGCCACGATTGATCCGGCGCGCCGACATCGGCCAGACTACGTTTTGATGGTGTTAGCCGTGGCATTATTGGCTATCGGTATTACAGTTATTTACGCTATTAGTCCAGCTTTAGTGGTTGGTAAGCACGTCGGCCAGAATTATTTCATGGACCGTCAGTTAATCGCCATTTTGCTTGGGCTGGTGATGTTCGTAGTGATGGCCAAAATTCCGTTTAGTAGATGGCGCCAGCTGTATCCAACCCTCCTAGTGATTGCCGCTTTGGCAACTTTGGTGGCTCTTGCACTGCCAGCCAGCCCCAATTATCCCGCGCATCGCTGGATCCGGCTGGGCGGATTGTCGTTTCAGTCAGTTGAGCTGTTGAAGTTCGCTTTGCTCGTCTGGCTTGCCGATTTCCTGGCACGCCGTAAGCGCGAGGGCATGGTTGCCGACACGCAGAAGACGCTCAAGCCGCTGATGATCGCTGTTGTTGTGGTGGGACTGGTGGTGGCTGGCGTACAGAGTGACCTCGGTTCTACCGGGGTGATTGTGGCGATGGTAGGCGGCATGGCTTTTATGGCAGGCCTGCCGATGAAACGGCTGCTTTTAATCGTTGGTATTATTGCAATTGGGACTATCCTAGCGGTGTCGGTGACGCCATACCGCCGGGCGCGGCTGCTGACATTCATGCATCCTGAGGCGAACTGTCTGACTACTGGATGGCAGGCCTGCCAGGCCTTAATCGCCGTTGGCTCAGGTGGGCCAATTGGCCTCGGACTGGGGCGGAGTGTGCAGGCGTACGGCTATCTGCCAGAGGCTGAAAACGATGCTATCTTTGCTATTTATGCAGAAAAGTTTGGCTTTATTGGCGTCACGGTGCTCCTAGCTTTATTTATCGCCTTTTTTGCTCGTATGAAGCGGATTGTGGACCGCGCGCCGGATGATTTCAGCAGATTTGCGGTAACCGGTATTCTTGTTTGGCTTGCCGTGCAAGCCAGCATTAATATTGGAGCGATGATCGGGTTACTGCCGCTGAAAGGCATCACGCTGCCGCTCATTAGTTACGGGGGGAGTAGCGTCTTGCTGACACTGGCAGCGCTTGGGTTTGTATTTCAAATTTCACGGTATACGCGGCATTTGGCCGGGGCAGAGCAGAACGGAGGCGGATATGCGAATAGTCGTAACGGGCGGCGGTAGCGGCGGGCATATCACGCCGATCTTGGCGGTAGCGCACGAAATTAAGCAGGCGAGGCCCGACGCCGAGATCTGTTATATTGGCCAAAAAGGTGACGCATTGAGCGATATCCCGGCGGCGCACGACGCCATCGACAAAGTATATACCGTGCGGGCAGGGAAGTTACGCCGCTATCACGGGGAAGGTTTGCGGCAGCTACTCGATATTCCTACGTTGCTGAAAAACCTACGTGACATGGTCTGGACGATTATCGGCATAGGGCAGAGTATTCGGCTGCTGCGCCGTTTGCATCCTGACGTCGTATTTATCAAGGGCGGATTCGTTGGGGTGCCTGTGGGGCTGGCAGCGGCCTTGTGGCGCATTCCGTATGTCACACACGACTCAGACGCGCTGCCGGGCCTTGCTAATCGGCTCGTGGCGCCCTGGGCGCGTTTGCACACGGTTGCACTGCCGGCAGAAGTATATGCCGCATTTTATCCTTCCAAAAAAACGAAAACCGTGGGCGTGCCTATCTCGCATCATTTTGAGCTCGTTACCCCCAAGGAGATGACCGCAGCACGTAAGCGCCTCGATCTTGATAAGTATCAGCAGGTACTGTGTATGACGGGCGGAGGTAATGGCGCGCAGTCACTCAATGAGGCCCTGATTGCTTGCGCCCCTGGGCTTCTTGGACGATACCCAGATTTAGCAATTGTGCACATTGCTGGGCGTTCGTTGGAAGCCGCGGTGCGCAAACGCTACAAAGCAGAGCTGACGCCAGAGCAGTTTGCACGGGTGCAGGTGACCGGCTTTGTAACTAATTTACATGACTATAGTGCGGCTTCTGATGTAATTTTAACACGGGCAGGTGGCTCGAGCATGGCTGAGTTCGCCGTTCAGGGCAAGGCTTGCATAGTAGCGCCTAATCCGGTGCTGGCCGGCGGACACCAACTCAAAAATGCGCGCGTCCTAGCTGATCGTAAGGCTATTCGCTTGGTTGACGACACGGCGTTACGTCACGACACCCAGGCCCTGATGGCGCCCTGTACTGAGCTTCTGGATAACCCCGAAAAAGCTCGAGCTTTGGGGCAAAAACTCAATACCTTGGCTACGCCTGATGCCGCGGAGCGCCTGGCGGTGGTATTATTAGATATAGCGACGGCCAAAAAATAGTTCAGCCGCTTGGGCATCACAGCCCGGATAGCAATCAGAAAGAAACAATGTTTAGTAAAAAAAGCCCACCGCAACCCGAACGCCGTCGACCGGTCATGCAGGCTGCACCCCCGCGGCAAGCAGTATTCTCATATCATGCCGCACGGGCCCAACGTACAGAAAGTGCTGAGCGGGATATTTTTAAGGCTGATACAGATATGCTGATGGCGCGCCGCCGCAAGCGGCTATCATTTTGGCGTAATGCACGAATGGCCGGCGTAACGATAACTATCTTGTTGCTCTTTGCTCTGGATATGACGCTGAGTACAACCCCAAAAGTAGTAGTAACTGGCGATAGCACGAGTAAACTATTCCTGCGCCCCCAAAGTGAGTACGTTGCTGCAGCGCATCAGTTATTGGCCGGCTCACTGTCGAATCACAACAAACTAACGGTCAACACTGCTGCAGTAAGCACGGCCTTACAGCGCCAATTTCCGGAGTTGACTGCAGTGTCGATGTCACTGCCAATTGTTGGCGGGCAGCCCGTTATCTACATGCAGCCGGCCGTACCGCGACTGGTCTTGCGGATGCAGTCCAGCGGCGGTTTTGTGCTTGATGGATCTGGTCGAGCGTTGATTGATGCTGCACATGTGAGTAACCTTGCGCGTCTACAGCTGCCAGAGGTGACCGACCAGAGTACGCTTGCGGTGCATGCTGGCGATGCCGCATTGCCAGCTGCCGATGTTTCGTATATCACCCAGTTTGCCGCGCAGCTCAAGGCGAAAGGCGTGGCGATAACCAGCTTGGTGCT
>Ga0105241_10002665_pt1 | contig 13369 bp, 16 predicted proteins | sample KBSC64metaG_FD_80422 | JGI IMG/M metagenome (GOLD analysis project Ga0105241, IMG submission 80422) | Corn rhizosphere microbial communities from Kellogg Biological Station, Michigan, USA - KBS C6-4 metaG | ecosystem: Host-associated > Plants > Roots > Rhizosphere > Soil | place: Michigan, USA... | reverse complement strand
TGGGGACTCAGTTTGGAACTCAGTTAGGGACTCAGTTGGGAACTCAGTTTGGAACTCAGTTAGGGACTCAGTTAGGAACTCAGTTGGGGACTCAGTTTGGAACTCATGTTATGGACAACATGATGCAAATTGGCTCGTATTTTATGAATATTTTAGAAATGAATGTGGATTAATTGTAGAAACAGAAAAGTTATTAGGTTTAATTCAATGTGCTAAAAATGTAGGATGGTTTATTCCTACTAAAGAAGTTTGTTTTGTCTCAAAACGTCCTAATATGTTAAATAGAGATAATGAAGGCAGGTTACATAGTTTTAATCAACCGGCCTTACAATATGATGATGGTTGGAAACTATATTATATTCATGGAATTAAAGTACCAGAATGGGTAGTATTAGAACCTAATAAAATAATTCCAAAATTAATTGATAAAGAAGAAAATATTGAAGTAAGAAGAATAATGCTTGACATTTACGGTCATGACAGATATCTTATAAATGGGAACTATGAAGTTCTAGATATAGACAAAGATCAGTTTGGAAGACAACGAAGATTATTAAAACGAAAAACTAACTTAGAAGAAGATATTTTAAGAGTAGAAGTAATTAATAGTAGCCCTGAATTAGATAAGAGTTATAAAACTTATTATTTACCAGTACATCCAGAATTAAGGCCTTTGTTAAGTGTAGAAGAAAGATTGTTTGGAGAACCACAAAAGATGACATGTCATAATGCAGTAGCAAGTACATTCGGACTTCGTGGTGAAGAATATCAACCTAATTATGAGAGTTAATAATGAACAATCGCTGGACTATTTTAGATAGTTGGTATGTAAAAACTGGTAAATCAGCATATAGAAAGTGTTTAGCTGTTTGTATCTGTGGAACACAAAAAGAAGTTAATTATGAAAATATAATAAAAAATAAAAGTCGATCTTGTGGTTGTTTACACAAAGAAATAATCAAAGGAAATAGTTGGGGAGAAAAGCACGGTTATAGAAAACAAAAAGATACTAAAGGAATATATCATAGTTGGAGAGCAATGAAAAACAGATGTAATAATTTAAATCATCCAGATTATAAATACTATGGAGCTAAAGGAATTAAAGTGGATTTAAATTGGAAATTATTTGAAAATTTTTTAAAAGATATGAAGAATACTTGGTTTGAAGGAGCAACATTGGATAGAATTGACAATTCAAAAGGATATTATAAAGAAAATTGTCAGTGGTTGACTAGAAAAGAGAATACTATAAAAGCTTTAAATGAATATGAACACAAACGTGATTGGCATGGGAGATATTTATGCAAACTTTAAAAACATATAGACAGGGGGATGTTCTTATTAAGGAAATTAAACAATTACCTAATAATTTAATTAAATCTAAAGACAATTTAAAAAATAAAATAGTTTTGGCGTATGGTGAGGTAACGGGTCATTGTCATAGATTTGAGAATATTAAAGATGTAGAACTTTTAGAATCTAAAGACGTTCAAGAAACACGTAGATTTCTAAATATTAAAGCCACATCTGAATTAAAGCATGAAGAACATTCTACTTTAACATTTAATCCAGGAATATATGAAGTGATCCAACAAAAAGAATATTCTATGGGTCAAATTAAAAGAGTATTAGATTAATTAGGAATATATAATGATAAATAATAGAATAATATCAAACACATGTTTAGCCGTATTAAGAGAAAAATTCGATAAAAAGAAAAAAGGAGAGCTTGTTTTTGCTGCTGATCGGAGAATTAGTTGGGGAAGTTCTCAATATCAAAGTATGACATATCCGAAAGTAAGAAAAAGAAATGGATTTATATTGGCAGGAACTGGTGATGCTTATTTATGTGATTTAATAGTACAATTAACAAATTTACCAGATATCCCAAAGGGAATGAAAATTTTTAATTACGTTCATCAGGTCTTTAGAAGATGTATGGAAGAAACTTTAATTGAGAATGGATTAAAAGGAGAAAAAGATAGTATTGGCATTCCTGAAAAAATGAGTGCTATAGTTTTACTTGGAGTTAATAGAGAATTATTCGAAATTAGTGTAGATGATAGTTATGGAATAGTAATTAATCCTATTAATGCTCCTTATGGTCATGGATGTGGTGGAGATTACGCTTTAGGATCTTTAAAAACTACAGAAAATTTAAAAATGAGTTCTGAAGATAGATTAACTATAGCATTAAATGTGGCTAGTGAATTATCTGCTGGATGTGATAATAAAATTGACATTGTTAGAGAAAGTGATGAGGATAGTGAGTTATAAAAGATGTTAAATAAATCAAAAATTATTTTCAGGAAGAAATTATGTTAACTAGAAAAAAATTTATTTTTAGGAAGTAGGTGTTATTGTTGTAATAAAATTTTAACTAAAGAAGATCAACAATTATCTACTATATTAAAAGATATGTGTCAAAATTGTTATGATGAAAGTATGCAAGCTGCTTATGAGGATTTAGAAGAATGAATTGGATAGAGGATCTTTGTAAACAATTTGGTATAAAAGTAAAACTTATTAATCTTAAAAATGCTGGTGGAACGGCCAATGTTTTTAGTAGAGAAATTATATTAAATAAAAAATTTATAAAGATAAATAATCCAGATAAATATACTTTACATATAGTTTGTCATGAAATATGTCATATTTTAGGTTTTGATAATAATAAATATATTAATTATTATACAAAAGCGTATCAATCCGCTCCACTAAATAATGTAAAACATATCAGAAAAATAGCTTTAAAAGCAGAAAGATATACTGATAAAATGGCTAGAAAAATGGTTAAAAGTGCTTATCCTGATATGGTTTATTATAGTATTTATCCTAAAAAATGGTTTTATGATAACTGGTTAAATAAATATTTTCCAATTAATAAAAGGGAATCAAAATGATAAAAAAAGAACCTTGCGATGTTTGCGGTTCCAAAGATAATCTAACTACTCATGATGATGGAGGAGTTTGGTGTTACACACCAGAATGCCTAAGTAACAAAGATAGAAAATTACATTCTTATTGGATTCCTCAAGATCATATAAAAGAATTTGAAGTGAAAGCTAAATTAGCATTAGTCGCCGGCATATTTTCAGCTATCCCAGCACGTAGAATATCCCAACGCACTTGTGAATTCTTTAATTATCAAGTAGGAGTGGATAAAGGAGAATCCGTACAAATTGCTAATTATGGAAATACATGCCAACAAATTAGAACTAAAGATAAAAAATTTTATTTCAAAGGAGATACATCTAAATTAACATTGTGGGGTAAAGAAAAATGGAATAATACATCAAATTCGATTATTATTACTGAAGGTCAAATAGATGCTTTATCCATTGCAGAATCCCAAGATTGTAAATGGCCAGTTGTATCGTTACCAAATGGAGCAGCTTCAGCCAGGAAATCATTAAAGGCCGAACTCGATTGGCTACTTGGTTTTAAATTCATTATATTATGTTTTGATAATGATGATGCTGGAAAAGCCGCCATCCAATCTTGTGTAGATTTATTCCCTCCAGGAAGACTTAAAATAGCATCTTTATCAGAAAAAGATGCTAATGAATGCTTAATAAAAGGGAAGTTTGAAGAACTAACAAAGATAGTATTTAATGCTCAAGAATATAGACCAGACGGATTAATATCTCTAAAAGATGTGAAAGTTGAAAGCTTATTTAAGAAAAAGAAATCGGGATATAGAATATGCTATCCAATGCTTAATGATGCTATGAGAGGATTGCCTCCGGGACGTATTACAACATTTTATGGTTTAACTGGTCGAGGGAAGACTACTACATTTAAAGAAATATTACTAGGGCTTACAGAAGATTATCCAAATTTAAAAATAGCAGGAATATTTTTAGAAGAAGATAAAGATATAACGAATGAATATTTAATTTCAATGCGATATAATATTGCTACTTGGAAAGTCAAAGAAGATTCAAGTTTATTATCTCTTGAAGATAAACAAAAAGCTCACAAGATGCTTAGTAATTTATATCTTTATGATCATTTTGGTTCTATTGACCCTAAGAGATTAATCAATATTTTAGAATACATGACAACATCATTAGGAATAGAAATAGTAATATTAGATCATTTATCTATGATATTTAGTGGATTAGAACAAGGTAAGGATACTGAAAGACATACAATTGATAATTTTATGACTATACTGAGGTCTATGGTAGAGAGGACAGGATTACATATTATTACAGCAACACAACTCAAAAGAAGAAATAGAGATAAGGACTCTGAAGGGGATGAAATTATTACTGAAGAAGATGCTCGTGGAAGTGGTGCAATAGAGCATATATCTGACTATATTATATTTTTAAATAGAAATAAACGTGGTGAACATCCTAATAGAATTAAATTAGAATTATATAAAAATAGATATACAGGACATGAGGGAATGATGGATGAATTAGATTTTGATAGAGAAACTGGTAGATTGCTTCCTAAACAAGAAAGTAAAGAACAAAAAGAAGAAGTTAAGAATAATGTGATAGGTAAGGAGATGTATTAAATGAGTGAATTAGATATTAAACATTTATTTGAAAATATATTAGATTTAATTGATGTTCTATGGGCCTATTATTCCGCAGTTAATAAATATTTAACTCATACAGAGAATGAAGAGGTACTGTTTAAACTAGATAAAGTATCCTCTTTTCTTAAAACAGTTAAGGAAGGCGAATAATGACTTATAAAGATATAACATTTTGTTCTTCTCCTAATTGTAAAAATAAATGTGGTAGAAGAGTATCTACAGAAGAAATAATAGAAATATTTGAAAAAGATTTATTAGTTAGTTATGCTTATTTTTGTGATGAGGAAGGAGAATTAATAGAATGAATTTTGAAGAATTTGAAGAATTAATATTAGAAGCTTATGAAAATAGATGTAGATCTGATCTGTGGCTAACAGCTTGTTTAATGCAAGAGGCTGGAGAATTATCAGAAAATATTATTAAATATGTAGGGTATAATAAAAAATATACAAAAGATGCTATTATTTCAGAAGCCGGCGATATATTAAATTTTTTAACTGCTATTCTTCAATCACATAATTTATGTTTAGAAGATGCTATGAAAGATAATATTATTAAATTAAAAGCGAGAGGATGGATAAAATGAATAATTGGCAAGATGAAGTTATTATTTTTGATAAACATTCTAAAAAATATACTCCTAAAAAGATTTTTAGAAGATATTTATCTTTTGGTAAAATTCCTCAATTTGATTCTAATCAAACAAAATCTTATATGTTTTCTGGTTCTAAAGAACAATTAATAAAGGAAATTCCTAAAAAATATAAATCATATATTGAAAAAATAAAAAAGATTGATAATAGATATAATCAATTTGTTATTAATTATTATGCGAATGGAAAAGATTATATTGAGCCCCATAGTGACTGTGATAAACAAATGGTAGAAGATTATAGAATCTTAATATTTAGTTTAGGACAAGAACGCATATTAAGATTAACTTCTAGGAAAAATATAGATGTTAAAATAGATGTTTCTTTAAAAGATAATAGTATATTCTTATTAGATAAAGATTTAAATAATAATTATCGACATGAGATTTTAAAAGATAATAGTACACAGCTTAGAGTTAGTATTACAGCTAGGATGATTAAATAATTATGCGCCTAATTGTCGATTTGGAATGCAATGGATTCTTACAAGAATGCTCTAAAATTCATTGCATAGCTGTGAGAGATGTGGATTCAGATTATTCTAAATTATATATTGGCGATGAAGGATTTAAAGAATTCATAAAAGAACATTGTTATAATAGGAATGAATTAATCTGGCACAATGGATATGTATTCGATATAGAAGTAATAAAAAAATTATATAATATAGATTTAACTAAGCACCATAAAAATCATGACACTATTATTCTTTCTCAGTTATTCTTTGGAGATCTTAAAAATATGGATTATGAGAAATTTAAGACCCCTAAGAAGTATATAGGTTCTCATAGCTTAGCTGCTTGGGGGCATAGATTGCATTGTTATAAAGGAGAGTACATAGGAGGCTTTGAAGAGTATACGGATGCTATGGGCTCCTATTGCCTTCAAGACACAGAAGTGACTAAACAACTATTCTTATATTTTGAAAGTATTAAATCAGAAAGAATAGAAAGAGAAGATTGTATAGAACTAGAATATGAAGTTGCTAAAGTATTAGCAAGACAACAAGCTTTTGGTGTGGAGTTTGATAAAGAGAAAGCCCAGCAACTTGAAGGTACTTTACAGACTGAGAAAGTTAGGATTAGACAAGAATTACAGAAATTATTTAAGCCAAGAGTAATATCTTTAGGAGAATTTACTCCGAAAGTTACTCGGAAAGATCTCGGAATTACAAAAGACAGAGTATATACTAAAATTAAATTTGAAGAATATAATCCTAGCTCCCGAAAACAAACAGTAGATAGATTATGTAAAGAGATGGGATGGACTCCTCAAGAATTCACAGATAAAGGTAATCCCCAGTTAGATGAAGAAATCATAGAAGCATTACCTTTTAAAGAAATAGAACCTTTAAAGAATTATTATATTTTAGATAAACGGTTAGGGCAACTGGCTAATGGAGCTAAAGCATGGTTAAAAGTAGTTAAACCTAATAATAGAATATATGGGTCTATCTTGCAATCAGGGACTATGACAGGACGTTCAACGCATCACTCGCCAAATATGGCTCAATGTCCCAGTAATGATAAATTTTATGGTAAAGAATGTAGAGAGTTATTTAAAGTTCCTGAAGGGAAAGTGATGATTGGGGTGGACGCAGATGCTCTTGAAATGAGAACTCTTGCTGGATTCTTAAAACCTTTAGATGGCGGAGCATTCATTCGAACATTGTTAGAAGGTAAAAAGGAATTAGGAACTGATATGCACTCACTAAATGCTAAAGCATATCAAGTAGACCATTTAGAAAATGGTCGGGATGCGGCGAAGACACTTTTCTATGCAAAATTATATGGTGCCAAGAATCCAAAATTAGGGCTAATATTACAGCAATATGGAGTCAATTTTCAAGAATATGTTAAAGATTTTGATAATGAATTTGAGAATCTAAAGGAATGGAGTATTAAAAAGGAAACTGGATTTTCTGATAAATATTTAGAATGTTTATTAGTAGGTAAAACTGCTAGAGAAAATTATGGTAAAAAGATGCCATATTTACCAAAACTAATTGAGAATGTAGTTAAGAAGTGGAAGGAAAGAGGATATTTAATAGGATTAGATGGTAGGAAGCTTTATCCCCGTTCAGAACATGCTGTATTTAACACACTTAATCAGTCAGCAGGTGCTATTATAATGAAAAGAGCATTAGTAATTGCTGATCAAAGACTACAGGAAAAATTAACTCCTGGAAAAGATTATGAATTTATTTTAAATATTCATGATGAATTCCAATTAGAATGTATTGACAATGAAGATTTAATTAGATATACTGAAACTATATTGAAAGATAGTATTATAGAAGCTGGAGAATATTATAAATGGCCTTGTCCAATGGCAGCTAATACAAATCGAGGCTATAATTGGAGCCAAACTCACTAATGAAATTATCTAAACCACAAGAATATATTAAAATTTTATTAAATGATCTTTGTAATACAGTAGAAAAAAGAACATCAGAAATATTTAGAGGACATAATTCTCCTTTTATGGGAGATAAAGATATTATGCTTGCTAAAATAGAAGAAATTAAATTAGAAATTATAACTATAGTTAAAGAGAATTCAAAATGAAAACAGTTAAACAAAAAGTATATTTAGTAGTAGAATATAATAAAGAAGATAAAGCTAGAGTATTAGGAGTATATTCCAATGAATTAGCTGCTAAAACAAAAATACATAGAAGTTATATTTCTGGAAATAGTTATCATGTTTTAAGGAAATCAGTACAAGGAACAGAAATATTTCCTGAATTATCTAAAAATATTATCGTGTTAAAAAATAAAGAGTAAATATTATAATGCCCTATATAAAACAAGAAGATAGAGATAGAGTGCGGAGATCTACTCCTCAAAATTCAGGAGAATTAAATTTTAAATTGACAGAATTGATTCAAAATTATTTTGTAGCAAATGGAGAAAGTTATCAGCAAATTAATGATATTGTAGGAGCTTTAGAAGGGGCTAAACTAGAATTCACACGCCGAGTAACTAATAGTTATGAAGATGCTAAAATTAAAGAAAACGGAGATGTACTCCATTCAGCATTAATTAGATAATAAATAAAAGAGGTAGTATCATGCCAGTAGAGAAAAAGTTTATACCAAAAAAAGGAATAGATATTGAAGAAGGGAGTTATATAGGTTTATTTGCAGGATTAATTCATTTAGGTATTCAACGAAATGAGTATCAAGGAGAAGTTAGTTATAAAGACCAAGTTTTATTAAAATTTGAATTACCAGATATTTTATTAGAAGATGGAAGACCAATTATTATTACGAAAAGAGAAACTAATTCAGGAGGAGCTAAATCTAATATGTTAAAATTAGTTAAAGCTCTTAGTAATTCTAGCGATATTACTAATGGAGTAGATTATGAAGAACTAGTAGGAAAACCTCTTATGTTGGATATTAAACATTCAGCTAAAGGAAGTGCTAAAATATCTGGATATATGCCTGTTCCAAAACATTTAAAAGCGGGTATTAAACCTCTAATGAATGAACCAGTTTTATTATTCGATGTAGAACATATTTCAGATAAAGAATTAGAAACAATGCCTGAATGGTTAAGAGAATTAATTAATAAAAGAGTACAAGATGAAGGCAATGTGGAAGAAGGAGCTAATTATTAATTTATGTTAATTTTATTAAGTTATATTTTTTTAGGCGGATTCTGTCTTTTATCCGGGTATTTATTAGGTATATTATTAACTAGTTTAGCTGAATTAAATGATTTATGAAAATAGTTTAATTAAATTTTTGGAAGAATATTAAATACAGAAATTAAGGGGAATTCTTAATGAATTTATTACAAAAAGTAGGACAAAGATTAATTTCTAAAGCTGAAAATGAGATGTCTTTAGAAGAATATTTAAAATTATGTAAAAAAGATCCTCTTATGTATGCCACAGCTTCAGAACGTCTCTTAGCAGCTATTGGAGAACCAGTACAAGTAGATACAAGGAAGGATGAAAGATTAGGACGTATATTTAGCAATCAAATGATTAAAATATATGATGCTTTTAAAGAGATTTATGGCCTAGAAGTTCCTTTAAAAGATGTAGTAAGCTTTGTTAAACATGCTGCTCAAGGACTTGAAGAAAAGAAACAGATCCTTTATCTCCTTGGCCCTGTTGGTAGCTCTAAATCTACAATTGTTAGAATTCTTAAAAAATTAATGGAATCAGTAGCCTTTTATGCAATTGCCGAATCTCCTGTTTATGATAATCCTTTATCCTTATTTTCCCCAGAAGATTCTAAAGTATTGGGTATTCCAGAGAGATATTTATCAGTAATTCCATCCCCTTGGCTAACTAAAAAGATTAAAGAATTTAATGGAGATATCAGCAGATTAAAAGTAGTTAAATTATACCCTAATGAAGCAAATCAAATTGCTATTAGTCATATTGAGCCAGGAGATGAAAATAATCAAGATATTAGTTCATTAGTGGGAAAATTAAATATTAGACAAATTGGAGAATATGATGTCAATGATCCAGATGCATATAGTTTCTCAGGAGGATTGTGTCAAGGCAACAGAGGTATTGTTGAATTCGCGGAAATGTTTAAAGCTCCTATCAAAAGTCTTAATCCTCTTCTTGAAGCAACGCAAAGTGGCTTCTATAAAGGAACTGAATCAATTGCGGCTATCCCTTTTGATGGAATTATTATCGCACATTCAAATGAGTCAGAATGGCAGAAATTCAGAACAGACAAAAGAAATGAAGCCCTTATTGACCGAATTTTTATCACTCGTATCCCCTATTCGCTTAGATACTCAGAAGAGCAAAAAATCTATGAAAAAATGCTTAAGGAGAGCTCTCTCTCGGAAGCTCCTTGCTCTCCCAAAACTCTCGAAACCCTGGCACAATTCAGCGTCCTTAGTCGATTAGTGAATACTAAGCATGGAGATATTAGTATTAAGATGAAAGTTTATAATGGGGAAAGTTTAAAAGCTAAGAATATTGAAGCAAAATCCGTATATGAATATCAAAAAGAAGCTCATGATGCAGAAGAAGAAGAAGGATTTTTTGGTCAATCTACCCGATTTGCTTTTAAAATACTAGCACAAACTTTTAATTATGATACACAAGAAGTTGCCGCTAATCCCCTTCATTTATTATTTATTTTGAATGATAAAATAAAACAGGAACATTTATCTCAAGAAGATGAGAAGAAATTACTGGAAATTACAAAATATTTAAGTGCTGAATTTCTTAAATTTCTAGATGGGGAGATCAAAAAAGCTTATATTGAATCTTATGATGATTATGGTCAGAATATCTTTGATCGTTATGTTACTTATGCAGATAACTGGTTAAGTGAGGAAGATTATAGGGATCCACTATCCAATATGTTAATGACAGCTAAAGATCTTGAGGAATTTTTAGAAGAAGTAGAAACTCCAGCAGGAATTAGTAATCCTAAAGATTTTAGAAATGAGATTGTTAAATTCTGTTTACGACATAAAGCTAAAAATGATGGAAATAATCCAAGATGGACTAGTTATCAAAAGATTAGAGAAGTAATTGAAGCTAAAATATTTAGTAATATTGATGATATGCTTCCTATCATCTCTAATACATCGCAAGGAACAGTTAAAGATAAAGAACATCATGAGGATTTTGTTAGTCGAATGATGAAAGGAGGATATACAAGGAATCAAATCCATGTTCTTATAGATTGGTACATCCGATCGAGTAAGAGCTAATTATGCCAGTCAATATTATTGACAAAAGATTTATTCAGAAGACAGGTTCTGTAGAAGATCGTAAAAGATTTATTAAACGATATAAAAAACATATTAAAAGAGCCATTAGAGGAGCTATAGCAGGAGAATCTGTTAAAGATTTTAAATTTAAAGATAAAAAGATTAAGATTAAAGTAGAAGACATGGAAGATAGCTTAGATATTCCTTCTCCTCAGAATAATCCCGATGCAGGTGTATATGATTATCTTCATATAGGAAATGAAAAATATAAAAAAGGAAATAGAATACTTAGACCTAAAGGAATATTAGGACAGGGGAGACAAGGAAGTAAAGATGGTGGTGGTAAAGATGAGTTTGAATTTACTTTAACAGAAAAGGAGTTTTCAGATCTTTTCTTTGAAGATCTTGAATTGCCTGATATGGTAAAAAAACGATTCACGGGAGATTCTTATGAAATTCAAAGATGTGGATATTCTAATACTGGTGGCCCTTCCTCTCTTAATGTCAAACAAACAATTCTTAGAGCTTTTATGAGAAGATATGCTCTTAAGAAAAAGATGGATAAAGATGAAGAAAAACAGCTTCAAGAATTTCTTGATAAGAATAAAAAGAAAATTCATTTCTTAGAGGATGTAGATTTAAGATATAACTATAGGGATAGAGTGGATATTCCCTCTACTAAAGCAGTTATGTTTCTTCTTATGGATGTTAGTGGTTCTATGGGAGAAAGAGAGAAAGATATAGCTAAAAGATTCTTTCTTTTGATGAATATGTTTTTAAATAGGAATTATACTACTGTAGATGTGGTATTTGTAAGACATGCTGAATGGGCTGAAGAATGTGATGAACAAACTTTTTTTTATGGACAAGAATCCGGAGGCACAGTTATATCAGCAGGTTTAGAAAAGATTAATGAAATTATTAATAGTAGATATAATCCAGAATTATGGAATATTTATGTAGCTCAAGCATCTGATGGGGATAATTGGGGGCAAGATAATAATTTAGTTAGAGATTTACTAACTAAATCTCTTTTACCCTTAACACAATATTATTCTTATATTGAAATTGTAAGAGAAGATGAATCAGAGGGAGGAGAAGTTTATGATTTATTTAAAGAAATATCTGAAGGCTTTAAAAATTTACACGCTCGTTTAATAACAGATTATAAAGATATATTTGAAGCTTTTAGAAGTTTATTTAAGAAGGATAAGAGTAAATGAGCAAATTATTTGATAATGCCGATTGGACAGAATCATCTTTACAAGAGATATGGCAAGTTATTAAAGATATTGCTATTAATGAGTTCAGATTAGATTTTTATGATCCATATTTTGAAGTAGTAACGTTTGAAGAGATGCTCCAGATATACTCTACTAGTTTTCCAGTGATGTATAATCACTGGTCTTTTGGTAAGAATTATGAGGATTTATATAGACAATATAAAAATAATAGAACATCTATAGCTTATGAAGTTATTTTTAATACTAATCCAGCTCTTTGTTATTTATTAGAAAATAATTCATCTGTTATGCAGGCATTAGTAATGGCCCATGCTGCTGTTGGGCACTCAGCATTCTTTAAGATGAATTCATTCCTAAGAGAAAATACAAATGCTAAAACTATTATCTCTTTTATGAAGAATATGAGAGCATTTGTACAGGATTGTGAAGTAAAGTATGGGGCTGAGAGAGTTGAAAAGATATTAGATGCTTGTATATCATTAGCAGCTTATAGTATTGATAGAGCAGAGAAACCAGTTTATACTAGTAAGCAAAAAGAAGCCAAAAGAATAAAAAGATTAAATGCTAAAGAAAAAGATTTTGATATATTAGTAGAGGAGATGAAAGATCCCGATACTAAGGTAGAAAAGAAAGAAAGAGTTAATGAAGAGAATTTATTAAAATTTGTTGCTAAATATAGTCCAGGATTAAAGCCTTGGGAAAGAGATTTAATTAATATGTTCTGTAAAGTAGAACAATATTTTTATCCTCAAAGACTAACTAAAACTATGAATGAAGGATTTGCTTCTTTTTGGCACTATGAATTAATGAATAGATTATCTGAATTAGGATATTTAAAAGAAGGAGATTTTATGGAATTTCTTCATTCCCATACAGGAGTATTGTGCCAACATGGTATGGAGAATAAATATTATAGAGGAATGAATCCATATAAAATGGGTTATGAATTATATGCTGAAATCAAAAGAATATGTACTAGTCCTACAGAAGAAGATAGAAAATATTTTCCTCAATTAATAGGAAAGAATTGGATTGATGAAGTTAATTATGCAGCCATTAATTTTAGAGATTCTAGTTTTATTCAACAATATTTATCTCCTAAAATAATTAGAGATTTTAAATTGGTTAAATTTAAAAATGATAGTAAAGAAGATTATGTAGAAGTTATTGCCACTCATGATACTGAAGATTTTAAAGAAATAAGAGCTGGATTAGA